>JGI24890J29729_1000955_pt1 | contig 14783 bp, 11 predicted proteins | sample FreactcultureFD7_FD_29729 | JGI IMG/M metagenome (IMG submission 29729)
GATGGCATGAACATCGCGCGGAGTTCGGCCGAGCTGAAGCTTTATTGCTTCTAAATCTTCTGGCGTCGGCTGCTCACTCACAGGGCAATCTTACGGATTTGTACCGGTATTGGTAATCGTGATGCTTGAGATGAGGCGTCCATACCAAGGAAGACCGGATGCTATTTGTGATGCTACAGGCGCTGCGGGAGTATCCCCAGATTTCTTGGGATCAGGAGCACCGATGACTGAATATTGATTTTCACCGGGAAAAACAAAGTGCAATCTTGTGCGCGCTTGTTGTGCGACATATGTCGGGTCATCCCACTTGGCCAGCTCTGCTTTAGCTTCGATAACAGAAGCCTTGCTCTCAGCGAGTTGCCCATGAAGCGCGTTGATTTGTGCGCGTTGAGCAAAGTATCGCTGCATCGGCGGAAAAAGCGTTAAAGCCATCAAGAAAAGGACGGTGACAAATGCCAAGGCGCGACCAGAAATCCCCCGAGAAGAAACTATCTTCGCGAGGGATTTCTTTGGACCTGCCATCTTTGGAAGTTTTACTTACCTGTGAACCGTGGGAAAGCGGAACGACCAGCATAAAGTGCTGAATCGCTGAGCTCTTCTTCGATTCGAAGTAATTGGTTGTACTTAGCAACGCGCTCCGAACGAGCAGGTGCACCCGTCTTGATCTGACCGCACTCAAGTGCAACAGCCAAATCTGCAATCGTGGTGTCCTCGGTCTCGCCAGAACGGTGTGACATCATCGAGCGATATCCCGCGCGATGTGCCATAGAAACCGCATCGATTGTCTCTGAGAGAGTTCCGATTTGGTTTACCTTCACCAAGAGCGCATTTGCGGTATCGGAAGCAATTCCCTTTGCTAGACGCTCGGGATTGGTGACGAACAAGTCATCGCCAACTATCTGAATTTTATTGCCGAGTTCAGCAGTCATCTTTGCCCAGCCAGCCCAGTCATCCTCATCGAGTGGATCTTCGATGGAGACGATGGGATATGAAGCTACGAGATCTGCGTAATAAGCGATCATTTCATCAGAACTTTTCTGCTTTCCTTCGAAGGCATACTTGCCCTTCTCGTGGAATTCTGTGGCTGCAACATCCATGGCGAGCGCAATATCTTTGCCGGGCTTGTAGCCAGCTGCGGTAATTGCCTCGAGGATGAGATCGAGAGCGGCGCGGTTGCTCTCTAAGTTAGGGGCAAATCCACCCTCATCGCCGATGCTGGTTGGAAGACCATGCTTCTTCAAAATTGATTTGAGGGAATGATAAATCTCAGCACCCCAGCGGAGAGATTCGCGAAATGTAGGGGCTCCGATTGGCGCAATCATAAATTCTTGAACATCAACGTTGGTATCAGCGTGGGCTCCACCGTTGAGAATATTCATCATAGGAACCGGCAGCGTGTGGGCGGTTGGTCCACCGATATAACGGAAGAAAGAGAGGTCTGCGCTCTCGGCTGCCGCGCGTGCCACTGCAAGGGAGACACCAAGAATTGCATTTGCGCCGAGCTTGGACTTGTTCTTTGTGCCATCTAGATCAATCATCTCTTGATCAATCAGGCGTTGATCTTGTGCATCGAAACCTGAAACGGCGGGCGCGATTTCATCATTGACGAAATCGACTGCCTTTTCTACACCTTTGCCGAGGTAGCGCTTGCCACCATCGCGAAGTTCGGCCGCTTCAAATGCACCGGTGGATGCACCACTTGGTACTGCGGCGCGAGCACTTGATCCATCTTCTAGAACTACTTCTACTTCGACGGTTGGGTTTCCGCGAGAATCTAAAATTTCCCGGGCGTGTACTGCTTCAATTAAAGCCACTCTAAACTCCTAAAACTGAGTTAATAATAAGAAAATCGACCACCATGTCGAAGATGGCCACATTCTATTTCAGATTGTCAGGAAAAGGTAAAAGTTAGGCCTCAGCCTTAGTAATTGCCTCGATATATCCCTTTGTTGCTGCCCGAAGCGCCGCCTCTGGATCGAGTCCCTGCTCATGAGCTTGGCTCAAAATACCGAGGAGTAATTCACCCAAATCTTCTTGCGAGAGTCCAGCCTCGATTTTTACCGGCTGCGAAACTTTTATATCGAGGCCAAATTTCTCGGCCCGGTACATTAATTTTGAAGCAAGTGCCATCGACGGTTGCCCTAGTGGAACGCCTTCTATCGCAGAGGTTCGCCCTTTCTCTTGCGCTTTCAGGGCTTCCCAATTCTCGAGGACTTCTTCGCTGGAAGAGACTTTTACATCGCCAAAGACATGGGGATGGCGGCGAACTAATTTATCTGCCACTCCACGTGCCACTTCTTCGACATCAAATGGATCGAGCTTGTCATCTTCTGCCATGCGAGCATGAAAGAAAACTTGCAGGAGTACATCTCCGAGTTCTTCGCGCATCGCGATGCGATCGCCGAGCTCGACCGCCTCGAGGAATTCATACGACTCCTCCAGCAAATACTTGAGCAGCGATTCATGAGTTTGTTCAGCATCCCAAGGACATCCACCTGGAGAACGCAAGCGATCCATCACTTCGCGAAGGCGAAGGAGCTCAGACTTTTCGCTACTCAACTTGAGGTTTTCGCTAAGTATTATTTGGTGACGACTGCAGAATTTGCAGATGCGTCAACAATATTTGCATTTACCGAATCCCACTTGCCATAGCGCTTATTGATAACTACGCCTTCTTTCTTGGCAGTTGTCGCGACGAGTGATTGAACGGCGGCACCGTTGGTGTTATCTACACCAGCTGAAGTCGCAAGATTGCCGAGCGCTGCAGAGATCATGGTGGTCTTCACATAAATATCGAAATCTTCGGGAGCGATGTTGGCATTTACAAGTGCGCTGGGAAGCGCCTTCTCTCCGCCAACTTGTGTCACTAGGGCAGCACGTTGCTTTGCAATTTCGGCAGCGGTCGGCGAAATCTTGTACTTAGTACTAACATCAGCGAGGAGGATCGATATGACGTGGAAACGGAGTACTTCTTGGCTCAACTTCACGCCGGTGCTGAGGTTCATTCCTGAGGTATTGACCTTGGCGCGCTCATCGAGAATAGATTTAACTTCTTTCTCCACGGTATTTACAGAAACGTTTGTCTTGCCGACGGAAGCTGCTGTGTCGTTAGTTGAGCATCCTGATAGGAGCAATAGGCCAATGGCACCTGCCATAACCGATACTGTCGACTTGGTGGATAAACGCTTCACTATATTCTCCGATCAAATTTCTCTTATGGGTGCTCTCGCAACTTCACTGCTGTTAAAGCTGGCGCCACGATCGTATTGAGAACCTCAATCGCCCACGGCAGAGCAGAAGTATCTCCTACTTCCCCACCAGCAATCCAATTCGGCGCAGCGCTCTTGGCCACCATCACCTGTGATGTGGCTGCTTTCACCAACGAACCAGGGNAGACGCGGTTGAGGCGAAGGGAAATGGACTCAGGAAGTACTAATGGCGAGAGTTTGAGGAACTTGCCTTGAAGGACAACCTCAGTCAATCCGAGCTGCTTCGCCATCACCCGCAGAGCAGCAACTGAGAAGAGATCAACTGCCGGTTGTGGAAGCGCGCCAAATCTATCGATGAGCTCTTCGCCAATTGCATCAAGATCTTCCTGTGACGCCGAATCGGCCATCCGTCGATAGATATCAAGCCGCAATCTCTCCGACGGCAAATATTCGGTCGGAATGTGTGCGGTAATAGGTAACTCCACTTTGCACTCTTTGATTCGAGGTTCATCGCTGGCATCCGGAACAAATCCGCTCTTGTATTCACTGACGGCCTCACTGACCATGCGCATATATAAATCAAATCCGACTTCAGCGATATGACCTGATTGTTCGCCTCCGAGCAGGTTTCCAGCGCCACGAATTTCTAAATCTTTAAGCGCCACCTGCATACCTGAACCTAAATCTGAATTTGTGGCAATCGTCTTTAAGCGATCGTGCGCCACTTCCGTAAGTGNCTTATCTGGCGAAAAGAGAAAATAGGCATACGCGCGCTCACGGCTTCGACCAACGCGACCGCGTAATTGATGGAGTTGGGAGAGTCCATAATTCTCAGCGCGATCCACAATTAAAGTGTTGGCATTGGGAACATCAATTCCATTTTCAATAATGGTGGTTGATACGAGAATGTCGAACTCGCCCTCCCAAAATGCCAAAATTACATCCTCTAAATCTCGCTCATTCATCTGCCCGTGGGCAACGCGAATTCGGGCTTCTGGAACTAACTTCTTGAGCCGTTCTACGACAGCATCGATACTCTCTACCCGATTGTGTACAAAGAAGATTTGACCATCTCGTAATAATTCACGATGAATAGCTGCGGTGATTTGTTTATCATCAACCGGCCCAACATAGGTAAGAACGGGATGTCGCTCTTCCGGCGGAGTGGTGATGTTGGACATCTCTCGAATTCCAGTAATTGCCATCTCTAGCGTTCTTGGAATTGGGGTAGCCGACATGGAGAGTACGTCGACATTGGTACGGGTCTTTTTTAGCTCTTCTTTATGCCCGACGCCAAAGCGTTGTTCCTCATCGACAATCACCAATCCCAAATCCTTGAATTGAACATCCTTTGAGAGAAGTCGGTGGGTACCAATCACAATATCTAGTGAGCCATCTTCAATACCGGAGATAATCTCCTTGGTGACCTTTGGTGAATTGAAACGGGAAAGCCCCGCAACCTTTAACGGAAAGCCGGTATATCTTCCTTGAAAAGTGGCTAGGTGTTGTTGGACGAGCAAAGTTGTTGGAACGAGTACTGCAACTTGTTTACCATCTTGAACCGCCTTAAATGCAGCCCGAATTGCGATTTCGGTCTTGCCATATCCCACGTCACCACAAACCACTCGGTCCATAGGATGTGCCTTCTCCATGTCACGTTTTACTTCTTCAATGGTAGAAAGTTGATCTGCAGTTTCCACATAAGCAAATGCCTCTTCCAGCTCTCGCTGCCATGGGGTATCGGGCGAGAATGCATATCCCGGAGCAGCCATGCGCGCGGCATAAAGTTGAATGAGTTCGGCAGCAATTTGCTTGACTGCTTTGCGAGCCTTGCGTTTAGCGTTCTGCCAATCGGCGCCACCAATTCGATGAACCGTTGGCGCTTCGCCGCCCACATATTTGGTTACTTGTTCCAGGGTATCGGTCGGCACATATAGACGATCAGCGGGTTGCCCACGTTTGGATGAGGCATACTCAATGACGACATACTCGCGCGAAATACCGCCCACAGTTCTTTGAATTAATTCAATATATCGACCCACACCATGTTGTTCATGAACTACATAATCCCCTGGCTTAAGTTCAATGGGATCAATCGCTTTTTTGCGCCGAGAAGGCATGCGCGGACCATCTTTACCACCGCTTCGCTGGCCAGAGATATCTCGCTCGGTAATAAGCGCGGTCTTCCACTCCTGTGATGTGAATCCGTGCTGAATTTCAGAGGTCAAGAGATAGATAGCGTCGGTAGTGAGTGCGGCGTTTACCTCTCTAATAACCCGAACCGGTAGACCCTCTTCGATGAGCAGATTCTGATATCGCTCGAGCATGCCATGCCCGGTTGCGCTAAAAATAACTTGGAATCCTTGAGCAAACCAATCTTTTACATCCTCGATAAATGGCTCAACTTTTCCATCATAAATCGGAAGTGCGCGTAGAGATTCAAGCAGATTGTTCGCTTCCGGATCTGTGGCATATTCATTGAGTTGGCGCCAATTAATTTTTAAATCACTGCATTGGCGCTTTAAATCATCAATTTCATAATATCCACCAGCGCCGAGCTCACCGCTGAGATCTATCGGCGCACTCGCTCCAAGTGCGGCGTTAGACCAAGAGGCTTCTAGAAATTCTTGGTTGGTAGCGATTAAATCCAACGATCGTGAATTCACGCGCTGGGAGTCGATGCATATAACCTCAAAATTATCTGGCAGGTAACTAATAAGAGAGCTCATCTCTCCTTTCAGCGCCCCAGCCAGCGATTCCATTCCCTCCACGGATATTCCCTCGGAAAGTTTGTGGGCGATTTCGCTGACTTGTGGAAATTGCGTCGCGAGATACGCCGCTCGCTGCTTAACCTCATCCGAAAGTAATAACTCCCGGCAGGGGAAAAGAAGTAGCGGTTCAATTACCGGTGCATAAGTACGCTGATCCGCGACGGTGAAATATGCAATCTCCTCAATCTCATCTCCGAAGAAATCCAAACGAATGGGATGGTCTTGATCGGCTGGAAAGAGATCAACGATTCCACCGCGTACCGCAAACTCACCTCGGCGTTCAACCAGATCGGTTCGGTTGTAACCAAAATAAGAGAGTTGGGCAACAAGTTGAGCAATCGTTGTTTGAGTTCCAACTTCCAAGATTGGAAAACTCTCCTGCATGAGATCAGCGATAATTGGTTGAATTAATCCGCGAATCGAAGTGATAAGAACTTTTACTGAGTTTGGATTTGTGGTGAGTGTATGTAGCGTCTTGAATCTCTTTGTTACCGTGTCNCTCTTTGGAGAAAGGCGTTCGTGAGGCAAGGTCTCCCAAGGCGGAAATATGAGCGCGCCACCACCCAGATATGAATTGACTTCATCAAAGAGATATTCAGCGGCGCGAGATGATGTTGTGACGACAAGCAATGGATTGGATTGGGATAAGGTGCTGAGCAGAAATCCATGCGCACTCGCCGGAGCAACAATTTCATCGCCTTCTGCCAGGCTCGCAATCTCAATTACTGAGAAATGGGAGAAAGCCTTTAGCAATGCCATATGTTCACTCCTCCTTAACTTTCACAGCGCTAGCTACTTTTTACTCGTAAATGAAAAGCCAAAAGGCCCCACATCTGTGAAGGATGGGGGTTTAGGACTTACTCGGTAATTCTAGCGTTACATAACTCTGCCATGATTACGCAGTGACCCCGCCAACAATCAGTACTAAAGCAGTCGATCCGAGCGACAATGCCGGACTTCGTGCCGATGTCCGAAAGCTTGGAGATTTGCTCGGCGAGAGTTTGGTTAGACAAGAAGGACCAGAGCTGCTGGCNTTGGTTGAGAAAGTTCGGCAAGCAGTTCGAGATTCAAAAGCCGATCAAATACTCGCCGAACTTACTGTNGATCAAAGCGTTGCTTTGGTGCGCGCTTTCAGCACNTACTTCAACCTTGCAAATGTTGCAGAGCAAGTTCACCGCGCCAGAGTGCTTGCCGCGGACCGAGCTGAAGGTGGCTCTTGGATTAGCAGAGCCGTTGATCACATTCTTGCGGCAAAGGCGGAACGCAAAGATTTCACAACCGAAGATATTCAAGAGTGGATTAATAAGTTTTCCGTAAGACCTGTCTTTACCGCGCATCCAACAGAGGCAGCTCGGCGTTCAGTACTGAGCAAGATGTCGAGCATCGCAGAGTTGCTTGATCAACCTGCTAACGCCACAACAGCGCGACGTCTCGCCGAAGAAGTAGATTTACTTTGGCAGACCGATGAATTACGCCTTGGTCGCCCAGAGCCACTTGATGAGGCAACCAATGCTTTGTACTACCTAGATGACCTCTTTAAATTGACCATCCCAGAAGTCCTTGATGATTTCGCCAATGAGCTGCAGCGATTAGGGGTTACGGTCTCGCCTNCCTCCCGGCCGTTAAGTTTTGGAACCTGGATTGGTGGTGATCGTGATGGCAATCCTCACATCACTCCCCAAGTTACCAAGGATGCGATTGTTTTGCAGACGGGTCACTTTATTCGCACATTAATTAGCGTTATGGATACATTGCGCCAAACCCTCTCGGTCTCAACCCGAATTGCTGGCGCATCACAAGCGCTAAGAGATTCAGTCGCAACAGATCTCGAACTATTGCCCGAGATTGAAGAGCGCTATCGCCGCCAAAATGTGGAAGAGCCTTACCGACTTAAAGCAACTGCTATTCGACATAAGTTAGTTCTAACAGCCAAGCGCCACGCTGCTAATGCACCACATGTTGCTGGTCGAGATTACGAAAGTACTGCTGCGCTCCTCTCTGACTTATTACTCATGCGTGAATCGCTGATGGAGCATCGCGGTGAATTAATCGCAACTGGACTTCTTGAGCGAATTATTCGTACTGTCTCTAGCTTTGGCATCACCCATGCCACGATGGATGTGCGAGAACACTCCGATGCTCATCATCATGTACTTTCGCAAATTTATGGCGCGGAATATACAGATCGCGCATCAGTGCTTTCTCGTGAACTCGCCACCAACACATTTACCTCCTCCCCAGCTTTGGATGAGAACGCCCAAAAGACCCTTGGCACTTTTATCGCAATTCGTGAACTCATCGAAAAGTTCGGTCCAGAGGTGATGGAGACATACATCGTCTCTATGACCAAGAGCCATCTCGATGTATTTGCTCCTGTTGTACTTGCAAAAATCGCTGGATTGATTTCACTTCATGGCGATACCAAGTTCGCCAAGGTTGGCTTTGCCCCGCTCCTTGAGACTGTTGCCGAACTTCAAGCCGCTGACACAATCTTGGATAACTTGCTCTCAAACACTGATTACCGCAAGCTGGTGGAACTTCGCGGAAATGTCCAAGAGGTGATGCTTGGATACTCTGATTCCAATAAGGATGCCGGAATTACGACTTCACAGTGGGAAATTCATAAGGCTCAGCGAAAACTTCGTGACATCGCCATCAAGCATGGCGTAACGCTTCGACTCTTCCATGGCCGCGGTGGATCGGTTGGCCGTGGTGGCGGTCCCACATACGATGCACTGATTGCACTTCCTTGGGGTTCGATCGATGGTCAGATAAAGATGACCGAACAAGGCGAAGTCATCAGCGACAAGTACTCACTTCCATCGCTAGCTCGAGAGAATGTTGAACTCTCCTTGGCTGCGGCGCTGGAGGCGACCGTACTTAATCGGGCACCTCGTCAATCACCCGAAGCGCTTTCGGCGTGGAACGATTGCATGAGTTTGGTAAGCGAGAGCGCATTTAAGAGTTATCGCTCATTAATCGATCACCCCGACCTACCCCGTTATTTCTACGAATCCACTCCAGTCGAACAACTTGGAAACCTCTTCCTCGGCTCCCGGCCATCACGCCGACCTGATGCGAGTGCTGGTTTGGGTTCACTGCGCGCAATCCCATGGGTATTTGGCTGGACTCAATCGCGTCAGATTGTTCCCGGATGGTTCGGCGTTGGCTCTGGGCTTAAGGCCGCCCGCGAAGCTGGCAAGAGCGAAGTACTTTCCCAAATGCTCTCGGATTGGCACTTCTTCGCCACCTTCATCAGCAATGTAGAGATGACACTGGCAAAAACGGATTTAGCGATGGCACGCAAATATGTAGAAAAGTTAGTTGATCCAACCTTGCATCATTTCTTAGCAACAATTGAGGCCGAATTTGAACTTACTCGATCAGAGCTCTTATTGCTCACTAACAAGAGCGAGCTTTTAGGCGACCAAGCGATTCTTGCTCGTACCTTGGAAGTTCGCGATGCTTATCTTGCACCGCTGCACATGTTGCAGGTTGCGCTGCTTGCGCAAGTGCGCGCAAACCCAGAAGGCGCTGATCCACTTTTGCGCAGGGCTTTGTTATTAACAATCAATGGAGTCGCGGCAGGCCTTCGAAATACTGGCTGATTTAAGAGTTGAAATCTTGCTGAGCGCGCTCGAGTCCTTTTTCAATGAGGCACTCAACTGCGGCTGCCCCGCGCGCAATAAAATCTGCTAACTCCTTCTTCTCATTGGAGGAGAAGGGCTTTAAAACAAAGTCCGCTGGATCTTGTGGGCCGGCCGGACGACCGACTCCCATGCGTACGCGGAAATAATCAGGTCCGGAGAAGTGGGTAGTCAGGGATTTCAAACCATTATGGCCATTATCGCCTCCGCCTTTTTTAATACGGATAACGTTAAAATCAATATCGAGTTCATCATGTATCACAATTAAATGAGATGGATCGACTTTATAGAAATCTGCCAGCGCTTTAGTGGGGGCGCCTGAATCATTCATGTAGCCCTGGGACTTTGCTAGTACGACTGGATTTCCGGCGACGCGAATATCAGCAATTTCGCACTTTGATTTGTTTGTCGAAAATTTAGAGTTGATGGCTAGGTAATTAATAACCATCTGACCAATATTGTGTCTTGTCTGCGCGTAGGAAGTTCCGGGATTTCCTAATCCCAGAACTATCCATCGCGAATTATCCATGCAGATTAAATATGGATTGGTTAATTACTCTTTTGGAGCTTCAGCTGCAGGAGCAGCAGCATCTGCGGCAGGAGCGACCTCAGCTTCAGCTGCGGTGCCACGCTCTGAAAGGTGAACAACTGGCATCTCTGGATCAGAGACCAAAGTTACGCCAGCTGGAAGTACAACATCCTTGGCATAGAGCGACTTACCAGCAGCAAGGCCGGTGAGATCAAGTGCGAGGAATGATGGAATTGATGTTGCTTCAGCCTCAACCTCGATGACGTTTGAGTTGTGCTCGAGGATGCCATCGCGATCATGCTCACCTGAGGTATGAACAGGAACTTCAACGGTAACGCGCTCACCGCGACGAACGATGACAAGGTCAACGTGTGCAAGTGCGCTGGTAAGAGGGTTACGAGTTACTGACTTTGGAAGTGTGAGTTCGGTCTTTCCATCGACAACGATATCGAGTAGAACGTTTGAGGCCTTAAGAGCTGCGCCGAGCTCGCGAGCTGGAAGTGCAACGTGACGAGGAGCTTCTCCGTGGCCATAGATAACTGCTGGGATTAAACCTGCACGACGATCGCGACGTGAAGCACCCTTACCAAATTCGGTACGAGCGGTGCCGTTGATGGAAATCTCTGCCATGTGAATCTCTCCTTTAAATAAAACGCGAACAACAATCGTTCCCGGAGAGCCACCCGTCGATTACGGGTAATAACCCCTCGCCGGAACGTGTTGAAGGGTATCCCGAGAGACGCGAGTAGGGCAAATTGCCTTTATTTAATGGGGAAGAAGACCTTATCAAGCACAGAATCAATTGCTTGATTCCAATTTTCCGCATCCATTCGAGTTGGGGTTATGTCATCCACAATCTTTCCGATCGTATAGGCCTGAACCATCACGCCCACAACGCGAGGATCCAGTGTGGGGTCTCCCCAGCCACGCTCCACGCTCTCGCGAAATAAATCTGCAAGAGCATCAGTCAATCGCTCTTGTTCTTCGCCAAGCAACGCCTTCATCCGTGGAATGCGAATTGCTTTTGCTATAGCGGTGACTCGTTCGGAGCGATGTCGTGTTAACTCTTGTGCTTGAGTCGCTCTGGTTACTTTCTNTAAGCCTTCGACTAAATCAGCTCTAGTTTTGGCGGAGGCGATTACGCCATTGAGCATNACGACTGAGTTATCGACGAAACGGGCAAAACGCGCAACCATCGCATGTTCTACAAGTTCTGGGAAATCCTCGAAGTGATGATAGAGCGAGCCCTTAGATATTCCGGAGATCTCGAGCACTTGATCGCTGTTGATCTCCATCGNTGGCTGCGTGTCCATCAATGTAACGACGGTATCGATCAAAGTCTGCTTCGTTGGGTGAAGGGATTTAGCACCCATTATTAACTCCTAACTATGGCCATCAAAGAGACTGGTGACTGAGCCATCCTCAAATACTTCACGAATTGCACGAGCGAGTAAAGGAGCAATCGACAAGACTGTTAGTCCATCGAAGCGAGCCTCTTCCGGAATTGGAAGTGTATCGGTCACCACAACTTCTGATACGCGAGAGGCCTTTAAGCGCTCGACTGCAGGTCCAGAAAGTACTGCGTGAGTTGCGGCAACAATCACATCTTTCGCGCCTTCGGCGAAGAGGGCATCAACCGCCTTGGTAATCGTTCCGGCGGTATCGATCATGTCATCGATAACAACGCAGGTCTGACCTTTCACATCTCCAACCACGCGACCAGTGACAGATTCGTTTGGAATCCGTGGGTCACGAGTCTTATGGATGAAGGCAATTGGACAGCCACCGAGCATGTCTGACCAACGTTCGGCGACACGAACCCGACCAGAGTCTGGAGATACGATGGTTAAACGCGAACGATCAACTTTGCTTCCTACATAATTTGTAAGGAGTGGAAGTGCAAACAAGTGGTCTACCGGACCATCGAAGAAACCTTGAATTTGTGCAGTATGTAGGTCAACCACCATCAAGCGATCGGCACCTGCAGTCTTAAATAAATCCGCCATTAATCGCGCTGAAATTGGCTCACGTCCACGATGCTTCTTATCCTGGCGGGCGTAGCCATAGAAAGGNGCGACGACCGTGATGCGCTTTGCCGATGCGCGCTTGAGTGCATCGACCATGATGAGTTGTTCCATGATCTGCTTATTTACGGGAGTGGCATGACTTTGCAGCACGAATGCATCACAGCCACGAACGCTCTCTTCAAAACGAACGAAGATCTCACCGTTGGCAAAGTCATAGGCGGATGTTGGAGNGATAGGAATGCCGAGTTCGGCAGCTACACCTTCTGCAAGTTCTGGGAACCCACGACCGGTAAAGAGGCGCAACCGCTTTTCAGATGAGAGTCGAAGTTCACTCATGGTCTTTGCTCCGTTTTCGTTGGTCGAGGTGTGAGGGTCAAGAAATTAGTCAGTGGCTCCAGCTTTGCGAGCGGCGAGATCCGAAGAGCTCCCCTTTCGTTTGCGTAATACCCAACCAAGAATATTGCGTTGCTTTGCTCGAGCTACGGCAATAGAACCTGCTGGGACATCTTCGGTAATGACCGAACCGGCTGCCGTGTATGCGCCATCTCCAATGGAGACTGGGGCAACGAGCATGCTGTCGCTTCCGATTCGCACCTCGTTTCCGACAATGGTCTGGTGTTTCTCAACGCCATCATAATTTACAAAAATAGTAGCTGCTCCGATATTTGAACCAGTACCAATCGTGGCATCGCCAACGTACGATAAATGTGGAACTTTAGAGCCAGCTCCAATTGTTGAATTCTTTACTTCTACATATGCGCCTACTTTGGCGCCAACTCCCACATTGCTACCTGCGCGCAAATAGCTAAATGGACCGATGTTTGCATCAGCCCCGATTGTGCTTTCCGTACAGTTGGATTCAACGACCGATGCGCCTTCACCAACAATTACATTTTTAAGTGTGGTGCGGGGACCAATCACGGCACGAGTTCCGATGGAAGTGGTGCCTTGTAACCAAGAACCCGGATGGATAGTGCTATCGGGCGCGACTTTAACGGTGGCATCAATCCAGGTTGTGGTGGGATCGATGATGGCAACGCCAGATCGCATATGTGCATCATTGATACGATCTCGCATAATCGATGCGCATTCGGCAAGTTGAGCGCGATCGTTAATTCCCAAAGTTTCGGTGTAATCATTGGAGAGTACTGCGGAGGCTTTGTTGCTCTCAGCCTTTATAAGCGCAATAACATCGGTGAGGTATAGCTCGCCTTGCGAATTATTATTTGAAATCTTATGAATGGAATTTACTAAAGCTGATGCATTAAATAGATATACGCCGGTGTTGATCTCATCTATTTCTTGCTCTTCTTCGGTTGCATCTCGTTGCTCCACAATGCGCTCGATTGCTCCAAGTTCGTCACGGATGATGCGGCCATATCCGGTCGGATCTGGGAGTTGTGCGGTGAGGACAGAGACGTGACTTCCAGAGGCAAGATGAACATCTAAAAATTCTTGCAAAGTAAAAGTGGTTAACAAAGGAGTATCGCCTGCGAGAACCAAAACTGAACCTTGGGCCTGAATTCCTTCCAGCGCCAGCTGTACGGCGTGCCCGGTTCCTTTTCGCTCAGCTTGAAAAACTGTGGTGGCGTTCGGTGCAATCTCTTTAATATGTGGTTCTACGCTCTCGCGCGAGGAGCCAACAACGACTCGCAGATCCTTGGGATTGAGTGGCTTAAGCGCTTCGAGTACATGTCCAACAACGCTTCTTCCAGCAATTGTGTGAAGGACCTTTGATGTGGAGGATTTCATGCGCGTNCCTTCGCCAGCCGCGAGCACAATCGCGATATCTAGCCCAGACCCAGTGGTCATGATGGTGACGCTGCTCCTTCGGTAGTTCGGCTACTTCTTAAAGGCGAGCATATGTCCTTAGGGGGAGAAACTTTTGGCTCCGCCACCAGGTACCTTGGCTCCGCCACCAGGTATCGATCCTGGACCCTGGGCTTCAAAGGCCCATGTGCTAGCCACTACACAATGGCGGAACCTGAATTGTCCACTATGAGCGGGGCTAGTGCCAAACTGAGTTAAAGGGTCTCAATCACTCGTGCGCCATGGACCGGGCCACTGGCCCTCGAGCATCCCGCAACAACTCCACTAGAACTTAGGGCCATTGTGAGATCGAGCCCCTTCTCCTCATTTTCGACAAGGAATGCAACTGTAGGTCCGGAGCCCGACACCAAAGCTCCGAGGGCTCCATAATCCTGACCTACATCTAGGACTAAACGTAGTGCTGGACGAAGCGAACATGCCGCCGCCTGCAGGTCGTTGGAGAGTGCTCTGCCGAGTGCGTGGGTATCTCCGGCACGAAGCGCTTGCATCAAAGTTTCACTGATATGTGGCTGTGCGATATTCATGCCTTCCCGAAGGCGATCGCATTCTTGATAAACAGCGGGCGTAGAAAGTCCTTGATTGGAAGTTGCGAGTACCCAGTGATAACTCCCCTTGCTTAGCGCCGGTGTCAGTTGATCACCGCGACCGCGGCCGATGGCAATTCCGCCAGATATGGCAAATGGAATATCGCTTCCAAGTTGTGCCGCGATTTTTTCAAGTTGGTCTCGCGCTAGCCCTAATTCAAAGAGCGCATCGATTGCGACAATCAC
>JGI24890J29729_1000956_pt1 | contig 14750 bp, 13 predicted proteins | sample FreactcultureFD7_FD_29729 | JGI IMG/M metagenome (IMG submission 29729)
ACATGGTTAGTTGTTTTTATAATCGTTACAAATAGAAGTTAAATCCTCTTGTATGGCATCGAATATTTTTGCACCTGCTTTAATAATCAAAAAGTCTTTTAAATCTTCATTTATTTTACTTTCTGATACCTGTTCCCAATATTCAACGGGTTTGAACCTGCCTGACTTTTGAACGTGTTCCCCTTTTACTTCTGTATTTGTTTCCCAATCCAACCTGTCTGACATATCCAACCATGCCTCAAATTCGGGTATTCTTATTTTCACTTCTTTTAGTTTATCAGTATAGTGAAGTGAAATAAAAACTATTATTTGCTGTCTTGTCTTTTTATATTCCTGAACTTCAAAATTCATGGCATTATATTTTATTCAGCGTAATCGTATAATAAATCTTCAATAACCTGACTTAAAGATTTTTTTTCTTTACCTGCCTTTTCAGCGGCCTTTTTTTTGGTGGAAGGTTTAACCATAATGGTAATTGGTTTTTTCACTTCCCTTTTTTTTGTGTTTTGCGCTTTCATTCCACAATACTACATATATGTATATTAAGTTCCAAATTTTTTTACATAAAAAAGTCCCCCTATGGAAATAGAGGGACTAAACCAAACTATTGTTTATGAAACTTATCGGGAACTAACTAAACCGATAAAAAGTTAAATATTAACGTATTGGGTTCCGCTAATAAAATCTTTATCTTGGTATTTGTGGAGTAAATCCCGCCAATTATACCCATATTTATTTTCAAAGTGATCGCTGTCTTTTTTGGGGAAATCCAGCCCTAAAGTCATCCCCTGTTTAATGGCAAATGGCCTTAATAGTTCAAAATTATAGTTCCAATTTAAAGTTACTCCATCATCATTAAAAGGGACTGCATCTATTGCTAACCCGTAATTATGGTAAGAAGTTCCTGCCGGGCTATACGTTACTATGTGGCCTGGTGTTGTTCTACCTTGTTGGTAAATGGCATCCTGTTCAGCGAATGTTCTTAACCCCTGCACTACCCTTATTTTAATGCCTAATGTATTTTCGGCATCTTCAATAAAGTTTTGTGCTGATTGCCTGAATTTGGGATGCAGCAAACTAACCCGCTCAATAGAAATAACATCTTTCATTAGTTTATCATTTCAATTAACATCCAAGAAAATAAAAAAATGAGAGCAAAGAATAAAATTGCAAGTACAAATGTTTTCATATGCTTATTTTAAAAATGAACAGAATAATAAAACCACGCTAATAAGAAAAGAGGAAAAGTTTAGTACTTCTGTATCTTTAAAACCCAGCTTAATCATTATCCTGTCTGTTATTAGTGTGGAATTTTTATTTAAATTAAAAACCGGCCGTTCCGCAAGTGTATTGCAAACGACCGGGAATATAGATATATGTAAAAGGGATAAAGAAACTACCAAATACCAATTATGAAAAAAAAGAAAACTGAATAGGCAGCAAAGAAAGTAAAATAAAGCCCATGCCCAATGTTTAAACCGTTCTTTCATTCCTGCCTTCATATAGCTTACCCTGTATATATCATGGAATCCAGCAAGAGAAATACTTAATGCCAGATAACAAACCCATACAGATATAAATACTACATGAAGTTTCATTATGGTTTTTTATCACCGGCAACAATTGCTTTTGCTTCCGGACCTGATATAATTACTTGTGTGGGGGTAAAAAAGTTTTTTGCTAGATAAGCAATACCCGCACTTAATGCTGTTGTGACAATCAACTTCCAATTAAAAGTCAAAGAACCTGCATTTAAACTTTCCATGACAATCGGAATAACTGCGGATAAAACAGCTACTAAAATACCTTTTGCGAAGTCCCTTGCATTTAAAAGGAACTGTTGGCTGGTTACAATTCTGGTTGAATCGCTCATATTAATTGGTTTTTTTGTTTTGTTCTTTATTTTTTTTATGTTTTCGATATATGCCCAATATAAAAATGGACCCGATTGCCCCGCAAGCTCCCGTAATGAGTGCGGTAAACCCTGCCTGTAAAAGTTTCTCCCAAAAAATCATATTATAGCTGATTTGCATAAAATGAACACAACCGCATGTGGTTCCAAATATTGTCCCCACCCATTCGCTAATTATTTTGTTTTGATGGTCCATTTTTATTTCTATTGCTTGATTACGATTACCATTTAACATAAAATGTTGTGCTTAATATTGTTTTGCCAAATGTTTCCTTTACTGTGTATGTTCCCGTCCCTAATGGCCCAAACTTATTAGCACTTCCTGCCGACATATTTTTAGTTACCGATGCTGCCGTTAATTTACTTACCGATGTGGATTGCATAAGTAAATTGTATTTGTCAAAAATCTGTATTGTTCCTGTCCCTGTTATTGGGCCTGATGTTGTTATTGATATTGTACCATTCCCGGGTACTACATTTGGCGTAATTGTTACGCTGTTGGCCGAATTTGGTTGTACTACCAAAGATACGGAACTGCTGTTAAATGCCCCGCAAGAATCGGTAGCTTTTACGCTAAAAATATAAGTCCCCGTATCGGCAAAATCTACTGTTAAAACTTTTGTGTTTGCATTAACAAGGGTTGCCGTTGGCCCTGATACCTGTGTCCATACATATCCTGAAATTCCTTTCCCATTTTGGGACGTAGCGGTAGCGGTAAACATCGCAAATGATGCTGACAGGGCCACCGTTTTATTATTCCCCCCCGATACGATTGGTTTGATACATTTGGGTAACTGACTAAACCCGCAAAAGGCTACAAGGACTAAAAATAAAAGGCCAAAAATGAATTTCATAAAAGAATATTTTAGTTTTTTAATGGGCATTTACAAATGTTAAACCGTATCGGGATGACTTATTTACGGCCACGCAATTACATGAACCTGGGGTAGCGGAATTGACAGTTACGGTCATGGTGCTTGTGGAATACCCCCCGTTAATTGCCAATTGAAAAACATACGTCCCTGCTATCAATCCTGTAATGGTTGTGCTGACCGTTGTAGGGGTTGTTATGATTGCCGTATTTGGCCCCGAAACCTGTGACCAAGCATAAGAGCTTGCGCCCAAAGAACCAGAACCATTGACCGTTACAGAACTTGTGGGTAGGGTTATCGTTTGATTGGCTCCGGCATTTGAAACGGCATTTACCAATATAGAAACGGTTGCCGTACTTGCCCCAGAATTAATAGAAAGTTGGAATACATAGGTTCCCGGTATCAACCCGCTTGCTGTGGTATTAACGCTTGTGGGTGCTGAAAGGGTTGCCGTATTAGGCCCTGATAACTGTGTCCAAGCATAAGATGTTGCCCCGATGGAAGATGAACCGCTTAAAGATACGCTACTTGTGGGTGGGGTTATGGTTTGATTAGAACCTGCATTAGCTACCACCCCTGATGGCTGTTGTACAAGGAAAAACGGATCTCCGGTAAGGGTTATTGTTCCCGTTACGTTCCCCGGACTGCTACCATCCCATATGTATTTTTTATAAACAGTTGTGCCTAAATTATAGGTTTGGGTTGCACTTGGTACTTCAGATAAGTCCACATTTGTTTTAGCCCAAATCATCAATATTTTAAACCCAGAACTGTCAAATCTTACCCCGTCAATCTGTGGGATAAAAGTAGGTTGTACTACGTCTAACTTATAATTTCCCAACAACTTTTGCATGGTAGTCATGGCTACCCCTGATTGGGTTAACGTGGTAGCCCCCGGACTTGCTGTTGTCAGGTTTTTAAACAATCCTTCGGCATCAAATTCAGTTGGAGATACAACCCCGCTATCTGCTGATTCACCGGTTTGAAAAAATATAATAGGATAAAACCCTTTACGCCAGTAATCGGCAACCCCTTTCATGTTAAAATTCCGCTGTATGTGGCCGTTACCTACCCTTTTATTTTGAGAACCAGAACCGGAAGGGTAGTTGTCGTAGTTCCATTCGGGAGTATTTACTTCTGTAATCATGTGCTTCATATTAGCACTTAAGCCATTTTGGGTGCTTATGGTTTGAATCCCTGCATAGATGGAATCTGCTACCTGTAAAAGCATATCAGAAAACCTTGCATTGCCGGGGCCGTCTGGGGATAAGGAAGTGTAATAAGTCCATCCGTAATAGGGGTACATGTGCATGGAAATATTATCCACCCATTGACCGCCACCCAATTTTAAAAACTGCCTCCACCAATAACGCAAAGAAATACCACCCGTACATACTTGCGCCCTTCCTGCTGATTTATGGTGTATTACCTGCCATGTTATTTTTTGCAGTTGAACCATGTTTTTTAAACTGTCATAAACGTTTATCATTTGGTCAGGGGTAGGTTGGTAGGTTGCCCATCCTGAAAAGTTACCACCTGAAGAATCTATTTGTGAATCGTAATAGTCGCTGTTAAGGTCAGGTTCATTATAGGCTTCAAAATAATCAAAGTATTGCCCTACTGAATCGTATACATCCCCTACAAATTTAGCCCAAAGGTTTGCGGGGTTAATAGAGCTATCTATATTGAATGGGTTTACATACAAACTTGCGGGAAGGTAGCTTTGATTCCCCCCTGCTGTGGTTGCTGTTGATTGCCCGGTATATGGCCCTAAGTCGTTACCAATACGAAAAGTAAAACACCTATGCCTCATACCCAAAGTGGTGTATGAGTATTTAAACCTGTTTACAAATGTTGAAATACCAAATTGAAGGTACTGCTGTAAGGCAAGAACAGGCCTGTCAGTCCTTGCACCTGCCGAATACATAAGAGCATATATTTGTTCGTCTGTCCATTGGCTGCCGTAATAACCGGGATTTTCCCCAAAAGGATAGATAACGGTATCTACGGCATTGTTGGCTTTAGAACTTAAAACAGATAAACAAACTAATAACAGAATTAAAACTTTTTTCATAAATAATAATTAATGATCTACGGATATAAGTGTATAAGTATAGGTTCCGGCTCCTGTTATACTTCCGGCTACCGTTGCTGTATTTGCTGCCGTTCCATTAGCCACTATGTATGTTGTTGCGCTCCCGGTTGTTGAATTTGCGGATGCAATAACACAATAAGGGTTATTGGTAAAAGAAGTATTATATGTTATTGTGCAAATGGTTCCTGTAACGTTTCCGGAAGTAACAACTACTAATTGCATAGCTCCATCGTGACCGGAAGGGGTTACGCTTGTTACATTTGTCCCAAGTCCACTAGATATGGGTACGGTTCCTGTAAGAATCAAATGGTTTAAAGTTACATTTTGAAGGGTTGCATTAGTAGTAGATGCGTTTAATAAATTAGATAAGGTTATTTGGCTTAATGAGCTATCTGATTGGTGTGTTACTATTGTGGGGGTTCCTGTTGCTGTAAGCATTTTATTGGATGTCAAAATCCCTGTACTTGCAACTCCAAAAACCAAGGTGCCATTTGCATAGGCGTTAAATATGGGTGATGTTTGTGTGGAATTATCAGCCCATAGTGCAGCATCATATAGGGTAGGAGTTGCACTCAAAGAAAAGCCTCCGGCAAATTGTTTGGCTCCGCTGTTATTCTTTTTTGCTATACCTAGGATTCCCCCGCTGACTGCCGATGCACTATTGTACTGGTTGACTGTTGCATCCCCGAAAACTCCGAGGTTCTGAAGATTATTATAGGCGGTGCTATAAGTACCCATGTTGGTTGAGCTTCCATTGGCTCCGGTGGCGTAACTATAAGTGGCTATATTTGCCGCTATGCTTGCACCTGCTCCTGCTATGGTGTTGCCCGCCCCAAGTGCTGCATTGTTGACAATTATTCCAAGAGAAGATGCTGTCCCCGTATATCCTGCCGCAAGATTGACCGTCCATGCTGATTGCGCTGTTCCTGTACTCCCGCTGCTGGTAGTGGTTGTTTTTAATCCGGTGGTATTAGTAGAAGATGTGGTATTGGTAAAAGTCCAATACGCTGATGATGAAATTGCATTGAGTGTATCAAGAATAAGCTGGGTGTTATTTGTTTTCGTGAATAGCCTCAATTTCTTAGAGATAGGCGTTCCTACGTTAAGGGATGAAATGTCAAAAGTGTTTGAACCTGTTCCTGTTAATGCTAAATAATTCCCGGTTCCCGCACCTGACGCAGCCTTATAGTCATAATCAAATACATTCAAACATGAGCTACTATTTGCTCCTTTGGGAATAATAGATACCGATGAAGGGGCCGTAGAGAATGTGTAATTATACGGTTGAATAATCAGGTTATCATGATAATTTGAAAGAGTTGGGGTAGATGTACTTCCTGAATTTAGATAAGAAGTACCCAAAAATCTATCAATATTGCCTAAATTATTAGATGTTACTATGCTATCAGTTGTTGTCCATTGTCCTGTCCCTGACATAATCAATCCCTTTACTACAAGATTATTTGTATTGGTCACATACACCATTGGCCATGGAGGATTATTAAACATAATGCCAGTAATATTTTGAATGATTACATTGGTATATTTAAAGGTCGAGTTTCCTTCAATATCAATGGCCGGATAGCCTGTGTTAGATTGGTTGTATGGCCCTATTTCATTATCATGGATATTGATATTGTAAATAGCAGCGGAAGCCAGGTTTACCATTTTTATGGCCGTGGTGTCATAGCTCTCCATGGTTAGATCGTGAATATCAACATCGCTGGTAGCCCCTCCTGACCAGTCAGCGTAAATGAAATACCCGAATTGTGTTTTTCTTTTATATACCCCTTGTGCGTTGAAGTCGCAATCATGTATCCTGATTGCTCCCCCGCCTTTTATATACACACCATACAGCCCTTTATGAACTGAATCCACCCCACTCATAATAAGTGTATGGCCGTCAATTTCTAACCATCCGGCATCTTCTACGGCGGTATTATTTTGAACAACCCCCGCATAATAGGGTGCTAAAATAAAGTCGTGGTTTAGGTGCAAATACGTGCTTGAATTGTTTTGCACATCCACCCAGAAACCTTTTATAGACACATCCCGTATCAATGGGTTGAAAATATTACTGTCAAGGGTTACGCCTGCACCTGCTGTCGGGGCTGATGCTGCTGTATTTCTGATGGATAAGTTTAATAGCTGAATGACAGGGCTTTTATTGGTTGCGGATGCGGCAAATTTGAAAAAGTTTTTTGTACCTGAACTGAAAAGAATGGTTGTCGAACCTGCGTTTGGTGTGTCTAATGCCAAATAAAAGGGCAAATAATCAGCGTTATATCCAGACCCTCTAATAGTAAAGGCCTTATTGATTATAATAGAATCAGAAAACAAAAAATACCCCTTCGGGAAATAAATTTCTCCTCCGGGTAGCGATGCAAGCATGTTTCTAAAAGCGGTTGTATTATCGGTAACAGAATCACCGACAAGACCATAATTCAATACGTTATATGGCTCCTTGTTAAAATATTGATTACCTACCTGTGCAGAAGCGACAAATAAACAAAGTAGTGCGCCAAAAAATAATATTATTCTTTTCATTTTTGTTATTTTATTTAGTTTGTGATATCCCAGTTTGTGCCATCAAAAACTAATTTGTATACAGTTTGGTTTGTGAGGGTTGTGATAGAGTTATTTGCATAGTCTTTGACGGTTCCATTGGTAAACGTCCAATTGAAACCGGATGCAAGCGTGTTATTATTTTTTACATCCAATATTGCACCGGAGCTGGGTGACGTAGGTAGTACGATATTCCTATTAGCCTGACCTGTCAGGTTTGGCAGGATGACAAAGGTTGCCGTTGTCACGGTGTAATTGGATGTATTGACGGCGGTGGCTACGGTATAGGCAAATGAGCCGCCTCCTCCGGCAGGTGTAGCCCATGTGCCATCTCCCCGCCAGAATGTTGTTGAACTTGCCCCTGTACCACTATTTAAGTTGGTTACGGGAAGATTACCAGATACATCCGCAGTTAAAGAAACGGCAGCAAATGAGGGGTTGCCTGCTGCGTTACCATGAAGAACAGTTGTTGCAGTTCCTTCATTGGCAAACAATGATGAATTTAATGCAGGGGCAAAAAAAGTTGGAGCAGCGGCAGAACCTGTTCCGTTTCCAAATATTGTCCATGCTGTTTGTGTAGCAAGTGTTCCGGTTAAGGTTCCAGAACCGGTAACAGGACTTCCGCTAACAGTTATAAATGAAGGCAAAGAAAGACCAACGGAAGTAACTGTTCCACTACCCCCGCCACCGCCAGAACCCCATTTAACCCATTTTGTTCCGTTATAGTAGCAATATGCAGTTGAATCGGTATTGTAGAATAAAGCACCGGCAACCTGTGGTATGCTTCCGGTCATAGTGGCTGTGTTACCACCACCATTACCAAGTGAAATAGCCTGTGTGCCTGTACCAAATATGGCTATGTTTGAAAGGGTTGTTCCTATTTTATTTCCTATTACTATATCATTGGTAGTTGTTGTATGATACCCAAGATATGTGCTATCCCCCATTGTAATGTTATACCCCCCTAATGAGGAATCGGAAAATCTATTGCTCCAACCAATAGCTATATTATGGATTCCTATTGAATATTGTTGTGCTGCCCCGTTACCTATTAGAGTATTATAAGAATCTTGAGTATATGTAAGTAAACTGGCTGCCCCTGCACTAACCCCCACGGCTGTATTCCCATTGCCTTCCCCAAATTTCATGGCATTAGCTCCAATAGCCACGTTATAGCTTGCCGTATCTACTGTTGTTCCTGCATCGTAACCAAAGAATGAGTTAAACTGCCCTGTTGACAAAGAATCCCCCGCCAATTTACCCCATGATGTATTTTGATTTACAGAATCTATAAATCCCGAAAATAACCCATTCATTCTAAATACAAGGGGGTGATTATCGGTTGTACCAATGAAATTTGTATGAGAATTTGTACCACTATTCCCTGTAAGAGACCATGAATGTGTATTAACGTAATTTTGTGTAGAGATTAAGGAAGTGTCAACCTTTACTGTACCTGTGGTTGTTATTGTTCCCCCTGTTAAGCCTGAACCAAAAACAATTGACGTAATCCCATTTGCATAGAAAGTCCATGAGCTATCGGGGTTAGTAACATGATGAAAATTCAGGGAATCATGTATATTATGTTCAAATATTTTAGTTCCGTTGGCATAAAATAGTGAATCCCCAACCCCTAAAGTGCGGATAAAAACGGTATCTTTTAAGGTAGTATCTAAGGAAAGGGTTATTGCCGTACTTACTGTTGTTTTCTTTAAACCAAACCCTGCTAAAACGGCTGAATCTGTTCCCCCTCCACCGCCTGTTGAATTAATCACATAAGGACTTCCTAAAGTACCTACCCCTGAAATAGTTACATTCGTTCCTGCTGAAATATAGGATGTAATATTGGTAAGATATGAAAGACTATCTGCTGCCGTTACTATGCCTTTTGCGTTAACCTGAACATGATTATACCCCCCGGCTGTTACTCCTGAATTGGGTAAATCGGCATTTACAAAAGCCCTAAATGTGGGGGTTCCTGAAGATCCGTTTGGCCCCGCAAAAAATGTATTACCCGATTGACTTACAAAAGCCCCTGTAAGGGTTCCAGAACTTGTGATGGGGGATCCTGTTACCGAAAATACAGAAACAGGCAAAGCCAAACCAACGCTTGAAACAAGATTTGAACCAAACACCGTTTTAAGGGTTGTGGTATCTACTTTTATGGTGTCAACGCTAAACAAAAGCCCGTATCCTATATAGGTTGCCCTTGCGTTGGAGGTTATCCCTTGTGTATTTCCAAATACGGATTTAGCAGGTAATTGTTGCAGGTTGCTATATGTGACCGCATTAGCGGCTATGGTTGTAGCCAAAGAACCTGCTGATGTAGTTACCTGACCTGTTAAAGCAGGGAAGGAAGCGGCCTTTAAAATGCCTGTAATATTGGTTCCTGATACGTCAATGGGATTGGCTGTTAATGCCTGACCGGATAATGATAAATAACTTTGCCCTGAAAGGGTAATATCCCCCGTATTCGTTCCTGAAACGGTTGCATTAGAAGAGACGGTTAATGTAGCAGGGGTTACACCACCGGTTACAGTAAACCCATTGGTAAGGGCTGCAAAGGTCAACCCATTTACAGTTGAAGGGGTAATAGCCCCCAATGTAAAGGTGAGTGCGGGGGTGCTTGTTGGATTTGCAACGGAAGCAGAAACCCCGTTGGCCGGTACCACGCTTACATTTGTTACCGTTCCTGAACCTGCCCCGCCTCCATGTGTACCCCCTCTTACTACTATGGTATCGGGTCTGCCATTTATTTTTATAACAATGGTACTATCATTAATTCCATAGGTTGTATCTTGTTTTCGGTAGTTGGCAGTATCTAAATTTACTGTTGCCCCTCCCCCTGTTAAAGTCATATAAACACCTGCTGTACTTACTAACCCGGAAGTAGCAAATGTGATATTGGGGTAAGAACCTGATAACGAAATATGAGAACCTGCAATAGGGTTAAATTGTGCAGGTATAGATGGTAGGTTTGTTAGGTTATTATAATTCAGGTAATAGCTTGGGGCCAACCCATTGAATTTAGCCACCGTTGGTGAAGGCCAAAACCCGCTTAAATCCCCTGAAGCTGCCGTATTTTGAACAGCCATTGTGCCTAACCCTAAATTGGTTCTTGCAGTAGGCACATTTGAAACATCTGATAGGTTATTGGTATTTATCAAGCAACCCGTACAAGCTCCGGCAACCGGAATCATTAAAACCAAATTACTATCGGCAACCCCGTCTTTAAAATAGTATAATGAGTTTGTACCACCTGTAATTAAACCACCACTTAAAATACCACCTGAATTTACAACAATAGGGAATTGACCTGTACGATATTTTGGCAGGTTTAAGTATGTTAAAACTTCGGATGTATTTACAAAAGGTCTTGATGTAAAATTAACTATGTCATAATAATAAGAACGAAAATCGGTTGGTATTGCTTGTGCTGGTGCATAACTTTTATTAGAAGTTGTCCCCAAACTTGGATTATAGGTCTGCCCATAAGTAATAATGGAAATAAGCAGAAATAATATGGATAATAATTTTTTCATTTTAAGAGTATGTTACCGTTTGGTTAGTAGAATCTAATGACATGGCATTTCTGCTTATAATATATTTATTACCTCCAAAAGATATAATTGCCCTATATACAGAATCCGGAATTGTCCCGTTATTAAGAACTGTATTGTACCATATTGTTTTATCCGATTGGCTGTCAGGATATTTTATTACATTATATTTATTATTCGCTGCTGCTAATGGGAACGGTACAATTAATGGATTCCCTGTTGTGATATTAAAGGTTGCATTATAAGGTACGGTATCGGTTCCTGCGTTTAACAAAGCAAAATAATCGGTATCTCCGTAGTAATATTGGCCTGTTATTGCCAACGTAACGGTAAGGCTTGCATTGGTTGAAGATGCGCTCCCGGCTATGCTTGATGCAGTTGCCGAAAAGGTTGCCCCGCTATCTGTTAATTGAGCATTTGGAAGGGTATATGTATTTGAATTTGCGCCTGGAATAGCAACCCCGTTCCTATACCATTGTACGGTATATGCTAAAGAACTTGTTACCGTTACGCTGAATGTTGCATTTTGACCTACTTGAATAGAAACATTGGCGGGATTGGTAATGGTTGGGGGCGTTTGTGCTAACTGCCCTAATCTTAACTTAGCAAGAGTACCCCATATTCCATATAATGAGTAAAGATAATTGGTTGTTTTTCTTAGGTTGGAATCGTTTGGGTTAAGGTTGTATATGTTTTGTATAATATATTGCTCCATTGTAAGCATCTTCTGTAATCGGTTATCTACATTTCCCCCTTTTAAGGCATTGGATTGGGAATGAGCATTACCCGCAAGATACATGGCTATTTGTCCCACCTGAAGGTCATACGGTATGGTTTCAATAGGGTTGGACATTAGAAGAACAGATTTTGATTAGAAGTTAACAAAAACGCCCGTTCTATACATTGCTGCGCACCCGCTTGGTCTACCCCTGTTGTAATAGCATTTTGGGCGGATAATACTTCGGTAAACAGTTTAAATTTATTATCGTAATAATTGGTGTCTTGGGTTATTGCCGGATTGGAACTTTGCGCTTCTGTTAATTGGTATAAAAAAAGAAGGGTATATTGTAAAAAGGCGTAAATCTGATTGGATGAATAAAGGATATTACCACCTGCATCGGTGTATCTGACTACAATATTAAGGGCAATATCCTGCTGAAGTGGGTTTATGGTAATAACATCCCCTGTACCTGCTATTATAGGCCAGTTTATTGCTGATACTAAAAGGGTTGAATCTGTTTGATAAAGTAGAATAGTGCGGGTATTGGCCCCTGAAGACCCCCCGGTTGATGTGTCCTGCAATATTATTGCAGAAGGATCAATAGACGTTGCTATTGTAAAAGCGGGTGTGAAGGCCATTTGGATACTGGATTATGGGTTAAAATTATCGAAAATTATTGATTCTTGACTAAATATTTTTGTTCCAAATCCGGATTTTTTAATGAGTTAAGGTAATCTTCAAAATGTACGGAAAAATCATACTTTTCCCCTGTTGATTTTGCCCTTTTTGCTTCCGGGTAATATTCTTTACTTGTAAGGCTCCCAAACCACCCATCCGGCTGGCTTACTTCTCTTTTCATGTAGGCCGGATTTAACCCATTTCTCATATAGGCAAGCTGTTCTTTTGTTACGGTAGGGTAACTATCCCCTTTTCTTAACAAAAACTGGTCATATTGTATTTGGGGTATCATATCAGGGGTAATAGAGAATTGAGGGTTTAATTTCCTGTATTTATCCATTAATCCCAACCCTAAATTTTGGTCACGGGCATCTAATTTATTTGAACCCCCTAAACCCTGCTTATCTACATAATCTAAAAAGTCATTCCATTGTTTCCTTTGTTCCGGTTTTAAAGGGGCATAGTTGGCCGGGGGTTCCGGTTTGCTAACCTTTTTAGGGTCATCCCCGCCTTCATTAATATCGGGGGAATAGTATTTAGTTATCATCTGGCGTTGGTTTCTTTTTAGCTGGCTTAGGTACTCGTATTGGGACGTTCTGCCTTAACCCTGGAATTGACATTTCTATTTGTTGAACTACATTTTCAGGAACTCTCCAAACGGGCTTACCATGTTCATCTTTTGGATCTAAGTGTACAGCTATATTCTTAGCTGCCGTTGGTATTAACCTGTCAACGGGTGATGCTATGGTTTCCTGTAACCATGTTTTAGGATGCCTTAACGGGTTTGTAGTAACATCATACGGTTTACCTATAAATGGTATTTGATGTGCAAGGTTTTCCATATTTACGGTAGATGCTTCTAACCATGCCATAGCATCGAATGTTTCAGGGATATTAGGCATTAATTTCCTTGAATAATTACCTTCATCATGTTCTGCCATTATTTTTTTATTCTCTTTGTCAACGGATTTTTGCAATGCCTCATGCCTTTGTTCAATAAGGTACCTTGTTGTTGCACCTGATTGCATTTGCCAAAATAAAGGATGGTGAAAGTATAATTCATCCAAATCATTCCCGCCTATATTTATTGAACCAAAAGGCATTTTTTCTTTTTTATCATCTTCATGCTGTTGTGGGTGTAATGTAGCGTAGTTTCTAAGACCCCCGAAGTAATGATGATTAAAATAACCAATCGCATAAGCCCCTAAACCAACTAATTGCTGGCTCATTGCCTTAATAATGAAATCAGATTGTTTTTGATCTAATGATTCAACTTTATTTGATAGTAATTTATATAACGCAGTAAAACCACCATATTTATAATTGAATGATTCGGCAGCAATATTTATTGGGATTCTTGTTACAGGGAAATAATAATTAGCTACTAATCTTTTAATTTGGTCTGAAGTTTTTGCTTTATCTAAAGAATTTAAAACCCTATTATAGTTTTTTGTCAAAGGGTTATCATTCATAAATACAGCCCTATTTGCATCATCTGTTGCAGATACTAATTCACGATTAAATATAACAGGGTCATTTATGTTTTCTCCATTTGCTGCTGCCTTTTCTAATCCTATTTTTAAAGATGCTACAAACTCCGCTTTTTTAGGTATATATTTAACCATACCATGTGAGTTATATACTTGGTCAATAAACATCATTTTTTGTTTTGGGGGAGCATCTTTTATGAAATTTTTTGTTGTAAAATCAGTTTCCCCTTTTCTAAGCATATCAGATAATTCTTTAATAATATTTTTATTTATTATAGCATTAACCTGATCGCTTATTGCCCCTGTACTAAAATGATGTTCCCTTCTTGCTTCGCTCAATACCTTGCCTGCCTTTTCTGAACCAAGTGCTTTTGCTGCCCTAAACCCTGCTCTAACTATTGGTGATGCCACATATCTTTGCGGTATGCCTAAAACCATTCTCCACCATGCTGCCCCAGCAAGTTTTGCATATAAATCTAAACCAAATACGGCAGTAGCTTTCATGCCCTGATTCACATAATCAAGAACTTTTTCTTTTGTTGGCCTGTTTTCAAATTCTTTTTGTGCAATTAATTTGTCAAGATTACCCCTTACTTTATTTAATTCATTTCTTAAATCAATTGCTTCCTGATCTAATTTCGTTGGTATTTTTGGTTCATCTTTGGTATAATCTCCTTTAGCTATTTTGTCTTTAATTCGAGCTATTTCTTTTTTGTTTCTGTCTTTTAAAATATCTAAGTTACTTTTTGAAACTTTATCTGAATTTTCTTTTTGGCCTTCCTTATAATCTTTTATTTTTTGTTTTAATTGCTCAATTTCGTTGCTTCTTTTTACTTTTTCTGATGCGGCTTTTGGTT
>JGI24890J29729_1000957_pt1 | contig 14746 bp, 12 predicted proteins | sample FreactcultureFD7_FD_29729 | JGI IMG/M metagenome (IMG submission 29729)
TCGACTCCAGTGTCATCACAAACATATGCTTCCCCCGGTACATATTCATGGGTTGCCCCAACAGGGGTTACATCTGTTTCAGTCGTTGCCGTTGGTGGTGGGGCCGCAGGTAGAAATTATTATGCAGGAACTTGTGGTGACCCCTCAGTCAATTATAGTGGCGGCGGCGGCGGCGGATTGGGATATAAAAACAACTACACAGTTGTTCCGGGCAATTCTTACACTGTTGTCGTTGGAGCTGGAGGCATAGCAACATCAGGTTCTACAAGTAACTCTACCCCCCCTTCCGCTGCTGGAAATAGTTATTTTGTCAGCACTTGCGTGGTAAAAGGCGGCGCTGGAAATTATTCAGCAGCTACAAATACTGGCGGCACAGGCGGCACATACACAGGAACAGGCGGCGGTAATGGCGGTGCAGGTGGATGTGTTGGAACTTATGCAATTAGATTAGGCGGCGGCGGTGGTGCTGGGGGGTATTCTGGCACTGGTGGCAAAGGCGGATCAGCAACTTGTTGCTCTTATCCTGTTGCGAACAAAGATGGTAATAATGGAAGCTCTGGATCAGGTGGCGGCGGCGGTGGCGGCGGTGCAGGAAGTACATCTAGTGGCTATTGGAAAGGATCTGGTGGCGGTGGCGGCGTAGGTTTATTTGGTTCTGGAGCCAGCGGTGCTGGCGGTCTTGGAGCCTTGTATAGTACTTGCACCTGTTCCCAAACTAGACAAGCTGCCGGAGGTTGTGCGGGAAGCTCAGGAACAGCAGGTAGCACTGCTGGAAGTCCGGGTACTGGATACCCAATTTACGCTTCTAGTGGCGGCGCAGGAGGTGCATACGGCGGTGGCGGCGGAACTTCTCTTGGCAGCAATCAAAATACTAAAGCTGGGTCTGGCGGCGTTGGCGCAGTTCGCATAGTATGGCCCGGTGCAACTCGCCAATTTCCATCAACATGCGTAAGTGCAACCGGTGAATATGGTTCAGCTATTTTTGCTGGAACGCCCGGAACTTATACATGGGTAGCCCCGGCTGGCGTCACCAAAATTTCTGTTGTAGCTGTTGGTGCAGGTGGTGGCCAAGCTGGCGGTGGCGGTGGTGGTGGCGGCGGTTTAGGGTATAAAAACAACTATTCTGTAACCCCCGGAAATTCTTACACGGTGGTTGTTGGTGCTGGCGGTGGGAACACTCAAGCTGGTGGTAATTCTTATTTTTCAGGCGCTTGTATTGTTAGAGGTACTGGTGGCAATGGAGCTAGTAGCGGTTCATCTGGTGGTTCCGGTGGGGGTTATGTAGGCTGCGGTGGTGGTAATGGCGGTTCTGGTGGAGCGGCAAGTTCTACTTATGGTTCTGGCGGTGGCGCTGGCGGCTATTCTGGCAATGGCGGTGATGGAAGTGGATCACGTGGAGCAACTGCTGGCTCCGGTGGCGGTGGCGGTGGCGGCTCTTCTGGGCAAAGCTGTGGCGGTTCCGGTTATTTGGACGGCGGCGGCGGCGGCGGTGTCGGTCTGTATGGTCAAGGCTCTAATGGCGCTGCAAACGGTGGAGGGGGTTCTGGAGGGGGTTCTGGAACATCTGCAAACGGAACCGGCGCTAATTTTGGTGGTGGTGCTGGTGGGTATGTCCCCGCAACAGCCGCCCCCGGCGCAGTCCGTATCATCTGGCCCGGATGTAAACGATCTTTTCCTTTAACATGTGTGGGGTATCCTTAAAATGCCAATGGAATTATATATTCAAGTTCGTAACGGTCAGCCGTTTGAACACCCAATTTTTGGTGACAATTTTCGTCAAGCCTTTCCCNGCATTGATGTATTCAATTTACCACCTGAATTTGCTGTGTTTGAACGGGTGCCACAAAATGTAATGCCCGGCCCATTTGAAGTGGCTGAAGTCAGCTATCAGTGGTTTGATAAGATCGTCAAAGACGTATGGTCTGTTCGCCCAATGACGGATCAGGAAAAAGCTACAAAGATTGCTGAATATCAAGCAAACAAACCATTCCCGTCTTGGACGCTTGACGAAACAACATTGACATATTCTGCGCCAACGCCTAAACCGCAGGACGGTAAATTATATCGTTGGGACGAACCAACATTATCTTGGATTGAAATAACACCGCCACCCGCACAATAAGGGGTTATGATGATAAAAAAAGAGCAACTTGATGTCGCGTACCATTTTCCGTGCGCGATTTATCTTATTGAAAAACCAGAGTTTATAGAATCTGTTTTGGCAGTAAGTAACGAATCATTAGAAAAAAAACATAAAGAACGGGACATGGATGAAATCTATCCCGTTTACATGTCTGATAATTTCCCTTTCGACCNNCGCGTCCAAGAGTTTGCAGNATATGTCGGATCTACCGCATGGAATATCCTTAATGAGCAAGGGTATGATATGCAAAACCTTGAATTGTTTTTTACGGAAATGTGGACGCAAGAGCATTACAAGCACTCCTCAATGGAGCAGCATGTTCATGGATACGGGGCGCAGATTGTTGGGTTTTATTTCCTAGAGGTACCGGAAGGTTCTTCCCGCGTTATCTTTCATGATCCTCGCGCCGGTAAAGTTCAAAATGACTTGCCGGAAAGGGATCCTAATAACGCCTCTATCGCAAGTCGGATGATTAATTTTGAACCAAAACNGGGTTTGTTGATGTTCACAAACTCTTGGCTCGCGCATTCGTTTACACGGCATGCATCTGATAAACCTATAAAATTTGTGCATTTTAACTTAAATGTGCAACTTGCGAATGCCGCATCTCCAGCGGCTGAAGTCGTATGAACAAGTACTCCATAAGGTTTAATAAATCCCGTGGTCAAAATGGCCGCGGGACCGTTGATCATGTGTGGAGAGTGTTTGAAAATGATGGGAAAGAGTATCTTTTTAAACATTTNGATATAACGTGCCCCATTAAAAGCGAAAAGGACAAAAGCGGAGGGGATTGGAACATTGTTTGTTATGGATATCTAACGGCGGACCGTGAGACTTCGACCGCAATTATTATTCCAAATGAACCTTTAAAACCGGAATAAACTACTGTATAATTTGTGGGAACTTGGTCCTAATGGGTGATGCATGTCCGGCACATTAAAAGTAACAACACTGCAAGATGGCGCATCATCCTCCGCCAATATAACATTTGATTCGTCTGCGGGTGTCGGAATTGGGGGATCTGCGCCCAATGCTTCCGCTATTTTGGATGCACAATCAACGACACGTGGTTTGCGTCTCCCCAATATGACGACAACACAAAAAAACGCCATTTCTTCTCCTGCCGCTGGTTTATTGGTTTTTGATACCACCTTGGGTAAAGCTTGTGTTTATACGGGCTCCGCGTGGCAAACGATTACGTCTTCTTAAAGGAACAAAACATGAACAGCCCCATCAATCTCGAACATACGATTGAAGAGTTAAACGCAATCATTCATGCGTTGGCGGCAAAACCATACGCTGAAGTCGCGGACTTGATTCACAAAATAAAAATTAAAGCGGAAGAACAAATTGTAAACGCTGCTAAAGCCGTTGAAACTGAATTTACTCCTGTTGATCCGCCAAAGGAATAGGCCATGACAAATNATCATGAATCAAGTTTAGTCATTGATACGGCGGTAGCGGGGGGCGTTATGACGATGCCCCTTTGGGCTGTGAGCCTGAATGAATGGCTTCACTTCATCATGACAATCATGGGTTTCTTCCTTATCCTTTATCGTTTGTATGTGTTGGCAGCGGACATCAAAAAAAGCAATATGAAGCCTGACTAATAAGGAAATAGATTATGAGCGGGCTTACTTACTCCACATATGTCACCCAAATCGCGACGATGGCGGTTGTTCCCACGTCTGATCCAAACTTTCAAACGATCCTTCCGTCAATGATCGACTACGCCGAATTGCGTATGCAGCGTGATTTGGACTTTTTGAATACGGTATCAAGCTCCTCATACACCCCCGCAACGACTGGCCCGACACTATCCCTGTCCACAAACACCNCGAATTACCCATATGTCACGGTGCAGAATATTGCTGTAGCGGACCCTACAACGGGGTNTACGAAGCAGTTGACGCCCGTTTCCAAAGAGTTTGTGTATAACGTTTACCCGATTGGATCCACAACTGGATTGCCCGTTTATTACGCTCCCTTTGACGATAACGTGTATCTTTTGGGTCCGCAGCCGGATCAGGTTTATACGTATTCTGTCGTGGGGACACAGCGGTTTGTGTCGTTGTCGCCCACAAACCCAACGACCTTTATTAGTCAATATTTGCCGGATATCTTTATCATGGCATCCATGATTTACATCTCCGCGTATCAACGCAACTTTGGGAAGTTGAATGACGATCCCCAGATGGCGCAAACGTATGAGAGCCAATACATGACGCTTCTGAGGGGCGCGTCGGTCGAAGAGGCCCGCAAGAAGTTCGAGGGCTCCGCGTGGTCTTCTATGTCTCCTGCTGTCGCTGCAACTCCGACGAGGTAACAGATGCCTCATGCAGCCCTTACAATGGTTCCCGGAGTCGATTTAGTCAAAACGCCCGCATTAAACGAGGCGGCTATTTCGTCATCCAATCTCATTAGATACTTGCCTGACCGGCCCGGTGTTGCGTTTCCGCAACGATTGGGTGGTTGGGTGCAGTATTATAACAGCCCTATTGCTTATACTGTTCGCGCATTGAAAGGGTGGGAAGATTTATCCGCTAATAACTGGTTGGGGATTGGTACTACGGGCGGTGTGTACACGTTAAATAACAATACCCTATATGATATTTCCCCTAAAACCGCGACAACAAACCATACGCCAAACATTGCAACAACGTCCGGCTCTACAACTTTCACAATCAATGATACCGGAAGCAGCACAAACGTATTCAGTTACGTGTATTTTAATACGCCCGTCAGCGTTGGGGGGACTACGTTAACGGGTGTGTACCCGATTAATACGGTTGCCAGTACGGCTCAATACACAATTTTAAGTTCCCCTGCCGCTACTTATACGAACGTAGAAACCGCTACAATTACTAATGCATCTCCCGCTGTCATTACGGTAGCGTCTGCGCCTGTCACGGGGACTGTCGTTACGTTTTCAACGACAGGTACTCTTCCGACTGGCATTACGGCGGGTACGCAGTATTTTGTACGGAACATTAATTCCACAACCTTTAACATATCAGCAACACCCGCTGGTTCTTTAATTAATACGTCATCTGCTGGGTCAGGAACGCACACCGCGACTTTCCCGGGGCAGGTTCCTTATTTTACGACCGCTAACGCATCTCCAACTATTTCCGTTTTGTTTCCCAATCACGGGCAGTCAGTTGGCGATACATTTTCCGTAACAGTCCCCACAACATTAGGCGGGTTAACTCTTTCTGGGTTATACACTGTATCAACGGTTACGGATGCAAATAACTTTACGTTTACGGCGGGTACCCTCGCATCCAGTATCGCGTCATCGTTTGAAAACTCCGGCAACGTTAATCTTGTGTACTACTATTCCGCTCCTCCCGCGTATGGGGCTACGGGCTATAGTGCGGGAGCATATAGCTCTGGGGCGTATAGCGGTGCATCATCGTCGTCTGTTGCGGGGACTAATTACGCAAGCAGCAATTGGTTTTTAGATAACTTTGGGCAAGATCTTGTTGCGTGTCCACCGGGTGGACCGTTGTTCATTTGGATCCCCCAATACAATATCTCCAACCTTTTTTACATTCAAAACGCCCCTGTTGTGAACCAAGGGTTCTTCGTCGCGATGCCGCAACAACAGTTGGTCGCGTGGGGATCCTCGTTCTCTGGGGTGTCCGATCCCCTACTTTTGCGCTGGTCTGACGTATCAAACTACAACGTTTGGATCGCGCAGTCCGTTAATCAGGCGGGTTCTTTTCGTATCCCAACGGGCAGTAGAATCGTATCCTGTATGCAAGCTCCGCAACAAGCGTTGATTTGGACGGATTTGGATGTTTGGGCGATGCAGTACGTAGGTGCTCCGCTCGTCTATGGGTTTAACAAAATCGGGTCAAACTGCGGTTTAATCGCACCAAAAGCAGCAGCTCAACTGAGTAATATGACGTATTGGATGTCGCAGAAACAGTTCTTCATGCTTTCCGCGAACGGTGTGCAAATGATTCCGTGCCCCGTATGGGACGTGGTTTTTCAAAACCTCAACACAACATACGTTAATAACATTCGCGCAGCCGCTAACACCTCGTTTAACGAGATCTGGTGGTTCTACCCATCCAGCGCAAGTACGAACGGTGAGAACGATTCTTACGTCAAATACAACACGCTCTTGCAAGTGTGGGACTATGGGTCGCTGAGTCGCACCGCGTGGATTGATCAATCTGTCCTCGGGCAACCGATTGCTGCGGGGGCGGATAGGTATTTATATCAACATGAAGTCGGTAATTCCGCTAACGGACAGCCGATGGATTCAAACATGACGACAGGTTATTTTGCAATGGCTGAAGGGGATCAACAAGTATTCGTTGATCAAATATGGCCGGATATGAAATGGGGTACGTATAACGGCACTAATAACGCGACCGTTTATTTGACTATTAACTCTGTCAACTACCCCGGTGATACGCCTATTACTTACGGCCCATACCCGATGACTCAAAGCACTGAATATTTATCTGTGCGTGTACGTGGTCGTTTGTTTTCTTTTACTATTGGGTCTATGGACGCGAATGGTAATCTTGTCGGGGGTGAGATATTCTGGAGATTGGGTAAAATCAGGTATCGGCTTGCGCCGGATGGGAAATACTAATGGCAAGTACAGATGATCTNTTATCCGCGTTAAAGAACGTTGTTGTGGCTCTCAACAACGCGAACCAGTTTTACAAACAGGGTTACGCGCAATNCAATACTTTGGGGGTATCCGTTTCATCTGTTATTTCCCCTAAAAGCGGGCGCGTATATTCAATAAATGTGACAACTGCGGGATCAACAACGGGTGCGATTTATGATAGTAGCACAGTTGCTNNTGCTTCTTCTTCCAACTTAATATTTGTAGTCCCAACAACAGTCGGTCANATAAACCTTAATTTTCCGTTTAATAACGGGCTTGTATATGTCCCCGGGTCAGGACAAGTCGCAAGCATATCGTATACATAGGATATGAGTCATGACATCAACATACACAACCAATAAAGGTTTTGATAAACCAGCAATCGGTGACGATGTTGGTACATGGGGCAATAACGTCAACTCCGACTGGGATATCGCGGATAAAGCGTTTGGCGGGAACGTTACATACGCGNTTACAAGCAGCACCGTGAACCAAACGGTCTCTCAANCGGACGCGCAGAACCAGCGTATTACCCTTACGGGCAATACCGGATCAGCTTATACTTTCGTAGGGGTTGGGTCTATTACGGGTACTGTATTGACAATTACCGCCATTACCAGCGGGACATTGACAACGGGTGCTATTATTTCCGGGTCCGGNGTGTCCGCTGGGACCACCATTGTCAATCAATTGACCGGTTCTTCAGGCGGTATTGGGACATATACGGTGAGTATATCTCAAACCGTTGCGTCCACGACCATTAACGCAAATAACGGGACAATTACGTTGACTTTCGGGTCAACCTACGCGGGCAGTTGGATTGTCGTTAATAATACAACGGGTCCAGCCGCAATATACGCGTTGACTTCCACTTCGGGAAGTACGGGGGTTTATGTCAATCAAGGTGTCGCNAGTCTTATTTACTCGGATGGGACGAACGTTGGGTATGCGGACAGCCGATTATCCGCAAGCGTAGCCGCGACGGGCGGTGGTTCAGATCAAATATTTTATCTTAATGGTCAGACGATTACGACGAGTTACACGATCCCCTCGAACCAAAATGCCATGACGGCGGGTCCAATATCCATAAATGCTGGCGCAACCGTAACAATTAGTAGTCCAACTGTTTGGACAATCGTTTAAATTAACTGTATAAAGATTAAAATTCTGGAGACTGGATATGGGTGACTTTTCCGAATACTTGCGTAGATTAGGGATTCTTGGGTCTGATAAAGGCCCGGATGATGCCGACGCGCCTATTACCCGCCCCGGAATGGATGCGATGTCTAGAATGCCGCCCGTCTCCACGGTCTCTTCTACTACGCCTCAAGCACGTCCTTCGTTCCGTCAATCTGAAATTTCCTCAATGGATAAATTGGGGCAAATGCAAAGTTCCGTTCCTACCGAACCGGATCGCATTAGACCCATGCCCACCGGCCCTATGCGCTCTCAAGCGCAGCCCACAACAACGGGTCGTGTTTCTGCGCCCTCACAAGCCCCTACACAGGCTCAAACGCCCGCGAATCAAATTTACTACCTTGACCGTGGTAATGGCGGTCCATTGACCCCTATGGGCAGTCAGCTCCCCAAAGGCATGTCTCCGGGTGCACAACCGGACGGTAGTTATATCTTTGGTTCCGCAGCGCCTACTAAATCTTTGTTTGGTGGGAATCAACAGCAGCAACCATCCAACGTTCCGACTCCTCCGCCTCGTCCCGCGAATTTAGGTGCAGCGCCTCAACAGCAGCAGCCGCAGAAGAATATGGATTATGGTGACCGTACGCCACCTTTAGCGGTTCGTCAGCAACAGCAACAGCAATCTGCTACCCCTCAAGATGATAGTGGGTTCCGCCAAATGGCTTTGGCGCGGAACAAAGAATTGGTCGATATGGGTCTTTCTGGTGATAAAGCCGGTGGACGTATCAATCACGCTCATAAGATCGCTAGAGAGAAAGCCACGCCTTGCCACAGCGGTATTATTAACATGGCTGTTGGCGGTAGAACCGACCATATCCCCATGAACGTTTTGGAGGGATCCTACGTCCTTCCTGCGGACATTGTATCGGGTTTGGGTGAAGGTAATACGCTCGCTGGTGCGAAGATTTTGGACAACATGTTTACAATGGGTCCAATGAATACAAAGATGCCTAATTTCCGCGCAAGTCCTCGTGTCCCTGCGGATATCAGCCCGAAGCCGGAAATCAAATTTGGGCAAGCGCCTAAGTATCAGGCAGCGGGCGGTCGTTCAGTTTCTACGGGCAGCAAGCCTGTTCCGATCATTGCGGCGGGTGGTGAGTACGTCATTCACCCTGACGTCGTAGCGAAAATGGGTCAAGGTGACATGGATAAGGGCCATGCGTACTTTGACAACTTTGTAAAGTTTGTCCGTAACCATACGGCTAAAACGTTGCAGAAACTTCCGGGGCCACGAAAGGATTAATAATGTCGGATTATATTGTTCGTTTAGCAAGACCGTCTGATGAAGATCAGTTATTTGAATTGTGCAGACAACTGCATGAAGAGAACGGTTTGTGCAGAATGGATGATGACTTGGTCCGCAACAACCTTCGTACCGCAACCCGTGGGGAACACGGGATTATCGGCGTAATTGAGGGCGAAGACGGTAAACTAGAGGGTGTAATTTCTTTAATCATCTCTAGGTTTTGGTATTCAAAAGAATGGTTCCTTGAGGAACTTTTTAACTTTGTTCCTAAAGAATACCGCAAATCGACTCGCGCTAAATCACTGCTCGCATACGCAAAAAAGTGCGCGGACGAAATGAAGATGCCTCTTTTGATTGGTATTGTCAGCAATATTAGAACAGAAGCAAAAATAAAATTATACGAGCGCCAACTACCAAAGGCGGGCGCTTTTTTCTTGTATAACAGAGAAACAGCGGGTTTGTTAAATGGGTAAGGGTAGCGGTAGCACTACATCAACATCATCGTATTCACCACCGCCCGCGGTATCGAAAGCGTATACGGACCTTCTTGCGTTAGCTGTACCTCAGTCGCAACAACCATATCCTAATTACGGGCAGGGACAGTATTACACGGCTCAAGAGTATCAGCCGCAGCTTGTCTCCCCCATGACCCCTGATCAGATTATGGCGCAGCAGAACGTTGCGCAATTGTCGGGGTATGTACAACCTTATATCAATGCGGCCACGCAGTTAACGGAACAAGCGTCTACGCCCATTCAATTGCAACAATTTAGCAATCAGGCTGTAAACCAATACATGTCTCCGTACATGCAGGACGTTTACAACTCTACGGTTTCAAACATTAACGAGACGAACGCTCAACAACAGCAACAGTTGCAGAGTAATGCGATTGCTAGAGGTGCGTATGGTGGGGATCGTGCGGGTATTGCGCAGGCGGAGCTTGCGCGTCAACAAAATCTTGCGAACAACGCAACACTCGCGAACCTTGCGAATACTGGATACACGTCTGCCCTTGGTGAATTTAACAACCAGCAAGCACAGAATGCGCAACAAGATTACATCAACCGTCAGTTGGCGGCTGGTGCGGGAACGCAATTGGCGAATCTTGGTGGATACGGGCAAAGTGCGGCGGCTCAACAAGCGCAACTGCAATACCAGATGGGTGCGGCGCAACAACAACAAGATCAGGCAGGTCTATCAACCGCTTATCAACAGTTTCTTAACGCAAACGCGTATCCTTATCAGCAATTGGGATGGTTGGGACAACTTGTGTCGGGCGCAGCTACCGGTATGGGAGGAACCACTACAGGTTCGGTACCATCTCCATCAGGATTGAGCCAAGCGATTGGCGGTATTGGTGCGTTGGGTACGTTGGGTAACGTATTTGGTGGGGGCGGCGGAGCTGCTGGTGCTGCGGGTGCGGGCGGAGCTGGTGGCTTCTTGAGCGGTTTGGGATCCGGTATCGGATCTGCCGCATCCGGTCTCGGATCTGCCGCATCTAGTGTTCTTGAAGGTTTAAGCTCATTTATTCTCTCTGACGAACGCATGAAGGAAAATATTGAGCCTGTTGGTAAAACATTTGATGGGCAAAATATTTATAAATACAACTATAAGGGTGATCCGCACACTCAAATTGGTCTTATTGCTCAAGAGGTTGAACATCGTCATCCCGACGCAGTTCATAGCATTGATGGCATGAAGACCGTTAATTATGATGCGGCAACACAGGGCGCTGCGCATCGCGGGCATTTTGATGCTGGTGGTGGTGTTGGTGCTATCGGTATGTCCCCGCAACAAATGATTCCACAAGTCGGTAATATGCAGGCAAACCCGCATGTTCCGGCATTGCCTAAAATGGATAAAAACCCCAACGAAATATCAACTGATAAACTCAAAGATGCTGTTAAGGGCATTAANTCTTTGATGGGTAAATCCGATACANCAGTTGCAAATACCGCGCCTACAACGTCAGCACCCAATACAGATTTGGCGGTTGATAAATATCGCGGTGGTGTTGTTGGGTATGCGGATGGGGGAACCCCGACTGATACCTCGTCTGATGCCGCGAACCTTGCAAAATACGGTGACGTTTTAACGCAGGATTATCAAAATATCTTTGGACGCGCTCCAGATACCGCAGGTGAGCAATATTGGGCGAACCAACTTGGTNGCGGCGCAGTATCACAAGATNATTTGATCAAATCACTGATTTCCGGTGCTCAAGGCGCTGATGTCGGTACCGCGCAAACATATACAAACACTCAAAACCTCAAACAATACGATCCAATTCTTCAGGCGGATTATCAAAAACTGTTTGGACGTGCGCCTGATGCGGCGGGCGAACAGTATTGGGCGAACCAACTTGCGAGCGGTGCGATCACTCAAGATCAATTGATAAACGCGTTAAAGTCCGGCGCTCAAGGTAAAGATATTCTTGCGGCGCAAAATTCTTCTTACAATTCTTACAATCAAGGTGCCCCACAGGGCGCTGGTGTAAATTATACAGGTAACCAACCCGCTCAATTTGCGCCTACAGGCGTTGTTGGGAACAATCCCCCGACCACTGGTCGCGATCAAGCGTTCTACAGTCAAACCCCTAATATCGCAAATGCGTTTAATGCGTTGAACGCCTCTAACGCGTACTACGGTACTCAATTTACCCCGCCTGATTTGGGGAACTTGGGTGCCGCAAATTATAATGCCAATGCGCAGTATACGACTCCTGTCGCAAACAAAGCGCCTCTTGTTACTCCTGCAACAACAACTTCAACATCATCGACAGATACGACTACAGCGGATCAAAAGATGGCGGATGCGGCTGCTAAAGCGGTTGCGGATGCACAGAATCAAGCGGCAAATGCTGGGCACAACGCCAAAGGTGGTCGTATTTATGGCCGTAGTCATTATGACTCAGGCGGTGATGTGGTTAATACAAACACGGATGATAGTGATCCTCATCCGAACGCCCCAACCGTTACATCTGGTGTGGTCGCCCCTCAATCCTCCGATGCCGCAAACCTCGCTAAATTTAATGATATCTTGACCAAAGATTATCAAACTGTGTTGGGTCGTGCACCTGATACAGCCGGTGAGCAGTACTGGGCGAATCAGTTGGCGTCTGGCGCTGAAACTGAAGATAATATGTTAAAGGCTCTTGCTGCTGGTGCTCAAGGAGATGCGGACATTGCTGCCGCTAAAAAGTATTCCGATAGTCTTGCGGGTAAAACAACGACTACTCCAACGACGACCACAACAACGGATACAACCAAAACTCCAACAACCACTACTACTGGGACAACAGGTGGCACCACAACCACCACAACACCTACAACTACAACCGGTAAGGTTGATACCACTCCAGCCCCCGGTACGGGCGGTAAACCCGTTCCTGTTGGGACGCTCGCGACTCCGGGCACTCAGTCTCTTGGTGATGCGTATCGTAATTATCAGGCTCTCGCGCATTCTGGNCACGCGAAGTATTCCGACTTGTTGGCGGGGTATAACAACTACATGAATGCTCGCGGACAAACTTCTGCGCCAGCATCTACTTCCTCAACAACGGATTCGTCATCAACCGCGACACCAACGGCTCCCGCCGCTAAGACGCAAGCGACGACTGCGGCTCCAACAACGACTAAAGCCGCAACAACAACTCCTGTGTCAAATCAAAACACAAGTGTTGTTATTCCAAAGTTTGACCCGTCCATTACAAACGTTCCTNAATCAACATACAATCCGGGTGTTGGGCAAGATGCGTATGCGCAATCAATGGCGTTACAAAATGCTGCAAACGCAAAATCTGGGCTGAACCTTAATTTTGGGCAGGCGGATCCATCTGCTTGGAAGAATCTATCTGCTGCTGATGCCGCTAAATTGACGGCGGGTGAAACACCATATACTGCATTGCCTTCAAACTTGCAGAATCCGGGATATATGGCAAATCTTGACGCTGTAAGATCCAATCCTGTAGCAGAAGCTGCTCTTCAAGGCGCAATTGCCGCTCATATACCGGGGTTCACTATTGCAAATCGTGGTGGTCGTATTAACGGTTATGAAACTGGTGGTGGTATTAAAAACTACGGCGGTATGAAAACCGTTAAAGACCTTGAACAGTTTGCTGAAGATGTTGTTGGATCCGGCGCGTATGGTGAAGCAGCAAACGTATTTACTCCAACTGCCTCTAAAGACATTTTAGCGGCTCGTGGTGGGGTTATTGGGTATCAAGACGGTGGTCCTCCCTCAGATCAGGGTCTTGCTGCATTGTCTGATGATGCGATGGACAATTACGCCCGCGCGATTTCTCCAACTGAAAGCGGTGGAAAATACAATATTACTGGCCCTGTAAGCAGAAAAGGGGACATGCCATACGGCAAGTATCAGGTTATGGGCAGTAACATCCCAAGCTGGACGGAAGCCGCTACAGGCAAACGTATGACCCCTCAAGAGTTNTTGAATGATCCAGACGCGCAGGAAGCGACATTCAGACACCGTTTTGGTTCTCTTGTGAAGCAATATGGAAATCCGCAGGATGCCGCATCCGTGTGGCATTCGGGTGTTCCTTTAGCTGAGGCGAAAGAACAAGGTCGTCGTGATGTGAATATGACGACGNCCANTTATGTGGATCGTTTTAATAATATGCTTTCCGCTACTCCGGGCGGTCAAGATTTNTTGAAACAGATCAATTCGCAGGGTTCTCGCCCAACGGATCAACAGCAATTGACTGGATCCCAACAGCGGATGCAGCAAACTGGTGTTAATCAGGTGCCTACTAAAGAGGGTCTTTCGGGCGCTCTTGGTATCGCAATGACGGATAACCAGCGGCTCGCCGCATTCCAAGCGTTCGCCAAAATGGCATCCACCCCCGGAAGCTTTGGTCGCGGTCTTGCTGCTGCTGCGGATACGTACGCGTCTACTCTCCTTGCTGCCAATAAACAGCAGACGGAGCAGGCGAAGGCGGAATCCGATATTGGGTATAAGAAAGCTGAAACCGCGGAAAAACAACTGCGNCAGTCCGGTAATACGACTCAGTTTATTTCTCAGACCCCAGAGGGTGGTGTTAAGGTCGAAAGTCAAATTATTAGACCGGGGACCACGTCCACATTTGGTAGTCAGGGGCAACAACAGGCTCCCGCTGGGTTTACACCACAACAGGGCGGTCAAGGTGCTGGCCCATCTGCACCAACCGCTCCTACATCCCCAGAAGTATTAGGGCCGATTCCTGTTGAGGGAAGCAAGCCCAACACCATGTCGGTTCTTACCGAATTGGGGCAACAGGCTCAAAACACGGGCGGGCTGACGGATAAGGCGTTAGAACGTTCGCAAACTCAATACGCGAAAGATTCTGAAGAGGCGTATAACGAAGCGAATGTTGCGCGTAATACCCGCGGTGATATCAGCACGATGGTGAAAGCAGTATCGGAAATNGGTTCCGGTGGTCTGACGGGCTTTGGTCCAGATGCTTCCGCTCGTAATGCGCTGGCTCAATACATCAATACGGGTTTGAAGTCCGCTGGGTATAACGGTAACG
>JGI24890J29729_1000958_pt1 | contig 14743 bp, 7 predicted proteins | sample FreactcultureFD7_FD_29729 | JGI IMG/M metagenome (IMG submission 29729)
GTTCAAACGGCAGATTTTTTAATTAAAAACAGAAAAGCTTTTTGTTTTAACGAACAAGGTACAGGTAAAACTGCGTCTGTTATATGGGCGACCGACTACCTTATGAATCGGAGTATTATCAAACGAGTATTGATTGTGTGCCCGCTATCGGTGATGAAAGCGGCTTGGCAAGAAGACCTATTTAAATTTGCTATACATCGTAGAGTAGATGTTGCTTACGGTAGTTCTAAAAAACGCAAAGACATTGTTCTTGGTGGTGCTGAATACGTCATCATTAACTTTGATGGCGTGGAGATCGTTAAGAATGAGATTATTCAAGGCGAGTTTGACTTAATTGTGGTAGACGAAGCATCTGCCTATAAGAACCCATCAACTAAACGATGGAAAGTTATGCGGGATTTAGGTAAGCACGTCAATGGATTGTGGATGTTGACTGGAACGCCTGCCGCCCAAAGTCCTGCGGATGCTTACGGATTGGCAAAACTTGTGAATCCAGCGGGCGTGCCCATGTTTTTTGGGCAGTTTAAAGATACTGTAATGCTAAAGATCAGTGATTTTCGGTGGATACCCAAACCCAATGCCGATCAGGTGGTGCACAAAGTATTACAACCCGCCATTCGATTTGAGAAAGCTCAATGTCTAGACTTGCCCCCGCTTACCTATGCTGATCGAGATGCACCGATGACACCGCAGCAGTTAATCTATTACAAGAAACTCAAGAGCCAGATGCTTATCGAAGCAGCGGGCGAAGAAGTTAGTGCTGTTAACGCCGCATCTAAGTTGACTAAACTACTACAAATTGCGTGTGGTTCGGTGTACACCGACACAGGTTCGGTGATTGATTTTGACGCATCAAGCCGACTAAAAGTTGTTAAAGAAGTAATTGAAGAGTCGAGCCACAAGGTGCTGATCTTTGTACCGTTTACGCATACCATCGAAGTGTTAACGAAATACCTAACAAAGAATGGCATTACAAACGATATTATTAACGGCGATGTTGGCGCTAATAGACGTGCGGAAATTGTTAAAGAGTTCCAAAATAATGTTGAGCCAAGAGTGCTTGTCATCCAACCGCAAGCCGCGTCTCATGGTTTAACCTTAACTGCCGCGAATACAATCATATGGTATGCTCCATGTACAAGCGTTGAAACGTATCTGCAAGCAAATGCACGTATAGACAGGCCCGGACAAAACAATCCAATGACTATCGTACACATAAGAGGCAGTGCAGTTGAAACTCGACTGTATCAAATGCTTAGAAGTAAAATTGTTGACCACTCAAAAATAATTGATTTATACAAAAAAGAATTAGAAGAAGACTTGACATTGTCAAATCAAGAAGTATAATACTAGAACCGCAACAAAAAGGAACTAAATTATGGACGTACAAGTTCAGGAAGAAAAACCCCCCGTAGATGTTGACATGCTTACGCAAATCTATATCAAGATGCGTGATAGGCGTTCAATGCTCAAACAAGAGTTTGATAAGCAAGACAAAAAAATTCAATCTCAGATGGATGTCATCGAGGGCGAATTACTAGAGTTGTGCAAAACTCTTAACACAAACACTTTAGGTACAAATCACGGCACGATTGTTCGTTCGGTTAAGTCACGGTACTGGACGAATGATTGGGATTCTATGTATCGGTTCATTAAAGAACATGATGCGTATGGCTTACTTGAGAAACGAATTCAGCAAACGCATATGAAAGAGTTTCTTGCGGAGAATCCTGATGTTTACCCCCAAGGGATGAATGTCGAAAATCAATTTACCGTGGTTGTTAGACGTAAAAAGGAAGAATGAAGATGAGCAATATTGCTTTAATGGATCAAGCGTTACCTGACTTTCTGCAAGCCGCACCAGTCAGCGAATTAACCAAAAGCCTAGCGGGTAAATCGGGTGTTCCCCGTATCGTGTCTAAAAACGGAATCTTTCGCAAGATGCTCGGTGTTGACGAACAAGGCAAAGTCAAAGGTGACTTGGAAGTTGTGATTATTAACGCATCACCAAAAGTGGGGCGTATATTCTATGCAAAGGCATGGAATCCTGAGTCAGAGCCAACACCTCCTGATTGTTTTTCTAATGATGGTCAGTCACCTGATAAAGGTGCGGTCAACCCACAGGCTGATCGTTGCGATGCTTGCCCCAACAACATTAAAGGTTCAGGTCAAGGCACGTCTAAGGCTTGCAGATATACACGCCGTATTGCCGTGGTGCTTCAGGAAGATTTTGGTACTTCATTAGAAGGCCGAGTTTATCAAATGAATTTAGCATCTATGTCTTTGTTTGGTACAGGCGCTCCTAATGATAACAAGTTTGTATTTGAAGACTACACCAAGTACTTGGCTAACAATGGCAAGAGCCTTGAATACCTTGTGACTTCAGTTAGCTTCAATGAGAACAACGATAACCAGTCGGTGCTTTTCACACCCATGCGCCATATCACTAAGGATATTTACGAAGTGACAAGCAAAGCATCACAGCGTCCTGACGTGCAGAAGATGGTAGTTATGACACCATACGAAGCACAGATGAGCACAACCAAAGTGTTGCCCAAGCCTGTAGCAAAAACTGAGGTAGTCGAAGAGCCAGTCAAACGGCCTAAAGCTGAAGCCCCAGTTGTTGTACCTAAGAAAGAATTGGACGATGTCCTTAAAGCATGGAGTGAGGAATAATTATGAGCTACGGCTATAGTCAACGTTTAATTGAAGCGAATAAAGTAGCAGGAGATTCGTTGGGTGTAGCCCTTGGCCGTCTATGTATTGAACGAGACATATCAGTTAATCGTGTTGCTGAGCATCTAAATGTGAGTCGTGCTACGATTTACAATTGGTTTTGGGGTTTAACAACCCCCGCTAGAAAACATGATGAATTGATTGTCGCGTTCATGCGTCAGCATAAGAAACGGAAGTAATCATGTTTGATCTACTGGATGCTGTTCTACCAGCAGAGGGTAGGTACTGCGTGTTTGGATTGGGTAAGTTCCCAGACCAGCGCTTCTGCGATACACGTGCTGAAGTTGATGCAATAACCCAAGAGTTCGTCAATAATAAAGTCAATGCGTTCTATGGTTGTGCTAAGTATGGAAGTTTAAATAACAGAACCCATGCTAATGCCAAATATTTTAGAGCCCTTTGGATTGATGTCGATTGTGGTGAAGCTAAAGCAGACGAAGGCAAAGGCTACCGCACACAGGCAGAGGGACTAGTCAAGTTCAAAGAGTTTTGTACCACTACTAAACTACCCGCACCTATTATTGTTGATTCAGGCTATGGCATTCATGCTTACTGGCTACTTGAAGAAACAATTGAGCGTATGGAGTGGGAAGCATTGGCCGATAGGCTACATGAGTTGTGCAAAGAAAATGAATTCATTGTTGACCCTGCTGTTTTTGAAGCATCCCGAGTACTTAGAATCCCTGGAACCTTTAACTTCAAAGGCAATGAACCTGCTGAAGTAAGGGTAATAAATGAAGTCTCTAGGCGTTTAACCTACGCCGAGATGAAAGAACTACTCGGTGCACCCGAGCCTAAAGAACAAGTGCCTGACTTTATTCCTAGAGGGTTAAGCCCTTTGATGAGTCAGTTGGTATCGAATCGAGTCAAGCGGTTCAAGACAATTATGATGAAGTCGGTCAAGGGCGAGGGCTGTGCACAACTATTGCATTGCTTTCAAAACCAAGACACGATTGATTACAACCTTTGGCGCAGCGCATTATCTATTGCATCTTTTTGCGTAGATAGAGACACGGCCATTCATAAGATGTCTGAGCAGTACCCTGACTACGATAAGCGAGAAACTGAACGCAAGGCTGATAACTTAGTCAAGACTGGTGCACCGCACCATTGTTTAACATTTGAGAAAAACAATAAAGGATATTGCGATGGATGTGCGCACAAAGGAAAGATCAAGTCTCCAATTGTATTAGGTGAGGAGATTGCCGAAGCCGACGATGAGGACAACACTGTTGAAATTGAATCCGAGGAAGGTATCGTAGAGACGCATCAAATACCTGAGTTTCCGTTTCCGTTTTTCCGTGGTAAGAATGGGGGCGTTTACCGCAGGGGAGACGATGAAGAGGACGACGTAATTCAAGTCTATGAGCATGACTTGTACGTACTAAAGAGGCTGATTGATCCTGATGCTGGCGAAGTAGTTTTAATTAAACTGCACCTACCAAGAGATGGGATAAAAGAATTTGTCGTTCCGTTGACGGCAATCACAGTTAAAGAAGAACTGAGAAAAACATTAGCGCACTATGGTGTGGTATTGTTTTCCAAGCAACTAGACCAAATGTACATCTATATGGTGACATTTATTAAAAACATGCAAGTAGAAAGAAAGGCAGACATTATGCGAACACAATTTGGTTGGGCTGATAATGACAGTAAATTTATTATCGGCGAGCGGGAGATCACCAAGGATGGAATATTTTATAGCCCACCATCCATAGCCACTAGGGGTATTGTAGAACACCTACATCCAAAGGGTACCCTCGATAAGTGGAAAGAAGTTTTTAACTTGTATAACCGACCCGGACTTGAGCCTCATGCGTTTGCGGCGTTGACTGCGTTTGGTTCCCCGTTACTAAAGTTTACAGGTATGAGCGGAGCCATTATCAATCTAATCCATGAGAAGTCAGGATCGGGTAAGTCAACGGCGCTCTTTATGTGTAACAGCGTATACGGACATCCAGTTAAGCTGGCGTCCCAGTGGAAAGATACTCCGCAGTCAAAGATGCACCGACTGGGTGTGATGAATAACTTGTCTAACACAATCGACGAGATTACAAATACATCCCCTGCAGAGTTCTCTGATTTGGCTTACGGCATATCACAGGGTAGGGGTAAAGACAAGATGAAGGCGCAGACCAATGAGATGCGCATCAACAATACATCATGGAACAACATGACCTTGGCCTCGGCTAACGCTAGTTTTTACCAAAAGCTTGGGGCGCTAAAGAATTCACCCGATGGTGAGTCTATGCGTTTGATTGAATACAAAATTGAGCCCAATAATATCCTTGATGTTGCTTTTGCCAAGCAGATGTTTGATGGTCAACTGCGGGAAAACTATGGCCATGCAGGTGAAATTTATGCTCAGTGGTTGGTAAACAATCTTGAAGAAGCCAAAAGTTTAATTAAACTAATTCAGGCTAGGATCGACAAGGAAGTTCAGTTTACTGCGCGAGAGCGGTTTTGGTCGGCTGTTTGTGCGTGTAATATCGCAGGGGGATTGATTGCTAAGAGCCTAGGACTGCACGACTACGACATGAAAGCAGTGTACAAATGGTTGGTTAAGATGCTTGGTGAAATGCGTGAAGACGTAAAGCCTCCAATCGACGTGCCTTTTACAATATTGGGAGACTACTGCAACGCTCACGTTGCTCACACTTTGGTGGTAAATGGCGAAGTTGATTCCCGAAGCGGGCTAAATAGCGCACCGATATTGGAGCCTAGGCAAGAGTTGCTCATACGCTATGAACCTGATAACAAGCGACTTTATATGGTGGCCAAGCCGTTTAAAGATTATTGTGTTAAGTACCAAATTAACCATAAAGAACTACTGGCTAAATTAAAAGAAGCTGGAATTTACAAAGAAACTATTAACAAGCGCATGGCCAAGGGTATGAAGGTTGTATCCCCTGCAGTGCGAGTACTATGGTTTGATGCTTCGTCTAGTGAGTTTTTACAGATTGATGCCAATGAAGATAGAAACAGTGAGTTATCAGATCAATTGGAAACGATTTAAAAAGGGCAGCAGCTTTTTTGTTCCTTGTATTGACGTAGTAGCTGCAAGAAAAGCACTACACGTGGTTATGAAACGATTAAAAATCGACACGGTTTCAAAATGTGTCGTTGAAGAAAACATAAAAGGATTGCGGGTTTGGCGTGTTTAATTTACAATCCACCCATCAGCTTCTTGCAGTTGCTGATTTCCTGAGAAAGTTAGTTCCTTTCTTTGCAATTTAAAACCCCGCCTATGTGCGGGGTCTTTTTATTGTGCTTCCTGTTCTCTTTGGGCAGCGGCCTTACGCGATGGGGATAGTAACCTATACGCAGCAACAGCATTTTTCTCCGTGACCCTAGCACCTCTCCAAGATTCTGAAAGCGCTTCTTCCTTAGCATCAAACGATTTATTTTTTAACTCGTCAGTAATTTCATATTCAGGATAAGTTTCAGAATATTTTTTATTAAATTTATCAACCTCAGCGTGTAAACGTTTGTACTCAGGTATATCTTTATTTACATACGCAGTAAACATGTCGTCTAAAATTCGGTGCTGTTCACCTTTAACTCTTTGGTCTAATTTATATTCTGCCTGCGTTGCATCCTTAATATCTTTAAGTAAGATAGGGCGCAAGCCAATAGTTTGACCAACAATCTCAGCTATGCGCATTGCTTTAGCATTTAAAATTTTATCGTGATTCCTACCTGTTTCCCCTTCAGTAGCATATCTTTCTGCAGTAAATACATTCCTCCACGCAGCAGATGGAACAACTTTTTCAAATCCTTTTCTAACATCCCCATGCGACATCATTGATACACCATCAATTATATTAACAACCATTGATATTGATGGCGGTGCAAGCGACATTACATAATTAGCAACTTCAGTTCTTGTGCTTTTACTATTGCTTTCTTTAACTTCAGAATTAAAAAATAAATCCGCCATACTTACATGGCTACCAACATCCACTCCAGTAAACGCATTAAGAGGCCCTTGTCGAATAATAGTATCTAACGTCTTACCACCAATGGTAATATCGCCCAATTGTTCTTTAAGCCATACAGTTTTGTACCAAGTTTTGGGGTCAAGTTGCCGCATATCTGCAGGTAACTTATCACGTTCTCTATCGTAGAGTGCACTCATAAAGGCAAATATAGCACCGAGTAAAGGCATACCAACTGTACCCGCTACAGACCATGAAGTACCCATGACCGCAAAGAATGCACGGGCGCACTCCATTCTAGTATCTCCGTCCATAGGCTTAACCATACCAATAAAGTTTCTAGCCATGAATTGTGCGGCACTCAATCTCCACATTGCAAATTGAAACAAGAATTGTCCAACATCAGATTTTAACCAAGGGGGTCGGTTAGCCGAGCTGTAATTAAATAACGATTGGTCTACATCTTTTTTAGCCATCATTGTGAGGGCATCAAAGTTTTCGTCCATGTAAGCTTTTTCGGCAACAAGTTTGTCTGGGGCGGCTTGGTATGCTTTAGTTTTTCTAAATTTTTCTAATGCCTTATTGCGGTTTAACCTAAAAGATGCAAGGTAAACAATCTCCCTAGAAATACGTTCGGTTGCATGGATAAGTTCCCCAACAGCAAGAGTTGCTACTTGTTTAGCAACATACTTAGCTTTTTCAATTTTTGACCCGTAGTGCTCCGAAGGAATTTCAATTTTGCCATACATAGCCCGTGCCGCAGTAGACTCATTAACATTGAGCGCTTTCATCGCATTGATAGCTCTACGGTCTTCAGCTTTTCTTTGTTTTTGTTCTGCGGTATCAGAAGTATTATCAGTAACTGCGCTAGAACCCGCAATAGTCGGCATAATTAAACTACCGTTTGCATCATATTTAGTCAATGAACTCCACACATTCATTAACTTACCCATTTCAGTAGTTACTTCTAGGGCTGAATGTTTTTTAAGTAGCTGTGGCACACCAATTTCATATGCGCTAATAGTGTTAGCAATTGCCGTTGCCTGGGACAAATAGTATGTATATGCCATGCTATTGGCAAACCTTAATGCAGCAACTATTCTTCCTTTATCTTTTTGCGGTGGGTTAAGCACGGAATCAGCACGGCTTTCCATCTCTAATACATATGGGGTCTTGTTATCAGTTTGCGCAATTGCGCTTTTTGCTGATGATATTGAATTCCGAATCATGCGACCGTATTTCAACTTGGGTATTTGCTTAGAAAATTTAACGGCAGACCGCACAAGTCCACGAGTCACGTCAACATCATAGCCCGGTGTAGTCTTACGATGGATAAACCCTTTACGCATACTTTGTTCTGGCTGCAGTTGCAACCATAACTGTACGATAGCATCTGTAGTATCTTGCCTGCTTATATCATCCGTGCTCATCTGCGGAGAAGTTGGAGAAGTCTCAACCATCGTAACTATTTGCTTGAGTAAACTACTTGAACTGAGCGCGGCTGTGCGTAAATCAGCAACATTATTGCCGACTGTAATATCTTCATCCGCTATTAACTGCTTGCGGGTTTTGCCTGTTTTCTTGGCTATATTAGCAACCAATGCTTCTCGCGCTGCTAAAGAATCTCTAATGAAGAAAGCCCCAGATGCTTTATCGCGTAAAAAGAAATGCCCCCCTTGATCCCGTAGGAGTGGTACGTAGGATTCAATTCTATTTTCAGATGCAAGTAAATCATTCAATTGTTTAATGATAGCTGGCCCTTGGCTTGTACCTTGGCTAGCTTCCGCAACGACTTGTTTAAGTAACGTACCTGTATACTTGAACATATGCTCATAGTATTTAGTAACGTCTTTAAAGATTGACCGACCCACTGGCCCTAGCTCAGTGTACATTTTGTTTATTGCAGGGACATTTTTATTAGTCTCTGGGTTGATACCTTGGGTAGCGTACGTAAATACGTCTACTTTTTTGCGTAAATTTGGGTCATCAGATTCATCAAAACGTTTTTGAATACTGTCAACTAGTTTACCTGCCGCATCTAGCATTTGCTTTTCCATGCCAGCCATACGTTCCATTTCTTGATGGGCACGGGTTAAAGATTCAATACCAGATAATGCAGCTACTGCGTCAGTAGTAGGTATATTTAAAAGGAAAGATTTTTCATTGTAGGCTAACCCGTCTACAGCACGTTTAGTTGCACCCAATAACTTAGATGGATTACGTAGCAACTGCAATGTAGTAATATTTTCCCCCACAACTGTTGGGTCAGTAGACTTTGCAATTGCGTCTAAATTTTGTTTAACAATGGCATTGTCTTGCGTGACTTTATCCATTTCTTCTTGGCTCAATGTAGCCGATACTTTTTCTGTTCGCCCTTTAGCCATTTGTGCGGCCTTCATTTCGCCACGTTCAATGGTACGCATTTGCGGGGTTTTAGAAGAATCTAAAATGTTGCTAGTAACGTTAACTAAATCAGAGAAACCATTGTAGTAACCATCGCCTATGCCAAACAATTTCATAATGGCACGAACAAAAGAACTAAATGCAGTTTCGTCTTTCTGCTTACCTTCCATACCCATCAAAAAGTCTTGTATGTTTTCATCCGACATACCATAGGCTAAGAATTCTTCGGGCTGCTGGAAGATAGCCAAGTCACCATCTTCATCTCTTGTAGACTCAACGCGATCAATAACTTCTTGAGATAGCAATCCTTGCTGTTTCATTTTGTTATATTGCTGCTCAGCACGAATCATTATGGCTGTCAGTTCTTTGACAAATCTTGTGACATCTGCACCAAGTTCTATACCTTTGGCAGAACTATAAAGCCCTAAATAAATTCTTTGGTTTGTTGCGGCATGAAGCAACTCATGGAGCACATCAACATTGTTAACACCGTGATATTGGCCAAAGCTTTCACCACGCACGTAGATAGAACGTTTGCCTGTGGCTTCATCCCGGATATAAATAGCACTTGCTCTTCCCCACGTATCCATATTGCGTTGAAGTACATCAGGTAAAGGTTGCCCCTTTTCAATTACTTCAAATGAAACACCATTTACAAACCCACGTAACCGTTTAGCAAGTAGTTTTTGAAAAAAGTTACCTGTTTTTAAAATTTGGCTAATAGCTTGGGCTGCATTAGTGGCTTTGTTAAACCCACGGTTAACAGGAGAAGCATTGTGTCGTCTACCAATAGTTGGAGACGCCGTATATCCACGACTTTCTAAACTACCCGTTAGTACATTTTCTTTGGTATAGCTAGCCAAACGTTTTTCACGCTCGGCCATACCTTTTTTAACATCTTCAATTTGTTGCGGCGTTGCATGTTTAGCAAGCAACTCTTTAATACGTTTACCCGCAGGGGTGTTGCCAACTTTGGCGTAGGCTTTAAGTAAACCTTCAAGGGCATTACGACGCAAGTCTTTTTTATCTTGTTCCGCACTTTCAATTTGATCGGTTTCAGTATCAGGATCAATTGGTTTGGATGCTTCTTCAAGTTGCACTGCATATTTATTGCGTGAAATATCTGCGGCGGTATTGGCCGCACGTGCTGGTGCGCCAGCAGCAATTTTAGCTGCTTTTTCTTCAGGGGTTAACCGAGCACCTTTTGGCCCACGCTTTGCTCCGGTTGATTTTTTTGGTTCTTCTAACGTAAGTTGTGCTTGTCCTTCTTGCGTTGTTTCGACGGTTTCAGGGGTTTCAGTGCCAACTTGCTTTCCTTTAGTTTCAGTTTGTTTAAATAAATTTGAATATATTTCTGGCGCATTGTTACCCGCTAATTCAATAGCTCTTGAACGTGCAGCATCTAATACATCTTTTTCATTCCATCCTTTATCTTTAGCTATTTTTATAGCTTCTTTTATAGCAGCATAAGCTGGTGAATTGATAAAATCTGGTTTATCTGAATCTTTAAAAAGCGTTGCTATTGACCTACCTAAATCACTTGGTGAAGAATTATCTAAACGACTTATTTTTTTAATATATTCATCTATTTCATCTTCATTAATACCTTTAAAAATAGAAGAATCTTCTTCAAAAGCAGTAGTAGCATTTTCACCCCACCATTTACGGCGTTGACTTGCAGTCATTGCTTCATATTGTTTGGCTTGCTCATCGCCATAATGTTTACGGACAGCATCTATGTCTAATTTATTATTTATTTCATCTGCTTGCTCCCTAACATCCAGTAATTGTTCATAGCTTAATTCCGCATAATTTGGTTTTTCCGTTTGATTTACTGTAGTGGGTGCTTGTCCTTCTCCTGCATTAGGGAGTCCAACATTCGGCTGAGTAGAAACCACTCCATTTCCTGCAGGTGCTTCAGCTCCTGTGGGGGCGGCATTAATGGCGGGGGCTCCACTAGGTATTCCAGCGCTAACTCCACCTGCTGGGGGGACAGTTTGTCCAACATTTTGTTCTCCTTGCCTTCTACCAAGTTCAGATTCGATTTGTGCAATCAAAGCGGTATTTTGTTTTTCTTTTGGCTTTTTATTCTGGAAATCTAATGTGCTAACAAGCATGGCTTGTGGCCATGTTTTTAATTTATTATTTTCTATAGGGCCTTTATTCTCAGGCTCTACGTTTGCTTCACCATACACTTCATCTTTGGCTTGCTTTAATGCGTCCCCTTCTGGTATTCCAGAGGCCATGTAATCCTCGGCCAACTTTTGAACTTGTTCTTCTTTATTTACAGTAGGTGGCGTAGTTTGTTTTGCCGCAGTTGCCGTAAGCCCTGGCGCTATTGGCACGGTTTGGCCCGCAGGGGGTGGGGGAGGTGGGGGAGGTGGGGGAGGTGGTGGAACTTCTTGCCGTTGTTCTTGTTGAGTTTGTTCTTGTTGGGGGCCAGCCAAAGTACGCACTGCTTTATTTATACCCGCGCCACCCGCCATCATCAGGCCACCTTGGGTAACAGTAGCTAACATTGTTTCAGCAGCACCTTTGAGGAAACCTTTAAAGTCCATATCTGGGTTTAGACCCAAGACTTTATCCACTACTGACTGACCAGTATATGTTAATTCTTCACCTGGTACATCTCTTGCCAATGCTTTAGTATAGTAAGCAAATAACTCGCTGGTGGGTATACCTTTGGTCGAAGCTTTTAAAGCCTTCATTTCAGAACCAAGTCCAACTTTTTCACCGAGCACTTCAAAAATACTATTAAAAGTTGAACGTATAGTGCTATCTTCCGTACTTAATCCTGCTCTTCTTGCTTCGTCGTAATTTTGACCAAACGCATTTGCAAACATAGGCACAAGCACTGCGGCTTCAGAACCCGTTGCTACACCAGCTATCATATAGGGTAGCTGTTGTGATATAGAAGATATAGCACCTTCAACAATTTGCAAAGGCTTGTTTGGATTTTCCCCCATACCTTGAGTGACCGCATTGATCCTATCAAGGTTTTTCTTAGTATCAAAGCCCGGTAAATCCATGCCGAGCATATCGCCAATAAAGCGATGCGTCCCACGTATGGCAGTCTCCCCACCCAACAAACCTAATTTAGCCCCACGTTGTATAGTATTAAGAGTTTGCTCAATAGGCGTAGCATTGGCGGGGAGTTTGTACCCCATGCCTTCTTGGACATCTTCAGGGGTTTCAGTAACTTGAGCTAAGTTGCGGCCTATTTGTCCACGGCGTGCTTGCCTACTTGCTTCAGCTTGGGCAGTTTCTGCATTTGCACCTTGCCCCATAAAGCGTTCTGTTTGTGCTTCAAGCCTAGGATCAAACGCTTTGCTTATTGTCGGCTGAGTAGTAGCGTTGTAGTTTTCATAGCGTTGCTGAATAAGTTTAGCCGCACGGCCATAGACATCAGGGCGCATAGCCAATTTATCTAGTTTGGCTTGGCGTTCATCTTCAGGAATTGAATTTAATTGCGCTTCAATTGCATTAGTAAACTTTGGATCAAGTACATACTTATCCTGAGTTTCTTTGGTAGGCGGGAGTTGCTTACCTTCTAAAACGCTTTGTCTTTTTGGTACGCCTGAACTAGCTAATTCAGAAATAAAACTTTCCCCCATAGGAGAACCCAAGTCTGGGCGTTCTTCTGCAACCGTTTCACGTGGAACAGTTTTGGGCATTGCCGATTCTTTAGTAGGCGCAGCTTTAGAAGTGGCTTCATTTACAAGCCATTGATCGCCAACTAAAAAAGCTTTAGCCCCAGTATCAGGATTGGTTGCGGTCTTTACAACTGGTTGCCATTCTCCGTCAACTAAAGCTACCCGCTCTCCTGTATCAGGGTTTGTTGCAGTTTGTACAGCCATTTTAATTAATCCGGAACAAAGCCACGAGGTAGGGCTATATTACCACCACTTGTAGATTTACCGCCACTTGTAGATTTACTAGCCACTTTTCCATGTTTTGCCAATGGATACTTTTCATCAAGAGCTTCTACCATTTGTTCTTGAGTTGCTGGATTTGCATCCATATATGGAACACTACGGTATAACTTTGTCAACTCTGCGCCATGCAATTTTTTCTGTTCGTTGGCTATGGCTTGTTGTTTAATATCTAACCCAGTTTCACCTTGAGTCGCTTTATTACCAGTGATGTCAGACACGCTAAATACGTTAGCGTTTGTAGTTTTAGTTGCCTCAATTGCTTTTTTAGCTGCATTGAGCTTGCTTAAATTTTCTTTAGTTGGGTTTTCATCGTATGCAGTTTGTGCTCCGTACAACAAATTAGTTGGGTTAATTTGTGCTCCGGGTTTTAATGAAATATTTTTAGCTTTTAATACTTCAGCTTGAGCTTTAAGCGCATTAATCTCGGCATTATGCGCAGCAATACCTTCTTGTTGGCTCTTATGTACAGAGTCAGCGGCAAGAGCATACTGACCCATTTTATCTTTACGTTGTGCATCAGCCATGTGAAAGCGCATAGCATCCCGATGTTCTTGGGCTGCTCTTTCTTCTTTAAGCACATCACCATAAGATTCGCCAAATGCACCAGCGGCGTTGGCAGCAGCTCTACCTAGGTTGCTACCCTGAGACATTGCGGCAGCGGCTTTAAGTAAAGACAAACCAAGACCTTGATCTCTGGCTTTAAGTCCTAAACCTTCTTGTTTATCTAACCGATCCATTTGCGGTTTGTAAATATCAGCCCCAAATTTATTTTCACGGTTGGCAATCATTTGTTGGATTGCAGCTTCTCTATCTGCTGCAGTTAACGCTGTAGGAGCTGTCAGCCCTTGTATTCTTGTATTCAAAGCATCGAGTCCTTTTGTATCGCCTACACCATTTTCTTGTTGTGCATATGGATCTGCATAATCAGGAGCAGCATTTTGTTGATAGTCTGCTTCCGTATCCCCACCCTTAACATAATGTTGGATTGGAGTTCCACCGTGAGCAAACGCCACAATACCACCTGTACCAAAAGCTTTGGCTAGTTCAGCGTCGGCAATAGAGGGTTGAGCATTGGCTGCTGGAGCTTGTTGCGCTTGTTGCGCCATCTGCATTTGTTTAGCTTGACCAATGTGTTGTAACGCACGAAGCGCCGTATAAGGGTCAATATCAAGCCCTTGCGGAGAAGCACCCAATACCGCTTGTTTTAACGGAGTAGGATCAGCTTCATATCTTTTAGCGTAGATAACTGATTGGTCAATAGACATTATGCAACTCCCAATTGGCGTAGTGCAATACCACCTAACCCATGACTTCTAACATGTCCACCCGAAGCAAACAATTTACTTAAACCCGCAGCACCTAGTCCCAACGAGGCGACCGTTTGGGCGGTAGAAGGAGGAGCTTGATAGAGCGTGCTACCTGTTTGACTTGTTGGTAAGCCACGGATGATGTCAGACATAAAGCCCATTTGCTGATAAGGGTAGTTCTGAGCATTCTGGTAATCCTGATATTGATTGTTAAGTACGTTTTGAACTTGTTGTTGCTGTTGGGTACCCGTTGCATTTTGCAACTGATTGATACCCATGTTTTGAGTATATTGATTTTGACCCAATGTACCCATTGTATTGGCTGACTGCAACGCAGTATTAAGCCCTTGTAAGCCTAGGCTTGCACCGAATTGCCCTTGCTGAGCATTGAGTTGAGCTGCGTTTTGTGCTTGCCCTTGCTCAG
>JGI24890J29729_1000959_pt1 | contig 14735 bp, 19 predicted proteins | sample FreactcultureFD7_FD_29729 | JGI IMG/M metagenome (IMG submission 29729)
AACCTTCACGCAAGCGATGCGGTTGGGACCAGCCATGCAATCCGCAATAGATCTTGCTTGACTGTAATCGCCAGATTTATCAGCATACACATTCAGCCACACCGTCCGCTTGTGGCGCGGCTTTACTTCAAACAAATCTAAATCGGTCACGCATCGCTCTTGCAAAGCAGCCATCCCATGTTCTGTCCATTCGCGCATGAACCATTGATGACCAAGTTTAACTGCGCCATGCACAGGCCATGCTTCAGCACCATCAGTCGCGTAAATCCGCACTTCACGGCCATCGCGGGTGCGGTAGGTTTTGTCTTTGCTAATCATTTCCGCGCCTCCATCATGGCATCGGCATAAGCGAGGGCGTTTTCTTCAAACCATTTTGCCCCTCGCTTACGAATTGTTGGTTCAAGCGCAGGATTAGCCAGCAACCCTGTCAGAGCTGCCATAGCAAACTCATCGCGCAGGGTCTTTTCAGTGACAGTAACTGTCGGCTTCATCATAGCTTCAAGCAGCTTTGCTTGCTTATCAATCAGCTCAAGCTGGGCCTTCGTGTTGTAGTCAGTAATTGTTTTGTAATCGCTCATGGCGTCCCCTCTATTGGCTAGGCATATTGTTGACTTCCATACTGTATAGTATAATCTACACACAATCGCAAGGGGTATTTGCTATGAAAATCGATCCTTTAGTAAAACGAGCAATGAACGAGATACCGGTACCATATGAAGTTGTTAAGAAAACAGATCACTACTTCCTATTGGTTCCGGGCTACGACCGCATATGTATTGCAGGTAACCATGATAGACACAGGCCTCGTCTAACGAAATCATCTGTCCAGCATATCGGACGACTTATTGAAAAGTTGAAAGTAAACCCAAATGAATAAACTAGTCATTGACGGTAGAGAGATCAGTATTGATGAGCAGTTGCGAGATCTGGATCGCGTAGACTCCGAAGACGATCTCTACACATTCTTAAAGTTTGCGTGGAAATACATTGACTCTTCTGAGTTTACAGACGGCTGGCCTATCCAAGCGGTTGCCGATCACCTTCAGGCCGTCACTGATGGGGACATCAAACGCCTTATCATTAACATCCCGCCTCGTTGCGCTAAGTCATCCCTGACTTCAGTGGCCTTTCCAGCGTGGACATGGGCGCAGCCGTGGAATGGGCATACTTCTGGCCCTGGCGTTCAATTCCTTCATGCCTCATACGCCCAGCAGCTCTCCTTGCGCGACAGCGTGAAGTGCCGCCGCCTGATCGAAAGCCCATGGTATCAGCAGCTTTGGGGCGACAGATTTCGTCTGACAAGCGACCAAAACACCAAGACAAGATTTGATAACGACAAGGGCGGCTCCCGTCTTGCCACATCCGTTGGCTCAGCACTCACGGGTGAAGGCGGTAGCATCATTGTGGTTGACGATCCGAACGCTGCACAGGAAGCCTTCTCGGAAGCAACCATCCACTCAACAATTGAGTGGTGGGATTCGGCCCTCTCAACCCGCCTTAACGATCCTAAACTGGGTGCGTATGTGGTCATCCAGCAGCGCCTTTCTGAAGAAGACCTCACCGGCCACATCCTTGCAAAGGATGTCGGGGATTGGACACACCTCTGTTTGCCGATGCGTTACGAGTGGCGCCGACATTCGTATTCTTCAATTGGCTGGCATGACCCTCGTGGCCTTGACCAAGAGGGAGAACCGCTCGTTGAGGTCAATGAAGATGGGGAGCGCATTGCCGTATCGCCTGAAGCCGAAGTAGAGTTAGAAAAGCGGGAGGAAACACTCCTCTGGCCAGAGCGTTTTGGTGATCGCGAAGTCGGTCTCTTGGAAAGGCAGCTTGGCCCATGGGCTTCTGCTGGCCAGTTGCAGCAAAGACCAGAGCCAAAGGGCGGCGGTATCATCAAATCTGAGTGGTGGCAGCCTTGGACAAACTCTGTTTTCCCAAATATGGACCTTATTATCGCCTGTGTAGACACCGCATACACCAAAAAGACTGAGAATGACCCATCAGCCATGACCGTTTGGGGCGTTTTCAGCCAAGATACGTCTGTGCAGGCGCCAAATCAGGTCTTAAATCGCGGAAATAAGCTAGTTGAGTACTCGCGCAGCTATACGGAGACCAATCCAAGGGCGATGCTGATGTATGCCTGGCAAGGCCGGTTTGAGTTGCATGAATTGGTGAATAAAATCTCCGATACATGCCGCGAATTTCAGGTTGATACGGTTTTAATTGAAAATAAAGCCGCCGGTCACTCTGTAGCGCAAGAAATCAAGCGTTTGTACGGGTTTGAAAAGTTCAGTTTGCAAATGTATGACCCGAAATCGCAAGATAAATTGTCCCGGCTCTATTCCGTTCAGCATCTTTTTGCCGAAGGTCTGGTTTTTGCACCCAATTACCAATGGTCTGAGATGGTTATTCAGCAAGTTGGCCAGTTTCCAAAAGGAAAACACGACGACTTGGTGGATACCGTGTCTATGGCTATGCGCCATCTGCGCGATACGGGCGTAATCCTGCGCCCAGCAGAGTGGCAGTCAGAGCTGGAAGACAAATTCAGCTTCAAGGGCAGCAACAACACCTCTCCGCTTTACCCAGCGTAGAGGTTCTGCTACACAGCATCAAAGTCGGGGCGTAGCGCAGTCTGGTCAGCGTTGTTGGTTTGGAACCAATAGGTCGGAGGTTCGAATCCTTCCGCCCCGACCATTGTAATAAAGGGGCAAAGACTACAATCGGCCATTGGTGGGTTGTAGTTAGCCTAAACGAGTTTGGCGGCTGCGTAAGCAGTTCATCGTAGGAAGCCCGAACTGTTCTGTAATCCGATGTTGTCGTTGGAGCAGCAGAAGGCCCGCCAAAACTTTTCCCGCTGGTGTTCTGGCACCGTAGCCCCTGACCGTCCCCGAACGCGGGAAACGGGTCGTGGTCAGGGGCAAGAGCCGGATTAGCTCAGCGGTAGAGCAGCGGTTTTGTAAACCGAAGGTCGGGAGTTCAATCCTCTCATCCGGCACCATTCACGTGCATCTTGAATAGTTTATGCTATACTTCCGCTCAACCGCTGTTAGTCCGTGGCGGGAGGGTGTAGCCGTTCGGTACGGGCTAAACCGGGGGGCCTCCACAACCGCCGAACGGACTTCCATTTGTGAGGATTTATGGCACAGGTTCTGGCTAACGCCATCGTTGACATCATCAAGCCGTCCACCCCGATTGCTCTTGGAAGCTTTAAGGTGGAAGTGTGGGGTGTTGCCCCTTACGATTATGTTCGTCACTATGAAATTCAAGCTAGAAACGATACACTCGCTGCACAAGAGGGCATCCGCCGGTTCACGACCGAGATGGAAAATATGCCCGTTGAAGGAAATTGACCATGCCGATGACGCCTGGATTGGGGTTGAACATTCGCCAGCCTGGACTTGAAGAAGAGCCAGCCGATGAGAATGGCGTCATTGTTGAGATCGTTGAAGACGGCTCAGACAAGCCAAAGTTTGATGACAATGGCAAAATCTTAGAGATCAAGCACGCCGATGGCTCGCTTACGATCTCCCTTGATGGCAAATCTCTTGATGACAAAAAGGAACGCGACCACGAAGGTTGGTTTCGTAACCTTGTCGAAGAGATTGATGACGGTGAACTGAACACAATCTCAACTTCGCTCCTCAAAGGCATCGATGATGACATTGACAGCCGCAAGGACTGGATTGAGGATCGCGCGCAGGGCATCAAGCTTCTTGGTTTGAAGATTGAAATTCCCGGCCTCCAAGGCGCTACAGACGGCGCACCTATTGAGGGCATGTCGAAGGTTCGCCACCCGCTTTTGTTGGAAGCCGTTCTTCGTTTCCAAGCCAATGCACGTTCGGAGCTTTTGCCAACTGACGGCCCAGTCAAGGTGCGTAACGATAGCACCCGCGCCACGCTAGATCAGGACCAGCGCGCCACTGCTTTGGAAGCAGACTTTAACCATTACCTTACAGCAATTGCGACAGAGTATTACCCTGATACCGACCGTATGTTGTTGATGCTTGGCTTTGGCGGCACAAGTTTTAAGAAAGTTTACTTCTGCCCGTTGCGCAATCGTCCAGTCAGCGAAAGCGTTGATGCTAATGACTTGATCGTCAATAGTTCAGCGACTGACTTGCGTAACGCAAAGCGCATTACGCATCGCTCGTATATGCGCCAATCAACCATTAAACGCCTGCAAATTCTGGGTGTTTACCGCGATGTTGATCTTTCAACGCCGCAATACAATTCGTTTGATGCCGTTCAACGCGCGAAAGCTTCGCAACAGGGCATCGACATTGACACGTTCAACCCAGATGATCGTGATCGCGAAATCTATGAGTGCTATTGCGAACTGAACGTCCGTGGTTTTGAGCATATGTGGAAGGGCAAGGAAAGCGGCCTTGATATCCCATATCGCGTCACGGTTGATGTCAGCAGCAAGCAAATCCTCTCAATCGTTAGGAATTATGATGAAGACGATCAAGAACTTCCTAATGCTCGTCCAAACTTCGTTAAATACACGTTTGTTCCGGGCATGGGTTTCTACGACATTGGCCTTTTGCACATACTGGGCAATACAACCAATGCTATTACTGCTGCGTGGCGCGAGCTTCTTGACGCTGGCATGTATAACAACTTCCCTGGCTTCCTCATGGCCGACACTGGCGCGCGTCAGAACACAAATATCTTCCGCGTTCCTCCGGGCGGAGGCGCGCTTGTTAAAACTGGCGGTATGCCAATCACACAAGCCGTAATGCCACTTCCGTACAAGGAGCCATCAGGCGCACTGATGAACCTTGTGACCCAGATGGCTGATACGGGTATGCGCGTGGGCGGCACATCGGAAGCTCTCGTTGGCGAGGGCAAGGCAGACGCTCCTGTTGGGACAACTTTGGCGCTGCTTGAGCAGGCGACGAAGATTCTTAACTCCGTGCATAAGCGTATGCACACGGCTCAGTCTGAAGAGTTTGAACTGTTGGCGCGGGAATTCCGCGAGCATCCAGAAAGTTTCTGGCAGCGCAATCGTCGCCCCGCCTATAAGTGGGATGAAGACCAGTTCCTTGCTGCTCTGGAAGATTGTGATCTGGTTCCACAGGCGGACCCTAATACCGCTTCTCAGACCCAGCGCCTTATGAAGGTGTCTGCTTTGAAGCAGCTGGCTGCGTCCAATCCATCGCTTTATGATCCTGTTGCTATTGATTCGGCTGCTCTTCAAGCGCTTGGCTGGTCTAACCCGCAACAGTTCATGGTGCCTGCTTCGGCCCAGTCCAAGCCGCCGCCAGAACTCATTCAGGCGCAGGCCAAGATGCAGAACGAGCAGATTGAAGCACAGGCTCGGATGCTTGACGCTCAGACCCGCGCCAACGAATCAAAAGCTGGCATCCAAATTGACCAAACCAGACTGGCAATGGAGATGAGCCAAAATGGAAATGGGCAAGCTCCAAATCCAGAAAAAATGGCTGACCTCCAAGTGCGCGCTGCCGAAATTCAGCAGCGTAACGAAGACACCATTCTGGATGCTGTAAACCGCAAGCGCGACCGCGAAAGCCGCGAGCGTTTGGCAGCTATGAAGATGGCTGAAGAAGTCTCCAAGAACCCAGAAAGTCTTGGAATTGTGATGCAAATGATTGATCCAGCAATGCTGCAACGCCTTGAAGGCAACGAGCCGACACTGGATGGCACCAAGACTGGAGAGCTGTGATGGCTGACCGTTATTCCACATCTGCAATGCGCCGCCAGATGTATGTCCCGGAAGAGCGGCCAGACTACGAATCATATATTGCTGACCCAGAAAATCAGCAGAAGGCGCAAGAGGTTGCTTTGAACCTTTCCATGTTGGCGGCGGGGCCATTTGGCGAACTTCCAGCTGGTCTTCGTTTGGCTAAGAACCTTTACAGCGGGTATCGCGGTCTTAACGCTGCTGAGCGCAACCTTCTTCCACGCCAAGATCGTGGCAATGCAATGCTGCCGGAAGAAATGCTTCAAATTGAAGGCCCAGCAGCGCGTCAGGCTTTGCCAAAACCACAGCGCCCTCCAATGTCGGAAGAAGAACTTCGGGCAATGGAAATTGCTCGCATGGTTGGCGAGGGTGGCCCGTCTTTCTCCCGTCAGGAAGCTGCACGCCGCGAAGTTCGTCGCCGTCCATCTGAAGAAGAGATGCGCGCAAACGATATTGCTCGCATGGAAGGCGAAGGCGGCATTGATCCGCAACATGCAGCTCTTCTCCGCGCTCTTAAAGAGCAGCGTGAAGAAGCTATGCGCGCACAAGACATCTCCCGTTTTGAAAACGAAGGCGGCAGCGCTTATAACTATACAGGGCCACGCTACAAGTATGGCCTTCCAGCCACCCAGGGTCCCCGTGAGACGATCCAGTGGGGCAATGGCCGTGGTTTACCTACATTGGCTGGCGAGGGCGCTGGCCTTCCTGCCGTTGGCGGTGGTGGCGGTGGCCCACTTGCGCCAAATGGCTATCGCTTCTTCTCGGAAGAGCCTTTGCTTCCTCCTCCATCTGGACCACGTTTTGCTGGGCAACAGTCTGCTGGAGCAAGCGATACAGGCGGCTTTTCTGGTTTCCGTACCAATGTCCCGTATCAGGGAAATGGAACGTCGATCATGCCGATGGCATCTGCCATCCTTAATCGCCCTTCTGGTGAAGCTCCACAGCCGCCAGCCTCATCTTCAGCCGCGCCAGCAATGACGCCAGAAGATCTGTTCAATATGCGGACTGCCCCACCTATTGATGACGTTGGGTCTCAGTACGTCACGCAGGGTCACGCGCCACAAGCTCGGCCTCGCCAAGCTCCAGCCGCTGCTCCAGCCGCGCCAACAAGAGACATGACGATTGCCCAGCTTTGGGAAAAATACAACGCATCTCAAAGCCCTGCCGATTTTGTTCGCGCTGACCGTGCCATGCAGGAAGGCATCAAATCCGGCAAGGACATTGGTTATTACGGCCAGAAGGTTGAGGGCGAAAAACGTGGTGGCGCTGTCCAGAACAAGGATGCTGCCGTTCATAAAGCTCTCGACATCATTCAGCACTTGCTGACGCGTGGCTGAGATGAAGACTTACCCAACCAGAAACCATATCGATTGGGAAAAAGCCCGTGACTATGAGAAGGCTGGTGGGAAGCTTACTCACATGTCGCCCGATGATTATCTGGCGAGAGTGAAGCCGTTGAATATGGACGATGATGATAAGAACATCATCCACCATTTCAAAAAACAGATGGAAAAGGGCAAGAAGTTTGACCCTGTAGCCATTGAAAAAGATGGCCATCCAGATGGTCGCCACCGCGCCCATGCCGCTAAGAAGCTTGGTATCAAATCAATCCCTGTGGTGATTGTACCAAAGAAACGCACTGGTGGCTCTATTGTGGATAAAGCCCTTGTGTTAACATCCAAAAAGGCTGCCAGCCGCCGGGGACGCCCGGACAAATCCTAGGAGCAGATATGTCAGACATGGCAAAACAGGCCCGCGCGGCCATGAAGGCGAAAGCGTCAAAACTGACGTCCGCTGACCCACATCAAAAAGTTGATTCGTCCACATGGACCCCGCCAGAGGCGCTTAATACCGAAGTTAAAACCGGTATGCGTCCTGTCTCTCGTCGTGCCTTCAAGAAGGGCGGCAAGGTCATGGGCGAAAAGGCTGCGTGCAATCTTGGTCGCAAGCCCCGCAAATCGGGTGGCAAGGCAATCACGGCTGATAGCTTGATTAACCGCAATGTTAAGGAAGCCAACGAGGACCGTGCTGGCATTAAGCACATCGGTGGCATGAAGAAGGGTGGCGCAGCAAAGCGCAAAGGAAAGGCTGGCGGGGGTTATTCTGCATCATCAGACTTCCATGATGAAAATGCTGTGCCAAATCCTAAAAGGCCACCAGATTCAGCTAAGAAGCCAGAAGATGCAGAGATCAGCCCAGCAATGGCCAATCGTATGCGGGGAATCATGGATTCTGACGCTGCTGCAAACCGCGCTTATGAGCAGAACAAGATTGACCGCGAGGCTTTTGACGTTCGTGGCTACAAGAGTGGCGGGAAAGCCAAGAAAGCCATGGGTGGACCGATGGCTGGCTCTCAAAAAATGATGCTTGACGCACAGAATGTTGCTGGCGTTCCTGCTTCTGTTCTTAATTCGGCTCCTGCTCCATCCCGCTTCTCGAAGCAAATGGGCATGAAGAAGGGCGGCACTGCTAAGCATGATGATGCTAAGCAGGACATGGCTCTCATCAAGAAGATGGTTAAGCCTGAAGCCCGCACTGCCCGCAAAGAAGGCGGCGGTGTCTTCTCCGGCCCCGGCTATCCCGGTAAAGTCCCCGGTGTCACCGGCGGGCGTATCGCGCGTGCTACGGGCGGCAAGACAAAGGGCAAGACAAACATCAACATCTTGATCTCGGCTGGTCAGAAACAGCCTGGCCAAGACATGATGGGTCCTCCTCCTGGAATGGGTAAGCCTCCGGGCGGTCTGCCAATCCCTGTTCCGCCTGCTGCTGGTGGCCCTCCGATGCCGATGCCAGTTGGCGCCCCGGCTCCAATGCCAGCTCCAATGCCAATGCCTGCTCCGCGTAAGTCTGGTGGCCGCCTGACCAAGGTTGCCTCGTCTTACAAGGATATGGAAGCTGGCGCGGCTGGTGGCGAAGGTCGCCTTCAGAAGACGGACATCGCCAAGAAGCATAAAGACGCTCCAGCGTTTAAGAAGGGCGGAAAGGTATACCGCTCTTACAAAGACATGGATGCGGGATCGGGATCGGGGTTTGGTCGTTTGGAGAAAGCAGAAATCCAGAAGAACAAACACTGATTTCACAGACAGAGGCGCTGTGAATAGGGATGGAGAGGTGTCCCCGACTTCTCCATCCCACCTTACATTCGGGGAAACCACACAGGGGAGTGGTTATGCAAACATACAACTCGCTCTTGCAGCGGGAGCTTGAAAAGCTTTTGCGGTTAGAGATTGAAAGACTAAAAGAAAATCTGTCAAATGGCCTATCTACCCCTGACTTTGCAGCCTACAGACACCAAGTAGGAGTCATAGAAGGGCTTCGGAAGGCACTAGAACTATCAAACGAAGCCGAATCTATCGCTAACGGTTCTTAAAATAAGGAGAGATATATGCCTGCTATGCAGATGGATCATGCCAAGGATCCGAAAGAAACCCTTCTCAAAGAGATCGGTGACATTTCAAAAATGGAAGTCTTCAATAACCAGCTTTTGGTGGCTGTTTATATTCGTCCCCAAAAGACGAAGAGCGGCATCTATTTGACCGACAAGACCACAGAAGAAGACCGTTTTCAGTCAAAGGTTGGTTTGGTCCTTAAAAAGGGTCCTTCAGCCTTCGATGACAGCACGGGCGAGTGGTTCAGCGGCATGGAAATTGAGGAAAATGATTGGATCGTGTTTCGTCCCAGCGATGGCTGGAGCATCACGGTTAACAATGTCCTGTGCCGTATGATTGATGATGTGAATATCAAAGGAAGGGTCGATCACCCAGATCGTGTTTGGTAAGGAGAAAGAATATGTCAGGTACTGAACAGCAAATGGAAATTGATTTGGGGAATACCCCACAGGCGCAGAATGCCGAGCCAGAAGTGGTCATCGTTGATGATGCTTCTCAGCTTGAAGGCAATGCTCCTCCTGTAGAGGCTAAAACGGAAGAAGTTGATCCGGCAAAGGCGCTGGAAAAGCTTCGCAAAAAGCTCAAAAAAGAGAAGGAGCGTGCCGAACAGGCAGAACGTCAGGCACGGGATGCCGTGGCGCGGGCGCAGTCAGCTTCCCATGAAGTTGAAGATACGCATGTTCACCTCGTCAAGAATGCCATTGAGACCGTTAAGCGGGATCAGGACATTTTGAAGATGAACTACCGCGATGCGATGGCTAATGGCGATTATGATGCAGTCGCTAATATCCAAGAATCAATCTCGATGAATTCTGCCAAGCTTCTTCAGCTTGAAAACGGCTTCAACGAGATGAAAAACCGTCCGGCTCCTCCGCCGCCACCTCCGAAACAGTTTTCGGTTGATGATCTCATTCCCCGTGTAACCCCAAAATCGGCAGATTGGCTGAAGGATAACCGCGAACACCTCACTGATTCCCGTTCTTTGCGTATGATGGGCCGCGCCCATGATGACGCTATGGACATGGGTATCTCGGCGGAGAGCAAAGAGTATTTCCGCTTTATTGAGAACCGGTTAGGCATTGGCCGTGACAATGAACGCTCTGTTGAGCGCCGTTACGATGATGATGCGCCAGCATTGTCGGAAGCATCAGCCCCAACCCAGCGCCGTCAGGCTCCTCCTGCCGCTCCTGTCTCCCGCTCTGGAAACATGAACGGTGGTGGGCGCACTGATCGGATCACTTTGACATCCGAACAAGTTGAATATGCAAAAATCAGCGGCCTCACACCGCATGAATATTGGGTTCAAATGCAGCGCGAAAAAAATCGCCAGAATTAAGGAGAGAGTAAATGTCTGATACACGCGAAAAACCCGCTAAGCGCCGTGGCCGTCCGCCGAAGGAAGTTAAGCAGGCTCCAACTCCATCTTTGAAGGATGTTGTGGCTGACTTCGTTGAAGCCGCGCCAGTCGTTTCTGACCGCCCGCCGCTTCGCCCATCTTTGCGGGATGAAGATCCCCGTGTGGCAGCCGCTCGCCGCGCAGCAGAAATCCGTGCTAACCAGAACCCGGATGATGATGGCGTAGACGAGTTTAAGCTGCCTCGTGCGCCAGATGGCTGGACCTATGAATGGAAAACCAAGTCTGTCATGGGCGCCATTAACCATGCCCATTTGACAGAACTGCGCCGCCAGGGCTGGGAAGAAGTCCCGACTGGTCGTCACCCTGAAGAAATGCCTGCTGACGGAAAAGACCCAATTATTGAGCGTAAAGGCATGGTTCTCATGCAGCGCCCAACTGTAATTGTGGAAGAAGCTCGCCGCTCGCAGCTTATGAAGGCTCGCAGTCAGGTTAAATTCAAGGAAGAACAGCTTAACGGAGCGCCAGAAGGTGGCCTTGGCCATCGCAACCATGAGCAAGTTAAACCCCGTATTTCCAAGGGTTACGAGCCAATGCCGGTCCCAAAAGACTAATTCTACCGCATTATTTCCAACAATATTGGGGGGCCGAAAGGTCCCCCTTTACATTTTAAGTAATTGAAGTATTTTTAGGTCATAAAACCCAAATTGGGTTTTTGCTTTCCCCCGGCGCGGAAAGGTTCACTACTTCCTGGTCTCGGAGCTGCCCCGGTGTGCGGTGATGGGACTTCCTTTCAAGAGGAGGCACCGTCATGGCGAATACAAACGCGCCGTTCGGTTTCCGTCAGTATCAAGGCACTGGCTCGGCTCCGACCTATGAACAGGTCGCAGTTTCCATTGCTTACAACTCTACAAATATCTTCTTCGGCGACCCCGTTGAACCCGTCAATGACGGCACTGTCACGCAGGGTGATGGCACGACTGCTGCTGCTGGCATTGCTGGCATCTTCGTTGGCTGCAAGTATCTCTCGACTTCGCAGAAGCGCACGGTCTGGTCGAACTATTATCCGGGTGGCACTGATCCGGCTTCTGGTACGATTGAAGGCTACATCGTCAACGATCCGAACGCCAAGTTCATCGTTCAGGCTGTTTCGACCATCTCTGGTGGCATCGTTCAGGCTGATGTGAACGCAACTGCTGGTTATACCATCGGTTCTGGCAACACCTCCACGGGTATCTCGGCGGCAACACTTTCTGATGTTGGCCCGACGACTGCTACCCTTCCCTTCCGCATTGTTTCTCTCGTCACGCAGCCTCCCGGCTCGAACGGTACTGAAATCGCGACATCAAACTACGTGATTGTCGCCTTCAATAACGTCACGACGAAGAACCAGACCGGCATCTAATAGGAGTTAGGACCAATGGCTGTTAATCTTTCAGCGATTAAAGACCTTCTCCTCCCCGGTCTCCGTGGGGTTGAAGGCAAGTACGAGATGATCCCATCTCAGTACGACAAGATGTTCACGAAGCATGATTCCAAGATGGCGCTTGAGCGCACGGCGGAAATGCGCTTCCTGGGTCTTGCCCAACTGAAGACAGAAGGCGGCCAGACCGCTTTTGATAACTCGGCTGGCGAACGTTTCGTGTACAACCAGGAGCATACTGAAATTGCTCTCGGCTACGCGATCACTCGCAAAGCCATCGACGACAACCTGTACAAGACACAGTTTGCTCCGTCGAACCTCGGCCTCATTGAATCCTTCCAGCAGACGAAGGAAATCTATGGCGCCAACGTGCTGAACACTTCGACAACGTATAATGCGTCTGTCGGTGGTGACGGCGTGGCTCTTGTTTCGGCTTCACATCCCATCGACGGTGGCGTGATTTCGAACTATGCCACCAGCGAACTCAACGAGTCGACACTGTTGAACTCGATGATTGCTGTTCGTACCAACTTCAAGGATCAGGCTGGCCTCAAGGTCTTCGCCCGCGCCCGCAAGCTGGTCGTTCCGCCGCAGCTGGAACCTACTGCAATTCGTCTGACAAAGACTGAACTGCGCCCAGGTACGTCAGACAATGATGTCAATGCAATCATGATGACCTCTGGCGGCCTGCCAGAATCGTACATGGTCAATGACTTCCTGACCTCTTCAGCAGCTTGGTTCCTTCTGACGAACATCGACGGCCTGTCCTATATGGAACGCGTCAAGTTCGAAACAGATATGCAGGTAGACTTTGTAACCGACAACCTTCTGGTTAAGGGCTACGAGAGATACTCTTTTGGATATTACAATTGGCGGTCCATCTATGGATCTATCCCATCGTAATTGACAATCTTATGTCCCCCAGTATTGTTATACAACGCAATACTGGGGGATGTAGCAAATGGACCACAAAATCCAAGAACGCAGGGCTAAAGATCGGGAAAGAACTGCAAAGTATCGCAGAGAAAATCCCGAAAAGATCAGGGAAATTCAAAAACGGTCTTATGATCGTCAGAAGAGTGACCCAGATCGGATTGAAAAACTGCGTGACTGGCAAAAGCGGTATCGGGAAAAGAACAGAAAAGCATTAAGCGACAGTGAGAGAAAAAGAAGGTTTGGCATTACTCCCGAAAGGTATGCTGATCTTTTTAGGTCTCAAAACGGAGCCTGTGCCATTTGTAAAAATCCAGAAACCGCAACTAGGCTTGGTAAGGTAAAGGCGCTCTCTGTAGACCACTGCCATAAATCAGGTGCCATTCGGGGTCTTTTGTGTTCTGATTGCAATACAGGGATTGGAAAGCTGAAGGATGATGTGACAATTCTTCAATCAGCAATTCGGTATCTGGAGAACTAGGATTCCCGATCACGCAGACCGACCTAGCGGACTCTGCACAGACGGCGTGATCTTAACGTGCAGGAGGCTCATATGGGCGCTTCAACTTGGACGGGACCGATTAAAGCGGGCACCGTCATTAACACCACAGGTACCACGGTTGGTACACTGAAGAATGTTGGCTATGCCAATCTTGCTCAGTCAAAGGCTATTGTTCAATCTGCTACGGCTTCTGCCACAGCAATTGTCATCCCTGCCAACAGCACCATCGTCGCAATTGACCTGTTTGTCACGACAGCTTGGTCAAGCGCGACAACGACCTACACCATCAGCGTTGGTACTTCTGCAACTGCAACTGAATTGGTTGCGGCCACGAACGCCAATGCGGTTGGTCGTCTTGCGCTGACACCCGGCACGGACGCTACCAAGACTGGTCTGTGGATCAACACCGGGACAACCGATGTTCAGATCTACGTCAAGTCTGGCGCTCCTGACACAACTCCGGGCGCTGGCACTATCGTCGTTCGTTACATTCAGGCAATTAACGCTTAATTCGGGTCATAGGAGGCTCATATGAAAGGTCGTTCAAAGCGTGCTTCGGGCGGTGTCAATGAAATGGCACAGGACGCAGCAAAAAAGAATCAGCGTTATACTTTCCAGTCCAACGTCAATGACGAGGCTGAAGAGCGTAAGCGCGGCGGCAAAACCGTTGGCAAAATGGCTGGCGCTAAAGCCAAGATGAACGCTGGCCGCAAGCCGCGTAAGTCTGGTGGCCGCACAGGCTCGAACATGAACCCACTGTCGTCGGCTGCCTCTGGCACTCCTGGCAAGGGCCGCAATGTTTCGGGCAGCCTCGACTAATATTCCTCCCGCAAGGCAGGATATAGAGCGGGGGCCTTTGCGCCCCCGTTTTTACTAGGAGGGAACCATGTCTGGAGCTTGGACACGCAAAGAGGGTAAGTCGGAGTCTGGTGGCCTTAACGCGAAAGGCCGCGCCAGCTTGAAGGCTGAAGGCCACAATATTAAGCGTCCACAACCAGAAGGTGGCTCGCGTAAGGATAGCTTTTGTGCAAGAATGACTGGGTTAAAACGCAAGCTGACCGGCTCTGCAAAAGCTGCTGATCCTGACAGTCGGGTAAATAAATCACTCAAAAAGTGGGATTGTTGACATGGCTGACAAACCTTTTTGGGAGAAAGATGCACCTAAAGATGCTAAAGTGAAGCATCTGAACCGCAAACAGATTCAGTCAGCCAAAGCATCGGCTAGAGCGGCAGGACGCCCTTATCCGAACGCTGTCGATAACATCGCCGCCGCACGGGCTGGCAAAAGGAGCTAAAGATGACCGTTACAGCTTGGTCTATTACACAGAATGGTCGCTATGAGCCTTTTGAGCTTCAAGTTGCTCGCGGTCAGATCACTAATCATTCCGAGCAAAATGTCTTTGCATATGGGACGACACCCGCCACCGCTG
>JGI24890J29729_1000960_pt1 | contig 14726 bp, 18 predicted proteins | sample FreactcultureFD7_FD_29729 | JGI IMG/M metagenome (IMG submission 29729)
ATCAACTAAATCTTAATTGCTATAATGTTCAGTTACACAAATAAAACCTGAACCACCAGCACCTCCAGCGACACCAGCGACACCAGCGCCCCCAGCAGCACCACCACCGCCTACCGCATAGGAATATGTTGCAGCAGGTGAGTTTATTATCTTTGAGCAATAGCCGCCGCCGCCGCCGCCGCCGCCGGGGCCAGCCGTTGCATTACAGCCACCACCGCCACCACCAGAACCTGAATTAGTAATACCAGCACCACCAACGCCGGGGGTACTCGCACCGGAAATGCCATAACCCCCATAACCCGCACCACCAAAAAATGTACCGCCGCCAGAAGCACCAGCAGATGTGGTCATGCCACCAGAAGTTGGGCCACCATGACCACCAGTTATATTAAAATCACCACCACTAGCAGTGCCACCTGTTCCGGGTGAGCCATTTGCACCACCACCGCCTGTGCCGAGCCCTCCTGTTAATGTACTAAAAGTAGTATTAACACCATTAGAACCATTAGCAGCGCCTGTGCCGGAACCAGCACCGCCACCACCGCCGCCGACGAGTGCTACTTCAATCCAGAGAACGTTCGCTGGTGTCGTGTAAGTGCCAGAGCCAGACGTAAACACTTGTCTTGTTGGGAGTGTCTGCTTCCCACCTGACAAAGAAACTTGGTAGTTGGTGCCATCAGAAACAATTCTCGCAGCACGACCCGGATTCAGAACCAGAGTCGAAGCGCCATCAATCGTAGAAGTGGACGGCGTAATAGTAACAATGCCAGCAGCGTTTGTGCTGATATTCTTTACATCGACGTACCAACCAGCCTGAAACGCAGATGCCGCGCCAGCTTGAGCAATGGTGTACGCTTGAGCCGCCGCGTTCGAAGCAGTGACAAGCTTCGCGCGATCACCATCAACAATGGCATAAGATGTGCCGGTCTGCGCATTGACAAGCTGGGCACCGTACAAAGTGCCGGTGGTAGTAATGGCACTGCCGGGGGCAGTTGCTGTCAATGTAGATGTTAAACCACCGCCCGGAGTGATACTGGTAACGGTACCAGAGCCTGTAACGGTCGCCCAAGTACCGTCGCCACGCCAGAAAGTAGATGACGATGCGCTGGTACCACTATTTAGATTCGTTACTGGAAGGTTACCCGTAACGTCTGCCGAAAGCGACACAGCGCCGAATGTTGGTGCACCGGCTGCGTTACCGTGAAGAACTGTTGTTGTAGTACCAAGCGATCCCAAAGTCGCCGGGGCAGTACCAGCACCGCCACCAAGAACAAGCTGGTTGGCAGCCAGAAGGGCTGAAGATGCTACGGAAGTGGTGCCGCTAGCATACAAAACACCACCACTCGTCAAACCAGCCCATGAAACAGCGCCAGTTGTTGCGCTAAGGCTCAGGGGTGACGGTACGCTGATTGCCGGGGTACCTGACGCATTAGGCAGGGTGAAGGTGACCGTACCAGCCGCAGCCTGTGCAGTGACCGTTACAACGCCACTGGTTACCCCTGAAAAACCAAGGGTGCCCTGTGAGGTGCCTGCAAGACCCAAAACAGGGGTTACAGTCAGGGATGGAACACCGGTAGCACTCGCATTTAGGAGGCCACCATTAACCGTTGCCAAACCTGTTACTGTATTCGCCGCAGATGAATACAGGATCTGATTTATTGTGGTTGTCGCAGGCCATGTAGCTGTTGACCAAGCTGGTGCCGCCGTAGCACCGGATTGCAACATTTGACGTGCAGTAGCCGTACCCGCAAGGATGGCACCGGATGAAGCCGTTGAATAGAAAATACCACCGTTGGATGCTGTCAGGTTGGCATTGGTACCACCACGGGCAAGATTTAGTTGACCAGTCCAACCCAATGTCATTGACACTGCACGAAGAAGAGCTGTGCTTGGTGTGCCGCCAAGCACCATCGTCACATTGGTATCGTCTGTTTCAGTTAGTGCAGCACCAGTGATATCGCCGCCAGCTACCGTAGCCCAAACTGGCGCGGCTGAGGCAACGCCACTGCCTGTCTGACTTAGGTACTGTTTTCCAGTGGTGATGTTTCCTGCAAGCTTGGACAGTGTGTTGGCAGCACTTGCATATAGGATATCGCCTGTAACGTATGTTGTCTGCCCAGTGCCACCCAAAATGGCGGTCACAGGGACAGTCAAAGAAATGGTAATTGGTGTGGTACCGGTGATCGTAATGCCGGTACCAGCAACCACGCTGCTTGAAATACCGCCCCAAGAAGGGTTGGCGGCTGGGCCACCAGTATTAAGGAGCTGACCTGCTGTGCCGGGAGCTAAAACTGCCCAGCCAGTAGCGCTTCTGTAAAGAATGTCACCTTGAACAGCGCCAATAACATCAAGCGCTTGGGAGATTGTTTCTTCACCAAGCACACCGCCATTATCGTAAAGAAGACTGCCGGTGGTGCCACCAGCGATCGCGGTAACACCAACAATTACATTGTTTTGTTCTTCACCGGGTCCGGGGCCTACAATGCCAATTACTGGACCAGCAATGCTGCCCTTGTTTACGGCCATTGTGCCACACCGAGGTTGACGGAACCGCTAGTATAAGCGGTCACTTTCAAACGGACCCCGGTTACTGGATAAGCAATGTTGCTGTTAGCACTGGCTGTAAGGCCAGTTAGAATATCATGGTCATTCCAATTGCCAGTAGCGCTGGGGATTTGATCCGCAGTTACTTGCACTGAATAGGTCAGGCTTCCACCTGATGAAACTGTGACGATGAGGCCAAGGGCATAAGCAGGCGCTGCCTGCCACAACATATTCTGTGGTGGGCTGACTTTAATAGGTGTTGCTGAACCTACAGCGCTCAGTGATGAAGAAGCATATGCGCTCATTACGAAGCCCTTATTCTTTCACGCTTCCAAACCCTTGAGGCATATTCAGGGCTGTCTTCTTTATCGATTTCAGCCTGTGCTACTTGTGCGCTGTCGATCTTCATAGCAGTACCAAGCCTGATGCTCAACGATCGGACTTGTGCTTGGAGCAAATTAACTTGTTCTGTCGAACTTTCAATCTTTTTCTCAGCGACAGCCAAGAGCTCTTCAGCCGCAGCAAGTTTCTCAGCAGCTTGCTCTTCCTTTATTGCAAGCGCCTTAACGCGGGCATCAATCTTGGCTTGTTGTGTTTTGAAATCTTTTGCGTCAGTGAAGAACTTGGTTTGATTAACAATCACTTCGGCATTTTCAAAGGTCTGTGCCGCTTCAAGCAGCATGGCTGGAAAACATTCGTCACAAGCGTGAATGTTTGGGCCAATTTCACCGTCTTTAGACAGCCTTATATCCAATCCAACCAGATCAAATTTCCTTGAACCTGCTGTAGCTGGATTGCACGGGTTGTCACAGCGATCACAAAACGCTTTTAACATACACAGACCTCAAATCCCGTTACCGGGGGTAAAGTACACAATAGGGGTACCTGCACCGCAAATAGCGGCTACATGTGTGACCAGATCACCTATAGAAACAATTATGGATTCGCCGGGGCCTACAGGGAATGAACCACCCGTAGCGCCACTAGGGACAGTAGCAACAATTGTAGAAGCACCAAAAGCCACAAAGGCTGTGTTGGTAGCATCAACGTTCTTAATTCGAACTGTTGTAGCGTGTTTTGGGACGAGGGCCACGTTGGCTGTAGTAACAGCACTGGTAATGCTGACAGTAGCCTGTGTGTTTGGACTAAAAGGTTGAGCAGCGGGCATCCGTTATTCCCTTTTTAGGGCGAACTCAGGGTCAAGTTTAGCTCTAAACAATCTGTTCCTGATTGTCGATACAGGTAATCTTTTGTTCAGATTTTCTCTTCTTTAGAAGAGCTGCTTTCTTATTAGCTAGTGCTAATTGGGCCAAGCCGCGTGCTCTATATTCAGGATCTAACCATCTTTCTTTAGCCCTAACCCTTCTTTTCTCAATAACTTCTGGATCCATATTCATCAAAGCAAAACTTTTTCGATATTCATCACGCCGGGCGTCAGCTTCAGGCCTAGTCCAAGCTTCTTTAACTTTCGAACTAATGACTTTAGAATTTCTCTTTTTGCCTTCTGTGGCCTTTGCCTGAAATTCAGGGGAAGACATATGCTTAACCCTCTCAGCACGTTGCGCTGGGCTAAGGTTTTGCCAATAAGATTTATGCGCTTCCTGCATCCGTACACTTGGTGTGCGTTGTGCTACTGGAAAAGCACAATTAAATCCAAATTCAGCTTCTGAAGCTTTGGTTTTAAGGATCCAATCCTGCTCTACCCTTTTAAGAAATTCTTCAGGGCAGGCTTGAATTACTTTTTTCTCAAAAGCACCAGCTCCATACTTATCCCAAGCGGATTGAAGATGCCTGTTGCCATGCTTGCCTTTTCGCAATGCTCTGAAATGATCTTGCAGCCGGGTTTTGCAATCAATCGAAGAGCCGATGTATATCTTCCCAGAAATGGTACAACGTATTTCATAAATACCAGATATTTTAGTCATAAAGACTCCTACGGCGCAGAACCGGTTTTTAGCCGAAAACTGCGCCGTAGGCAATTTAACTTTGGGTTGTAATCTTGGTAGATTACGCGCCGAGATAGCCTTGCAGAAACGAGTTCGAGACTGTCATGTTCCCGGCCCAGCCAATGAGGCGTACCATTGCATCTTGGTTAACTGAGAACCTGTCGGGGTCTAACGGCACCATGTTTCTTCGGCTGTGTGGCCTCCAATGTAGATATTTTGTATTCAACATGTACATCGTCGTAGATGGAATGCCACCCAAGCCACTGGTGCTGCTGCTGGTCTGCGGAGGCAGCGGATCACTGCTGAAGCCTTGGAAGCCACCGTCAAGCACGACGTCGGCGTTCAGGTACTTCAGCGACTGGAATCCAGCCTCAGCCATATCAGGGGCAGCGTTCTCGGTCTGAATACGCTGAATAGCCTGTAGGGCGTTCAGGTAATACTTATACATCACGTTATCCGCGATGATCAGATCCGGGAAGTCACGGCCACGGATCAGCTTCACCCACAGCGAGTCCATTTGCTGAAGGATGGTAGCTGAACTGAGAACCGCGTTACCGTCAGTAGCAGCCGACCACGTCTGGTTCTGCCAGAAGGTCCACTGCGAACGGTCAATACCACCAACCGTGCCGGTCGAAGGCGAAGCAGCAACAAGGAGCTGCAAGCCACCAATCGAGTTGGTTACGGTACCGTCACCATAGATGCCCTGTGAAAGGCCGTTCATGAACGTGTCTTCCGCGTTCATAATGCGGCTTTCAAGCAAGTCGATGATGGCTTCCTCACCTGAGTTCTGGAGCTCTTCCAGACCAGAGATAGAAACGGCCACAGCCGACTGGCGGATTGGGAATTCCGCCGCCGTGAACACTTGGCTAGGCGCAATGTTCAGGGTCTGGTAACCAGAGTACCATTGATAGGTCTGGTTATCAGCGTAGTTCAGTTCTTGAACGATGGTACGACCACCGCTGAATGTCTTGAGATTGCCCTTACGAGTCAAGCGCAGCAGCGTGGCGTTGTTGCGGGTCATGTTGTCCGCAAGTTCACCGGTACGGTTGCGCAGAGTCGTGGTGACAATTTCCGACAGATTTGGAAATGCCATAACTGGCTCCTTTAGAATGAAAGAAGAACGAATTCAGTTAATGACACCGCCTATCGCTGCCGGGGATGAAACCGTTGTCGGTTTCTGGGGCACGTTTTGGCGCTCGTATCACTTCTACTCTTAGAAGGATACGGTAGAGTGCTTGTAGACACTCTACCGTTAAGGTCTTGCGGGACTTTTGTGGAAGCCCGAATTCTACTCTTACGAGTAGAGGAACTTTAGATGCGCGTCAAGACGAAAGTTCTTCTCTCGCTGCCATCAGGGACTCACGAACAGACATGCCCTTGCCTTTTGGCTTGGCAGTAGCAGCAGCACCGCTACCCGGCGCAGAAGGTGAAAGGCTTCCAGCAGCCCTACGGGACTTCTCAGCCTGCGCCTGTTGGGCAGCCTTCTCAGCCTTTGCCTTGGCAACAGCTTCAGCCTGTGCGGACTTCTGTTGTGCTTCCAACATTTGCTGACGTACTTCCGGGTTGGCAAACACTGCCATATCGTAAGCACGGTCCAAATCCACATTACCGTTATTCAACGGTACCGCGCCGCTCGCAATGAACTGAGCCATCAAGCCACGGACAGCTTCAAAGTGAGGCTTATCCTTGGACCAGTTGGCGAGGATCTGGTGAGTCTTTTCCTCAGACTGTTGCTGGAACGTCTGCTCCAAACCGCCAATCTTTTGCTGCAACGCCTGCTCCAAACCACCCAGCTTCTGTTGCATTTCAACAAACAGCTTTTGTGCAGCCGGTGGAAGATCATCAACAACAGCATTTCCAGTTTGATCTTGCGCTGGGGCCTGCGCCTGTTGCTGACCTTCAACAAAGGAATTGATATCCTGACCAAAGCTCTTGGCTAGGGCTGGGAAAGCAACCTTTGGGTTGACTGACAGTGCTTGGAACCAAGCGAACAACTGCTCAACAGCCTTTGCAGGGCTGTTTCCAGTACGCCTGATTGCTTCCATATGCGGGGCAATTGCTGCGTCAAAACCAGCATACTTCTGCTTGATTTCCTCAACGCCCTTTGCCGAATCAGCAAGGCGCTTGGTAACAGCAGCAGCTACGACTGGGGGTACCTTAGCCCACTCAGACTTGGCTTCCTTGGAAAGGCCCTCAGGGGCAGCAATAGCCTGTTCAGGGGTTCCTGTTTCAGCGAGTTCAGTGCCTTCCTGAGCTTCCTCAGTAGTTGCCTCAACCTCTTCATCAACAGCAGCACCACCAGCTACACGGCGCGGGGTCTTTTCACGTTCCTTGGCAGCCTTTTCGTCGCGAGCTTGAGAGCCCTTACGATCGGATTCAAAATTTGTTTCGAGCTGCTTGCGTAGTGCGGATCTGCCAGATCCGGGGCCACCTTCATCAATTACTGGCGGCGGTGCTGTCTCAGTACCGGTATCTACACCAGCTTCGTTTTCAGGGGCGAACAAAGGCTTCAGGAACAAACGATCAATAAGCATACAAACTCTCCATGGTTCAGGCGGGTTGTCCGGCCTGTAAGCGAACTGTTAAAAGGTTGGAACCCAACTGTCGATGTTTTCTTCCGTAAGGTCCTCAACTTCGGCAGATAGGTAAAGGGAACGCTCATACAAAGCTGACCATTCCTTGGACAGATCGTTCTTCAGCTTGATGAACTCATTATCTTCATCAGTCCTATCCTTTGCCTTCTTGGCATTACCCAACATAGCTTTAAACTCGATAAGCTTGGCTTTTCCCTTTGGCATAAGGTCATCAAATTTCTCCTGCATAAGTACGCTTATTTTATGCAGTAGAAGATCCTTTTTATCCTGCAAGGTTGGTGCAGCCGGTGTGTCATCGATGATTTCATAAGGAAGGATTACAAAATCATCAGGCTTACCCGGTGCCTGAACCCTTCCAATGCACTGCTCAATAAGATCAGGCGCTGTAGGGCGCGGTTCGCCGGGGTGTGCAGCAATTGCTGCGCGTGCAGGCTTGCCCGGAATAGCTGGTCTACCGGGCCTTGCAGGCTTGATGATATCGCCCCTACGGTTCGTAACTGCTGGCGTGTCTTTAATAGCTGGTTGAGGCGGTATGGCAGGGGCACCCGGCACATACTGACGGGCAGGCTCAGAAAACCTGTGAGCAAGCAACGCCTGACGGCACTCCTCCACTGCCGCAGCAAAGTCGGGTGCAATTTTATCTGCATCTGATTTAAGGATCGTGATCATTTAATGCCCCTGTAGCTGACGTATTGCACGCCTGATTTCGTTTCGCCTGTCTGTACGGCTCAGTTGTACAGGCTTCCGTGGTTTTGTAACTGTAGCTAGCTCGTTGCCCACTTCCACACACCCAGCGCGTTTAGTGGCCTTTCTGAACTCGGATTTGCTGTCATAATGCTTTCCATCAGCCATATGGCGTGTCATGCCCATGGAATCACTGATAACACCGGGCGCTGATGCTGGTTCATAGTCTGAACCAATCAGATCAACGTCAACAGTTCCAAATTCGTCAGCTAGCGGATGATTTGGCCTATAAATATAACGACTCATACTTAACCCTCTTTTTTCACAGGTGGTGCAGGATCTGGCTTCTTGGCTTCACGGTCAACACGCATTTGTTCAATCTCAAGTTTCATAGCTTGCGTCTCTTTTTGGAACTCAAGCTTCATTTCTTGTACCCGCCTCTGGTAATCAAGGTCCCTTGCTTGTGCTTCCCTCTCCAAGGAAGCCTGCATTTCCATCATTCTCATATCCATAGACTTCCCTTGCAGGTCAGCCTGTGCATTTGCAGCTTCACCTTGGTTCTCAATGCGCTGACGCTCAACCTCGGCAGCATCTTGCTGCTGCTGTGCCATGGCTTCTTGCTGAGCGGCTTGTGCATCCGCAGCCATTTTGGCTTTTTCGTTAGCACTCTTGTCTTGAAGTGACTGTGCGGTGGCTTTGGCCTTCAACATAGTAGCTTCGGCAGTGATCTGACGTGGATCCTGCTTTTGCATCATCTGTTCTTGATGCTGCTTCGCCAATTTTGGCGCTTCATCACAGAAATCCTCAATCGCGGACTCAAGATCACGGCCAACACGGAAGCCACGCACGCCAAACTGCAAGAATTTGCCCAAAAGTGGTGCAATTTCAGGGAGTTGTGACGTAATAGCCATGGTTTGCTGGATATACTGCGTAACTGTCTGCAAGAATTGGGTACGATCGGCCTTTTCCTGAGCCGAATCGCCATAAACAGTAGAATCTACCTCAATATCCACCCTAAATCCGCGCAAACGTTCGTTACGGATAAGGGCAATAGCCTTCCCAATGCGCTGAATGGCCTCCATTTTGGCCAGCATTTCAGGATTAGGCGGTGGAGGCGGCGGCAACATGCCGGGACCCGGTGGCATTTGCGGGCCACCAGCCATAGGCGGTGGTGGACTTGCTGGGAACGGAATTACATTACCACCCATAGCTGGGGGTGGATTAGCAGCCCCCATAGGTGGCATAGGGGGCGGCGGTGGGCCACCCGGTCCAGCCATAGGCATTGGGGGCGGAGGAGCGCCACCAGCCATAGGTGGTGCCCCCGGTGGCGGCATTGGGGGCGCACCCATAGGCGGTCCACCATTGTGCCCCATCATTGGGGGTGCTGGCGGTGGTGGATTTAGTGCCGTCAGGTCAGGCATATCATCAGGGCCTAAACCTTCCTCATACAAAGCACCTGAAACCTCAATCAGGGACTGTGGTGAGAAATGCTGCGCCATGATATCGGCCATGATCCGCACAGTGTCACGGGCAAGGCGTGCCACTTCGTTCTGGCGGCGCTGAAGGCGTGTACCTGTGTTGTTGGTCTTAAGGCGCTGACCACCTAAGGTTTCACGGGGGTCTGTAGTACCGCGCATAACGTCATTGATACCGGTAAGCCGGTCCAACTCAACAATTTGCTTTTCCTTCATTTGCTGAAGTTCGTTAATAACGCCGATGATTTCCTTCAGCGGCATAAACGATATGTTGCCAGCAACACCGCCCTTTTCAGCGAAGGCAGCCCAATCATCAACAGGGATCAATTGGTTCTCAACAGACTCGTCAAACAGCCGCGCAATGTCCTTGGCAGCGGCATTGTAAACACCGGCCACCTTACATGCCTTAACGAGCATGTAGACGCGCTGGGTCAGTTCATCAACCTGCGCAGCCTGATCCTGATATTCCATATAGTCTGGGACAGGTACAAGCGTGCCATTGGTTTGGTTTGAAAAGATAGGGCGTGGGCAGGGGAAGAACTTCTCAAGGTTGAGCGGATCGTCCTTGCGGTCACAAAGGAAGTCATAGCCTTCAGCAATCCAGAAAACGGCCTTGTCAACCATTGACCAGATTTCAAAGACTTCACCCTTATCGTCAGGCGCTTCCTTTTGCGCGCCGTCACGCTGGTCACGGTCGTCCTTCTGCAAAGGAACGGCCTTACCAATGGTTTTGCCGAAGCGTTGAACCATCTGATCGCGCGTCATGTAAACGCGCTTACCTACAGCAGTGACTTCCTTCCAAGTACGGGCATTGAATGGAATGATGAAGAAGTCTTCCCAGTTGATAAAATCAACAGGGGTGGATTCACGGGTGATGCGGTCGCCAGTTTCACGCAGTTTTACTGCGTCTGGTGACATATCCTCGTCATCATCATCATGCTCGCCATCATTGCCGTCAGTATCAAGCTGGCCTTCAGAGACCAGCGATACGCCGGGGCCAATTTCAGGCTCATAGCGAACCCACAGGGTGCCACGGCCAGCCAGCAAGTAGTCGCCAACAGCCTGTTCCATGGCTTCATTGAAGCCACAGATTTCAATTTCATTGCGGAGGGCACGCTCAAGAATTTGAGCAGCGCCACGGCCAACCGGGTCCTTATCCCTGAAACGGCGTTCAGCCATAGGGGTAGGGCACTTGCCATAGATGGCAGGCGTCAGAATTTCAATGTTAGACCACAGTACGTTGTAACGGCGCGAACCGTCTTCAACTGAGCGCGTGCGCTCGTCCCTATAACGGCGCTCAATGGCGTAAGCACGCTTCTGCCAGCGCTTATTCCGGGTATCGTCTTTAATGTTCTGAAGCTGTTTATGCCAAAAAGAGGCCAGTTCACGGCCTTCATCACCAGCATCCGGGCCAACCAGCTCGTCTACATCAGGTTCGCGAATCCGCTCGCGTGGTAGTCTAGTCGCCACTGGTGACCCTTTCTACTTTTTTGTGAAATACCATTTTTGCTTTATGGTCCATCACGAAGAACTTATAGCCCGGTGCTGATTTGTAAGTCAAAAGGACATGCAGGAGCAGGGGCTTATATTTTTCATCCATATCACTTCTTTCAATCCAAACTAAAGGTGCTGGGCCTAGTTGGATTGGCATCAGGCTATCCTTAAAGGTGCTTCCACGTTTTACGTACCCGTATCTCGTGCACCCTTGACACACCAATTCCGAAATCTTTGGCAACTTCTCGTAAAAGCCTTTTGTCAGCACGGATTGCCAGAACCTGTTCAACCGTTAATTTGGCTCGCCCATTAAGGGAGCCAACAAGATGTTGTTGCCTATTCTTTGAAACTTTATCCTTCATATTATCTTGATGCGTACCAAGGAACAAATGATCAGGATTAACACAACAAGGATTGTCGCAACGGTGCAACACATGCAAACCAGAAGGGATTGGTCCCTTGTATTTCAACCAAGAGAACCTGTGTGCGAGATAAACTTTTCCCGCATGTCCACGTTTACCGTAACCACAACCTGTTAGATACTTCTGCCACTCCCAGCACCCAGAAGATTCATTTACCTTAAAACAATCTTCAAAAGGCTCTGCAACAGCACCACGGGGCATATTTTACTCCTTAAGCTATCCTGATGTTTCGTTTTCTCTTACCAAGCTTCTGATCGTGCGCGTCCCACAAATCATTCATGGTGATGGTGCACTCGTCAGGATTCATTGAGAATACTTTTGGCTTTTCTTCCTCAGTTTTCTCACCTTCACCCGGCATCATGAGATCCAAGATCTGACCAATCAAACTCAACGCGTCTACTTGGTCGTCATGATTACCGTTAGAGAACACCATCAACTCGTTCTTGAAATCTGGATACCACGGCTCGTGTGTGGGTACGTATAACCCGTTCATTGCCATTCTACCACGAATGGATTGAGCGCGCACTTCCTTATCCTTACGTGACGGGAAAGCTTTACGGGCAAGGTAAAGCCTGCGCTCCATAAGGCGTTTATGGATCAAAGGCCCCATAGCTGAAGCAATTTGACCGCTTTCCTCAGCCCAACCAATTGGCTTCCATTTTTGAACTAGGTCACAGAAGGCTTCAACCCATTTATCGGATGACTCCTGCTTGCGCCACAGGTCAAGTACGTAGAGGCGATGCTGATCGTCCACACCAACAATGATATGCACAGTGTAGTCGTTCTTACCTTTGGAAACGGCGTAGTCGCTTGCTCCATAAATACGCAGGGACTCACGGCTAGGCATCTTTACAAGTTCACTAGGCCCGTAAGGTTTTAACCAATCAGCTTGGAAGTAGTCACCGGACTCAGGCGCTGGGCGCTGCTGAAACAGAGATGACCAAGTACGGGCGTTACGCTTGAAGGGGGCAAAGTGATCGGGTGGAAACCACTCAGGCCAGATGTAATCACCAATTTTACGGCCCAACGGGTCGTCTAGGCTTTCACACTGGGCAGGCAAACAAACCACATACCAATCGTTGCCGTCACGGCCCTTAACCCAACCTGTTTCACCTGAGTAATTAACTGGAAGGATACGGCCAGCGGGATCATCTTCATGCCACCTTGTATTGATCCCAATTTCAGCCGCACCGGGCTTTTTACGGGTGAGCAGATCGTCCATATACGCATCCCAAGTCTTGTTGCGTATAACGTCAGAGTCCGCTTGTTCACGGCCCTTGATCAAATCGTCCCAAATAACAAGGTCAACACGGTTACCGGTAATACCGGTGAGGATACCAGCAGCCATCCATTCTGAACCATTGGTAAGCACCCAACCGTCAGCAGCAGCACTTTCATCAGAAAGTTCTGTGTTGAAGATGCGCTTGTAAATTGGCTGTTTAACAATGGAGCGGGCACGCCTACCGAACTTGGTAGGCAAGTCAGAACCGTAGCTGGCTACAATGGCATTATGTCTCGGGAAACGACCCATATAATGGGTTGGGAATACGATAGAGCTATAAACTGATTTTCCACACCCCGGTGGAAAGAGGCCCATAAGCCTTTTAATTTCCCCGTCTTCAACCTTTTGAAGACAGTCGATCCAAAGCAAATGGTGCGCTCCAAATGCCGAGCGCACCACCACAATATCATCGCTATCATCAACAGTATCCCTAAGCGGTGCGCCGGGGATGTCAATTGAGCTCGCGAAGGTTAACAGGTCGGTCTTCGCTCTCGATCTTTTCTCTCTTTCGCGTTGTAGCTCTCTCAATTCGTTCGAGAGTGTCAACAATTCGTCTGTCGAGTTCTGCCCCGTCAATCTCTCGCGGTGTACCATCTGCGTCTGCGCTCATATTCAAATTGGTTTGAGTAGGCTTGCCATATCCCCGTTCAAGGATGATGTTGGCTGCTGAGATCCTTGCTTGATCAGAACTCTCAGCAGAGTTCATAACTTCTTCAAGAACCTTGAGGGCTGCTTCGGCAGAACGCCGTGCGCGATCCTGTGCAACACGGGGGTCAGCATCACGCAAAATCTTTTTAGCCTGCTGCGCTTTCAAGCGTAGGATCTCCTTCTCTGAGCGTACTCTAATGTTCCTGACAAACTTTTTAGCCCCCAAATCTGTAGGCAAGCAGGCGCTGATTTTTATAACCACCTTACCACCTTTAGTTCTCCAGCGGACCAGCCTTGAGTAGTACTCGTGGCGTACCATTACCGCTTTCCAATATGATGCGCCGCTGGGTTGCCGCTGACACGGATCTTGCTGCCGCCACTAGGCGTAGGCACAGCGTGCCTTTTACCTAGTGCGCCAGTCCTAGCCGGTGCTGTTGGTACCATCTTTGGAACGTCATTGCCCAACGATGAACTCTGCACAGGGATCTTACTGGTGGTCTTGTCCTTGGGGGCTACCGGGCCAGTGGTGTAATAGTTAAGCTTGGCCTTGGACTTAGGCCGTTTAATGCGTGCAACCATTACCGTTTCCCACTGTGGTTTACGCCGTGAAGGATGCGGTTTGCCTTGGCATCAATCTTTGCCGCACTGCTAGGCGATAGGTTGCCCTTTTTAACCTGCTGAGTCGCCCTAGCTTTAGCGTTCGCAGCGTGACTTTTATCTGGCATCGGATATTTACGTGAACCGGGCAAGCCAAAGGTACTTTTGGAAAGGTTGCCCCGTGCTTTAGATGACAGCTTGGCCATAATTACCTCTTACCTACTTGGTGCGCTCCTGCACCGCCTGAAACACGAAGCTTGCCAGCATTCTTGGTACCGCAGAAGCGGTCTGCCGAACCAAGGCGCATGGCATTGTCGGTAGGCGCTGGGTTGAAAAGCTTGGAAGCTGGGCCGGGGCTGATCTTGCCCTTCATGCCGTGACCGGAAGGCTGGCCTGTATGGCCCGCACCGGCTTTAGGGGTAGGCGGCTTAGGGAGTGCCATGTAGAAGATTCCTTATGCGCCACGGGCTATGTTTGTGGCAAAGTCGCCCTTAGGGCCTTCACTTACAACGAAGGTAATTGGTTCACTCTCAATTGGTGGCGTAGTAAGGCCGGAAGCATTCCACTGCTTGGCGTGAAAGAAGATATCCTTCGCTCGGCCATCAACAGAAACAAAGCCGTAGCCTTTCTCAGCATCGTACCACTTAATTTTCCCGCTCACTTTATCAGTCACGCCAATCTCCTAAACTAAATCATACAATTCGGGAATAGCTACAGCTCCAAAACCCTTTCTGTCAATCTTTATCTACCCACGCCCCTTTTCGTATATAACTTGAGGGCATAAGGGAGTAGTTATGCGGATACTTGTTTGTGGTGGAAGACTGTACGGGTGGAACGCCACCAATGAAAGTGGTTTCAGAACCAAGAACTTTGAAGAGGTAAAACTTTTCAATGATACCTTGGACAGCTACTACCAGAAGGGCACTGTCAGGCTGGTGTCAGGTGGTGCCAAAGGCGCTGACCGTTTGGCAGAAGAGTGGGCCAAGTACCGTCAGGTACCTATTTATATTTTCCATGCTCCATGGATCAGGCATGACAAG
>JGI24890J29729_1000961_pt1 | contig 14684 bp, 14 predicted proteins | sample FreactcultureFD7_FD_29729 | JGI IMG/M metagenome (IMG submission 29729)
CTCTGATATTGCAGGCAGTAGGGGTGCAATTCTTGCTACTTTTTATCGTTCAAGTTGTGATACTTTAGTCTTTGTTGATGACGATGTATTTTGGGAAGAAAACGCTCTAATTAAAATTATTGACCATCCTGTTGATTTATGTGGTGGTGTATATCCTAGAAAAAAAGACCCAATTGAGTTCCCATTACGATTAGATGTTAAAGACAGTTACCCTGCCGATCCTGAAACAGGTATGGTTGAAGTGGCGGGTTTGCCTGGCGGGTTTATGAAAATCTCGCGCAATTGCGTAGAACAGATGGTAAAGGCATATCCAAAACATACGAAACGTGGATTGCATGATTCGTCAGAGTTTTGGCCAGTCTTTGACCCTTATGATTTGCCCGACGATAGATTGAGTGAAGATTTAGCATTTTGCCAAAGATGGCGTGACATTGGCGGTAAAGTTTGGGCAGACTTTGAGTTTGAAATGGGTCATGTTGGCACGAAAAGTTATGTATCACACATTGGTAATTATTTGAGAAGTTTTCAAAACGATGTAAAATAAGTTAAGTAGTACTACTTTCCCAAAGGAATAATTATGCCTTCAACTACTATTACTCGCGGCAATGCGTTGTCTACGTTTTATATGCAACCATCATTAACACCATCGGGTGTTTCGCCATACATTTCTGTGGTGCAAACTTTTACTATGCCAGGACTACAGACTAGCGATATTATTCAAGCCGTTGGCGCTGTTGGCGTTCAAACAGCAGGTATCGTGACTGCGGAATGCGATTGCTACACAACTGGAATTTTGAGCGTTCAATTCTTGAATTCAACGTCAGCTACTGCAACACCGATTGCTGGCGCTTACATTTTTCAAGTTGTTCGTGCTGAAGGCCCATTACCTGTTAATGCGGTGTAATCATGTCAAATACCAGCGTTTTACGAGTTGCTGGTCAAACTTATGCCTTGTCGGTAACTAGTACGGCACACGCGTCAGTTCAGATCAATGATAATACAAACGATCAAGTTAACTTTGCATCGTTTTTGAATCTTGGTGCATCACCAATGGCGATTGCAGTGGCAAACTATACTCCTGCGCCTGTTGCTACGTTTCCCGCGGATGGGACGCCTGGCAGCTTTGTATTACCGCCATTGATGACTACGCCAGTAGTATTGGCTGTACCAACATCTCCGTTTTACATGACTGCTGTTAGCAATACAACATCTGCTGGACTCTTATACGTTACTTGTATTAACGATCAGTCATAAAAGGGGTAGTGAATGGCTAACCCAAGCCTGACTGTTGACCAAAACTTACTGCCAGTTCAAGCGTACTTCAACTTGGATGGCAGTTTTAATACGTTTATTGGTCAAAACCAGCCATTTTATGCCACGTCAAACCCTATTCAAACAGGGTTGACGATTACCAATTCAACGCTAGACAATAGTCCTATTGGTGCAACAACGCCATCTACAGGCGCATTTACCAATTTAAGTACGACTACTGGACAAATTAGTACTTCGCCATCAAATGCTTCTGATATAGCAAATAAGCTATATGTTGATACGGTAGCGCAGGGTCTTGGCCCAAAGGCGGCTTGCGCTGTTGGTACGACGGTATCAATTACCTTATCAGGTTTGCAAACAATTGATATTTACACGACACTTTCTGGTGATCGAGTATTAGTTAAAAATCAAGGTACATCGTCGCAAAACGGTATCTATATTGCATCTGCTAGCGCTTGGACAAGAGCAAGCGATATGAATGTATGGTCTGAGGTTTCAGGCGCATACACAGTACTTTTAAATGGCTCTCAAGCTAATACTGGATGGGTTTGTACGGCATCTTCTACAGGCACAATTGGCGTGACTGCTATGCCTTGGGTGCAATTTTCAGGAAACGGTACATATTTTGCAGGAACAGGGTTAACCCTTAGTTCTAATACTTTTAGCATTACGAATACGACTGTTACTGCTAACTCTTATGGTTCAGCGTCTAGCGTTGGTACATTTACTGTCAACGCACAAGGTCAATTAACAAGTGCGGCAACGACTTCAATTGCTATTGGTGCATCACAAATCACGTCTGGCACGATTGCTTCGTCGCTTATTTCTGGTTCTTACACAGGAATTACGGGTGTAGGCACGTTGACCGCGGGAACATGGAATGCCTCGTTGATTAGTCCTACTTACGGTGGTACTGGCGCGTCAAACCTTACGGGTTATTTGTATAGTAACGGTGCAAGCGCAGCCACGGCATCTACAATTATACCAAACACGTCAATTTCGGGTTTAGGCACAATGTCTACCCAAAACGCCAATAATGTATCAATTACTGGCGGAAGCATTACAGGAACCCCATTAAGCGGTTCTACGGTGGGCGGTACGACTATCACAGCATCAACGCAATTTAGTGGCCCAGGTACAGGGTTAACGGGAACAGCTACATCATTAAACATTGGTGGCAATGCCGCAACTGTGACAAATGGCGTTTATACGACAGGATCGTATTCAAATCCTGCGTGGATTACGTCAATTTTAGGATCTATTGTTAGCGGTGCGGTTGCATCTGCAACATCAGCAACTAACGTGGCAGGCGGCACAACGGGTGCATTGCCTTACCAAACTGGTGTTGGTGCAACAGGATTCTTATCGCTAGGCACAACTAATTATGTGTTAACAGCAGGCGCATCAGCACCGCAATATGTTGCACAATCTACGTTATCAGTGGGTTCGGCATCCACAGCGACTAGCGCAACCACAGCTACAAACTTAGCAGGTGGCATTGCAAGTCAAATACCTTATCAAACGGGTGCTGGTGCTACATCTTTTGTTGCTAACGGCACATCAGGTCAGGTTTTAACGTCAAACGGTACAAGCGCACCTAGCTGGACAACGCCTACAGCTTATGCAACGGTCACAGACGATACAACAACTAATGCAACGCGCTATCCGTTATTTGCAAACCAGACTAGCGGTAATTTAACGACTGAATACACAAGTTCTACAAAATATCAATACAACCCGTCAACGGGAGTATTGAGCGCTACAGGATTTAGCGGGTCTGGCGCGTCATTAACATCATTAAACGCTTCAAACTTATCATCTGGTACTGCGCCATCAGCGCAGATTTCAGGTTTTTATACGGGCATTACTGGCGTTGGCACACTTGCCGCAGGAACGTGGAACGCCACAACGATTGGTGTAGCGTATGGCGGTACAGGATTAACTTCTACACCTGCAAATGGTGCATTGGACATAGGTAACGGTACGGGATTTACTCGCACAACATTGACGGCGGGAACAGGTATTACCATTACTAACGCATCAGGTTCGATTACAGTAGCGGCATCTGGTGGTAGCGGTGCGACGATTACGGATGATACGACTACAAACGGAACTAGATATATTAATTTTACGTCAGCAACTAGCGGCAGTTTAAGTACTATCTATACATCGTCAACTAAACTAAAATATAACCCATCTACAGGCGCAATGACTGCGTCATCAATTATTATTGCACCATAGGAAATATTATGGGAACTCTTGTCTTTCAAGGCGCATCTGGCGGTAGCACCGCACTAACAGGATCGGATACAGCGTCAACGCTTGCGATTACTGTGCCTGCTGCTAACGGCACGATGGCATTAGCTGATACGACTAATCAAGCTATTTTGATGCCTTATGGTACTACTGCACAACGTCCAGCTTCTCCAGTTGCATTTGAGATTCGTGGCAATTCAACTACGTCAAATCCAGAATGGTATGACACAACAAGTGCAACTTGGCGTACATTTTCTCAAAATGCGGGTTATTCAATCAATTATCTTGTAATTGCTGGTGGCGCATCTGGTGCTGGATACGGTGGCGGAGGCGGTGCAGGTGGATTGTTATCTTCAACCACAACTGTAAATTCTGGTACTGGTTATGTAATAACGGTTGGAGCAGGTGGTGCAGCTACAGGTGGTAGTAATACAAGTGGATCAAATGGATCGTCATCTTCTCTCGCTTCCATTGCAATAGCAATTGGTGGAGGATATGGCGCATTTTCTGCTGTTGGCGGTGCTGGCGGTTCAGGTGGTGGAGGTGGATTTAATAATGCAGGTGGGGCAGGCACATCAGGGCAAGGAAACAATGGTGCAACTGGTTATTCTAACGGTTCAACAATAAGCGTTGGAGGTGGGGGAGGAGGTGCAGGTGCTACAGGTTCTGCGGGCACATCAAGCACAGGGGGCGCAGGCGGTAACGGTTTAGCATCAAGCATTTCAGGTTCATCGGTTACTTATGCTGGCGGCGGTGGTGGAGGCGCATTTGGAGCAGCAACTGCTGGTGCTGGTGGATCAGGAGGAGGGGGTGCTGGAAGTTTAGTTGGAGCTGGAACTGCTGGAACGGCAAACACAGGTGGTGGCGGTGGTGGATCAACAAACGCATCGGCATCTGGTGCTGGCGGTTCAGGTATTGTAATTATTTCTTACGCTGGCGCACAACGTGGAACTGGTGGTACGGTTACTTCTAGTGGTGGAAATACTATTCACACTTTCACAAGCAGCGGAACTTTTACAGCTTGAGGATAAAAAATGTCACATTATGCAAAAGTAGTTAATGGAATTGTAGTAAATGTAATTACAGCAGAAGCTAATTTTTTCATGCCAAAATCTGAAGGTGGTGAAGGGTTTGTGGATAATTCGCCAGGAACATGGATTCAAACATCCTATAACACATTTGGCGGCAAACATTACAATCCAACAACTGGTGTTGAAGATACTGAAACAACACCTGCTTTACGCGCTAATTATGCTGGAATTGGTTTTAATTATGATGCAACTCACGATGTTTTTTATGCCCCACGTCCAATAGATTGCAATGGTATATCTTGTGCTAGTTGGACGATTTCTGCACTGAATTGGTTATGGAAACCACCAGTTGCTTACCCAACAGACAATAAAAATTATGTTTGGGACGAACCAACTAAATCTTGGATTGTTCAATAAGGATAAATTATGTCAGTATTTCTTTCTCCGTTTGCAGGTGCAGGCTGGCAATTTTTTAGCAATACTGGACAACCTTTATCTGGTGGACAAATTTATTCATACACGGCTGGAACAAGCAGCCCACTAGCAACTTATACATCTATTTCTGGAAATATTGCTAATACTAATCCAATAGTTTTAGATGCGAATGGACGAGTCCCAAACGAAATATGGTTGGGTGTAGGTTCTGCTTATAAATTTGCATTGTTTGATTCAAGTAATGTTCAAATTGGCACTTATGACAATATTTCTGGAACACCAACAGGTCAAAACATTGTTACTACCTTTAATGCTGGTACAACAGGTTTTACACCTACAGCGGCAACAAATGGTGATATTACCCTTGGTGGTACGTTAAATTCGTCTAATGGAGGGACAGGTCTTAATGCAAGCGGTTCAAATGGATTTTTATTAACTTCTAATGGAACTACTTGGGTTTCACAACCACCTGCGTCTTATGGTCAATTATTTAGTTATGCAATGGCGTATTCGTCTAGTAGTTACACACCAAACAGTCAGGTTGCAGGTTCAAATTTCACACCAACTTTAACTGGTACTTGGAGCGTAATGGGCGGCCCGTTAACAGTTTCATCAAACAATTGGTATTTGCTTCAGAGGGTTGCATGAACGTACTTTGGAAGATTCTTGATATTGATGGCAAAGACGGCGTGATTACTGCCGCTAAATACTTTGTGCAAGCATCAGATGAATACAACACGGTCGCAACTGAAGGCAATTGGTATTTTGAAAGCAAAGAAGCAATTACGCCAATTGAGTTAGTAACAGAAGAAATGGTTGCATCATGGATTAAAGCTGATGCCGTAAGAGATGGTAAGAATTTAATTTTAGATAGATTGCAAGAGCAACTAAATGAATTGAGCAAGCAAAAGACAATGATTCCACCTTGGTTGCCACAAGTATTTACACCAAAGGTTTGATATGACACAACCCATTGACATTATCAGCAGAGCATTAAAAGACATTGGCGCATTAGAAGCAGGGGAAAACCCTACGCCAGAAGCAGCACAAGATGCTTTTGATATGCTCAATGACATAGTAGACCAATGGTCAAATGAAGATCAGATGGTGTTTTACAAAAATGAAATTGTATTTCCAATTACGGCTGGTCAAACGCAATATACGATTGGCCCTGGCGGTCAAATTGGTGCGGTTGTTACTGGATACATATCAGGTACAACCCTAACAATTACTGGCATTACATCTGGCGCAGTTTCTACAGGACAAACATTAAGTGGTACTGGCATCACAGCAGGCACAACAATCACGCAAATGTTGACAGGTGCAGGCAATAACGTTAACGAAGCAGGCACTTATACAGTCAATATTTCGCAAACGGCAGGCACGTCAGGTTCGCCAATTACAATTAACTTGTATTATCAGCGTCCATTAACCATTAACTCTGCGTTTGTTCGCATAAATACCAACAGTAATGGTATGCCCGTATTAAATGGTGGATTGGATTATCCTGTTGCGATTCTGAACGTTGAAGATTACGAAATGATTGGTTTAAAGACGCTAAACGGCCCGTGGCCAAAGGCGTTGTACTACCAGCCAGCAGAAACGCTTGGTAACATTTATGTGTGGCCAAACCCTGCGCAAGGCGAAATGCACATTTTTGCAGACAATATATTTAGTCGGTTTACAACGCTTTACGATTCAATCATATTGCCACAAGGTTATTCTATGGCATTACGTTGGTGTCTAGCAGAAAGGTTATTGCCAATGTATGGCAAGGTAAACCAAGTAAGTAATGCACTAATTCAAGGATATGCGGCGCAAGCAAAAAGTACATTAAAGCGTACAAATATGCGTCCAGTTCAAGCGGCACGTTTTGCGGATGCGTTGTTGTCAAGCAGACAAAAAGACGCAGGTTGGATACTTTCAGGTGGATTCTTTAGATAAGGATGGGCTATGCCTGATTTTGGATTTGTTGGCCCAAGCTACACAGCACCTAGCATCTATCAAGATGCGCAGGAATGTATCAACCTTTACCCTGAAATTGACCCGTTAAAACAGCCTGGTGACCGCGGCGTGGTTGCTCTGTATCCTACGCCAGGTCTAACTAAATTATTCCAATTGAATAACGCCCCTGTCAGGGGTATGCGCGCTTTGTCTGGTGGGCAATATCTAGTTATTGTTTGTGGTGTATCTGTATATTCTGTAACGCAAAACGAAAACATTAACTTTATTGGTAACCTTACGACCTCAAGCGGCCCTGTCAGCATTACAGACAACGTAAACGGCGCACAAGGTTTGTATTGTTATATTGCAGACGGTGTTAATCGTTACGTTTGGATTGTCAGCCCTAGTTCGTTTCAAGTCTTACCGCCAACGGATGGCCCTTGGCAAGGTGCATCTATTGTTGACGTTGTGGATAACTATATTGTTTATAACCAAGTTGGCACAAGATTTTGGGCGGCTACTGATTTAGCTTCACCTTATTCAACGACTGCATATTATGGCGTAAAAGANAGTTCNCCTGATACGCTTATATCTTTATTGTGCGATCACAGACAGATTTACTTGTTTGGNGAAAAGACAACGGAAGTTTGGATTGACGTAGGTAATCAAGTACAGGGTGTAACGTCATTTCCATTTGCGCGTATTGCTGGTACGTCTATGCAACACGGTATCGCAGCACCTTATTCTATTGCTCGATTTGCAGAACAATTCTTATTTGTTAGCAAAGACGAAAGAGGGCAAGCAATTATTGGCGGAGTTGTTGGATACCAATTTCAACGTGTATCTACCCATGCGGTTGAAGCAACCCTAGCTGGTCAATACATTGCAGACGCTGTTGCTTACAGTTTCCAGATTGAAGGGCATGAATTCTACGTTGTTACATTTCCAACTGTGGATATAACTTGGGTTTATGACTTAGCTAGTAAGATGTGGCACAAATGGTTATCAATGGATAGCAATGGCATTTACCATCGCCATCGTTCTAATTGTGGTGCATTTTTCAATAACGTAAATATTGTTGGTGATTATCAAAACGGTACAATTTACGCGCTTGATTACAATAATTACACAGAAAACGGCAATCCAATACGAAGGTTGCGCAGAGCGCCACATTTGACAACAGATTTGCAAAGACAGTATTTTGATGAATTGCAGATTCAGTTTCAGCCTGGCGTTGGTCTAAACGGTCAAACATTCACAAATAAAAACTTATCGCCCACGTCAATTGTTATTGCACCTAGTGGCACATTTGCGATTGGCCCAACACAAGTTGTAAACATTTATTACGATTACAACATTAACGGTGAAACGGTGGGTGCAGACCCTCAAGCAATGTTGCGCTGGTCTAACGATGGTGGCTCAACTTGGAGTAATGAGCATTGGGTATCAATTGGAAAGATTGGGAAATACAAAAATCGTGCAATTTGGCGACGATTGGGTATGGCAAGAGATAGAATCTTTGAGGTATCTATTAGCGATCCAATTAAATGCGTGATTGTTTCGGCTAATTTAAAAGCAAGTGCGGGTAGCAACTGATGACCACAACAAACACAAACGTTGCGTATCCTCAAACGCCATTTCTTGACCCTACTACACAGCGTCCTAGTTATCCTTGGCTAATCTGGTTACAAAATCCATCCTATGCAGGCGCAACAGTTAATTCTATTGTGCCTGTTGTATATGGCGGTACGGGAACATCCACAACGCCTACAAGCGGTCAATTACCCATTGGTAATGGTTCGGGTTACACATTAAGGACGTTGACAGCAGGAACGGGAATAACGGTAACGAATTCGCCAGGCGTGATTACTTTATCGTTAACATCAACTGGCGCAAGCGCTGGTACTTACGGTAGCGCAGGTCAAGTTGCACAATTTACTTTGAATTCTGTAGGGCAAATAACATCGGCAGTAAATGTACCAATTTCTATTACCAGTGGGCAAATTTCAGGCGGTGCTACAGGTACTTTTAAATCTGGTGACACAGTACAAAAAACTATAACGGTGACAAATGGAATCATCACAAGCATTGTCTAAGGCAATTGATATGTTGTATGAATCCGTTAAAGATAGGGTAACGGTATCTAAAGAGCATTTCAAAGATGAATTGCAAGATTGGGAAATTATTCCGTTAACTAAAGAAAACGATGTAATTGGTGCAGTTTTGTTAAAAGGTAATGAAATACACGTTGGATATGGGAAACCGCCAGGCGCAGCAATGAAAGCCCATATTAAGCAAACTTTGAAAATGATATTGGATAAGTATGGATATGCAATAACTTATGTCCAAAACGACAATATTAGGGGTTTAAATTTCTGTAAAAGGCTTGGTTTTATTGAGTTATCTAAAGACTCAGTTAAAATCCTATTAAGATGCGATGGGAGTAAATATGTCTAAAAATTATCTAAACCGCAGCAATGCGGAATATGATCCGATTGGTGACCCGTTAGGTGGTGATCCAAAGTTTTCCCGCATCCGTAAGTTTAATGACCCTGTCACAGCCGTTATTGCAGGCGGCGCATCGTTGTTAGGTTCTGCTATGAGTGGTAGCGCAGCTAAGAGCGCAGCGCAAACCCAAGCAGATGCAGCGACAAGAGCAGCAGAGTTGCAACAACAGACTGCAATGACTGGCATTCCTATTTTGCAACAAGCATATGGTCAAGGTCAAAATTACGTTAACCAAGGTTATGCACAAGGTACACAAGGACTTAATCAAGGTTATGGTTTAGGTACAGGTGCATTAAATCAATATTATGGTCAAGGCACACAAAACGTAAACGGCATACAAAATACCCAACAAAATTATTTAAATAACTTATTAAATCAGCAACAAAACTTACAAGGTAATATTTATGCGGCAAACGTTGCTCCTTTAGCACCTTATTTGTCGGCAGGTGGTGCAGCAGCTAGTCAATTACAAGATTTAATTCCTAGTTTATCTCGTTCATTTACTGCGCAAGATTTAAATAGTTATTTAGCACCGAACTATCAGTTTATGCTCAATCAAGGTTTGGGTGCATCAAATCAAGCATTGAATGTTGCTGGTGGCGGCTCAAACATGGTCAACGCAGCAAACATTTTTGCTCAAAACTATGCTGGTAATGCTTATCAAAACGCATTTAATAACTATCAAACACAGCAAAATAATATTTATAATCGATTATCAGGTATTGCAGGTTTAGGGCAAACTGCTGCGGGACAAAACATTACTGCTGGTGGTCAGTATGGCGGCAATTTAACAAGTACTTATGGTTCGTTGATACCAAGTACAACTTCGCTTGCTACGTCTACTGGTACTAATTTGGCAGGTTTAGCTCAAAATACTGGTGCAAATTTAGCAAACTTATCTGGAACATACGGTACAAACTTGGCAAACTTGGCTGGGACATATGGTCAACAGTCTGCTGGTTTGGCCACAGGATTAGGCGCAAATACTGTTGGATTGACAACTGGTGCAGCACAAGCAGGTGCAGGCGGTATAACAGGCGCAGCAAATGCCCAAGCGGCAGGTCAAATTGGTGCAGGTAATGCAGTGGCAGGCGGTTTAACTAATGCAGGCAATAATTATCTGCTCAGTCAATTGTTAGCACCTAAAACAACTATGGCTTCGCCTGTTGGTGGATACAATTCTGGATATGATGCCGCAATGGGGGCAAACTTTACAGCCCCTAACACTTACGGTTAAGGATAAAAAATGGCAACGTTTGTTCCCCAATTTACTAATCCAAACCCTATTGACCCTAGCGTTGTTGGAAAATTAGCACCACCACAGCAAACAAGTTTAGGCGATATGCTTAACCTAGCGCGTGGCGCACAAGCGTATCAACAAGCGCAACAAGTTAACCCTTTGCAAGTACAAGCAGCAGAATTGGAGTTGCAAAAAGCGCAAGGTACATTACAACCAACTATTCGCAAAGCTGAAACAGAAGCGCAAACAGCACAATTTGCATTAGATAAAAACAAAATGGTTATTGCTGGAAATGCTTTAACTGGTTTGGAATATTCAGACGCATTCAAAAACAATGACATTCCTCAATTAAAAAAGCAATTTGAAACTACGCAAAAATGGCTTGAATCAATGGGTATACCTGCTGATAAGACATTTGCACAAGCGCATGAATTATTAGACAACAAAGACATTGGTGGTTTTAAAGCAATGGTGCAAAACATCCGTAATGGATTGGCATCAACAAGCGAACAGTTTGCCGCAGCACAACCAAGTTTACAAAACGTTGCTGGTCAGCCTGCTTTGGTTACTACGGGTGGCCCAACTCCAGGCATTACAACGCCACAATACAACCCACAAGGTGGTCCTGCTCCATTTGCGCCAACACAAGAAGGTGTACAACCAGTCGCACCACCAAAGCAAATTACAGGTCAAGATTTGGCAGCGCCACCCAAAGCAGGCGATATAAATACACCAATACCACCAATGTTCCCTGTAAGAAAGCCTGGTGTAGTCGCACCACCCCCAACTACACAAGAAGTAGCAGCACAAGCACAAGGTGACAAATACTTTAATAGCGTTATTGAAGCGCAACCAAAACTTGCACAACAAACTAGAAACGTGCAAGAAATTGTTAAAACAGCGCAAAAAATAGAAAGCGAAGCAGAAATTTTAGGCAAAAAAATACCAACAAGTGGCTGGGCTGGTGATGCGTATCGTAAGATTTACGGTGGCGTTGGTGGTACTGAATATCAAGAATTAGCTAAAGACTTGGCCAACGCTCAAATGTCATTAATGTCTGTGGGTGGATCGTCTTTAAGTAGCGATCAGGGTAAACAACTTGCCGCGTCGGCATCAGGTACAGTATCAACAAATCCAGAAGTTATTATTAAAATTGCTGAACGCACTGCTGCCGATATTAAAAACTTAGATTCTCAAGCTGAAGCGGCACAAAAGTTTGTTGAAAGATTTGGTACTAATAACATGGGTTCATTCCAGCGTATGTGGGGCAAAAACGCTGATACAAAAGTATTCCAAGTAATGAATATTGTGGATAACGTAGAAGATCCAAAACAGCGTGAAGCGTTATTTAAAAAGTTGTACACGTCTGAAAAAGAAATGAAAGAAGGTTTGCAAAAGTATAAAAATATTCGTAAGTTGATGCTTGATGGGACACTCTAAATGGCTGATCTCGATGCGGTTGAACAATTATTTGCTACTGCAAAGCCTGATGTTTCACAAAACAAATATGGGCATCTAGTTACGCCTGAACTGCTTGATGCAGTTAAAACCGTTGAAAGTTCTGGCAATCCACTAGCAATTAATAAAACATCTGGTGCAATGGGCGCGTATCAGTTTATGCCTGGCACAGTTGCACAATTGCATAAACAAGGCATTAAATTTAATCCATTTGACGAAGAAGAATCTCGCAAAGCTGCTGAACATTTGCTCAATAAAAACCTTGAAGCAACTGGTGGTGATCTTAACAAAGCGTTGGGTATGTACGGCGGGTTTGTAACAAAAGACCCTACAGAATACATTAATAAAATTAAGTCAAACATTAAACCTGTTGAACAAGTTGAACAACATAAAGATGCAACAGATGATGTTGAAGCGTTGTTTTTAGGCAAGCCAGCGTTAGTTAAAAAAGAACAACCAGTAGTTGAACAAAAGACTGTTTCAGAATGGGATAAAACTGAACCTGTACAAACTACTGAAAAACCTTTGCCTAACGTTTACAAATATGGAATGCAAAACTTAACGCCTGAAGAATTAAAGAAAGGCGAAGAGAAAATTTCAGAAAAGTTTGGTAGTTTAATTGGCAACGTTGAAGCAATTATTGGCACGATTCCAGGATTAGCAAAGTCTGGGGCAACCGCGGCAATGTACTTAGGCGAAGAAGCAATGCCTGGCGTATTTCCTCCTGAAAAACGAGAAGAAATTGCTAATGCTATTGCTGATTCATTTCCTATATCTATAGCTGAAAAACTTGGCGTTGACAAAAACAGTCCAGATTACCAAAATGCTTTATTGCAAAGACTTGGCAGGGTAATTGGTAGTGGTGTTGATTATGCGGCAGACGCTCTTGGTGTGCCTAGAAATGATGTTGAAGCATTGGCTAACTTATTGCCTATTGCATTAACAGGCGCACCAAAAGGCAAAGCGGCCACAGCATTACAAGATCAATTTGCCGCATTGAAAGCAGGCGAAGAATTTGGCGCTAAACCACAATTGACAGAGGCATTTGGCGAACGCACACAAAGATTTGCTGAAAAACCCGAACGTGGCACTACAGGTATGGGTGCAGCATCTGTTGAACCAGATTTGGTACGTCAGTCAAGAGCAAACGAACTGGATATACCGATTGATTTATCCAAAGACCAAGCAACAAGAAACCCTGCCGATGTAAGATTTGCGCGTGAAACTGCTAAAGACCCTGTTTTGGGTCAACCATTGCAAGAACATTATGCAAGTCAAAACGCTAAGATTCAACAAAATCTAGATTTGGCAATTGAAAAAACAGGCGCAGAAATGACAGGCGTTGACCCTGGCGCTATGGGTGAGCATTTTCACAATGTTGTTGCTGAAAGCAAAGCAACTAGAAAGCGTGCTGTAGATCAAGCTTATAATCAAGCAAGAGAAGCCGGCGAATTGAACGAACCAATTAATGTTAGTAGAGTTACTGACTATGTTGATGGGTTAAAAGCAGAATCAATTAATGCACCAGTTATTAAATCTGTTCAACAAAAATTGTCAGATTTGATTGGCGAAGATAAAACGATTTCGTTAAATGATTTAGAGCAAGTACGCCAAATGGTAAATAATTTGGCAGAACCAGGCACTCCAAATGCAGTATACGGTCGGCGCATTAATCGTTTAATTGACGATTTAACAAAAGACGCAGGCGGTGAATTATATAAAACAGCTAGAAAAGAATACGCTAATTACATAAACGAATTTGAAAACACGCCTGTATTGCGCCAAATTACATCGTTAAAGAAAGGTACAAATGAGCGTACAGTAGCTTTTGAAAACTTGGTTGATAAATCCCTATCAGGTTCAAGACAAAGCGTAGAGCGCTTGTTTAATAGCCTTGAAAACATGGGCGAAGCTGGTCAACAAATGGTTAGAGAATTGCGTGGCACACTAGCTGAAAAGATTAAAAACGAAGCTACAAAAGGTGTGCAACGCGATATCAATGGTATGCCTTATGTATCTACAGCAGGGTTGGACAAAACAATTACGGCTTTAGATAAGTCTGGCAAACTTGATTTTATTTTTGGTCGAGAACAAGCTGCTAAGTATCGCACGCTAAACGATGTAACTAAAGATATTCAAACTGTGCCACAAGGCACTACTAATCCATCAGGTACGGCATCAACCATTCTTGCTAGTTTGGCAGAAATGGGCGCACAAACTGCGTTGTCTGGTGTGCCAATTCCCGCAGCAATGATTGCAAAGCATTTATATGGAAAGCGCCAAACAGCAAAAAAATTGAATAAAATTAACGAGTTTCTTAATTATGGCAAAACTTTAAAAGAGTAAATCATGGATTACCAGGCAGCTTTCAACGTTGTGATCGGTTTGGCTTCTGGATTAGTCATCTGGGTTGTAAAAGTTGTTTGGGATTCCAACGAACAAACAAAGAAAAATGTTGCAGAGTTTCAAATGCAAATGCACGAATTCCAAAAAGAAATTCATAGTGAGTTTGTAAGGCGTGATGATTTTAAGGATTTTTC
>JGI24890J29729_1000962_pt1 | contig 14669 bp, 16 predicted proteins | sample FreactcultureFD7_FD_29729 | JGI IMG/M metagenome (IMG submission 29729)
GCCGTAATGGTGTTCGTTCTACTTATCGTCTTTACAACAAAGTAATAAATTTCAATGAATATCACGTCTTTCGCAGTTACAGAATCAGCATCCGGGCTTTCGTCGCTCGGCATTAATCTAAAAGGCCTCGCCTTTCAGATTATTGCTTTTGCTATCGTTCTTTGGATTCTCAACAAATACGCTATACGGCGTATCCTTGTTATCTTGGATCAAAGAAAAGAAGAACTACAAAAGGGTCTAGACGAAGCTGCTCAGGCGACTAAAACGCTTGAACAAGCAACTTCAAAAGCCGATAAAATACTTGCTGAAGCTCGAACTGAAGCCGATGAAATTCTTTCTGGTGCACATGGAGAAGCGTCACAACTTCTTAAGACCATTGAGGATAAAGCGAATCTCAGAGCTGAAAATATTATTACTGAAGCCCGCAACCAATTATCTCGTGATGTAGAAAAAGCAAGAGCTGAGCTTGTTTCAGAAACAAGCAAGCTTGTCGTTAAAGTTGCTTCAGTTTTTATAGGAGATAAACTTACTTATGAAAAAGATATGATGGAAATTGAAAAACAAATCAAGGAATCCGCTAAATGACATCAAGAACGCAAGTAGCGGATTATCTTGCCGATAAAATTTTTACTGGCACTAATTCAAAAAAAGTAATGACTGAGGTTGCTGCATGGTTGCAGGCACACAACAAAACACGCCAAGTTGACTATCTTGTTAACGACGTAGCTCGCGCACTCACAAAACATGGCTATTACTGTATTTCTGTTACTTCTGCTCGTGAGCTAAGCGTAACTACAAAAAAACAAGTCGAGATAAGTATTAAAGATATGACTGGAGCAACCATTCTTGAATGTACCTACACTGTAGATCATAAACTTATTGGTGGAATAGTAATTAAAACCCCCGAAGCAGAACTTGATGCGAGTATCCAGAGCCGATTAGCCAAAATTATTGAAGGAGTAAAGTAATGAGTGATTTAAATGTGAAAGCCCTGAGCCGAGAGATTGATGATGCNATCAATGGNCTNAANGATGGGGCAAAAATGGAACAATCGGGTGTTGTCACTAAAGTTAGTGATGGCATCGTTTGGATCTATGGACTCAGAGATTGTGGCTTTAGTGATGTTATTGCTATTGAAACTAAGGATGGAGCAAAGGTTGAAGCTTTTGCTCTAAATCTTTATGAAGATGAAATTGGTGCAGTTATTTTGGGGAGCGAAGTTGGTGTTAACGCTGGAGCTAAAGCGACACTTACTGGAAATACACTTGAAGTACCTGTCGGCCCTGAGCTTGTAGGACGAGTAGTGAGTCCACTTGGGCTTCCTCTTGATGGACTTGGTCCAATTAAAACTAAGCAAATGGGGCTCATAGAACGTCCCGCACCAGGTGTAATGGAACGAAAAAGTGTTAATGAACCACTGGCAACAGGAATTATTGCAATCGATACCATGGTGCCAATTGGTCGTGGACAACGTGAGCTCTTAATTGGTGACCGACAAACAGGTAAAACTGCCATTGCTATCGATACGATGATCAACCAAGCTCGTCAAAAGACTGGCGTCATTAACGTGTACGTCGCAATCGGACAAAAGAGTGCAAAGGTTGCAGCCCTCGTTGAACGGCTTAAGACTGAAGGGGTTATGGATCAAACCATCATTGTTGCTACTAGTCCTTCTGACGCTGCAAGCATGCTGTATCTTGCTCCATACACAGGGACTGCCATGGCTGAATATTTCCGTGATAATAAACAACACGCACTTATTATTTATGATGATCTTTCAAAGCATGCTGTTGCTTACCGGCAAATGTCACTTCTCCTTCGTCGACCTCCGGGTCGTGAAGCCTATCCGGGCGATGTCTTTTATCTGCACTCACGCCTTTTGGAGCGTTCAGCTAAATTGTCTGATGATCTTGGTGGCGGTAGTCTCACTGCCCTTCCCATTATTGAAACGCAGGCTGGCGATATCAGTGCCTACATTCCAACCAATGTTATTTCAATTACTGATGGTCAGATATTCCTTGAAACGAACCTATTCTATCAGGGGATTCGTCCAGCTATTTCGGTCGGTCTTTCAGTATCACGTGTTGGTGGAGCCGCTCAAACAAAAGCCACAAAGAGTGTTGCTGGAACTCTTCGGCTTGAACTTGCGCAGTTTAGAGAACTTGCAAGTTTTGCACAGTTCTCGAGCGACCTTGATGAAGACACGAAAAATAGGATTGATCGTGGACGACTACTAACTGAAGTACTAAAACAAAAGCAGTTCCAGCCGCTGAGCGTTGCTGAACAAGTGATTGCAATGATTGCCGCTACAAAGGGTGCGCTTGATCATCTTACTAATAAAGATGTTGAATCAGCGGTAACCAGAGTCATTGCAGAAGTTAAAAAGTCTGAAAAAACTATTTATGCTTCTTTGGATAAAGGAACAAAACCAGAAGATGCAGATGTCGACAAAGTCGTTAAAATTGCTGAGAAAGTTGCTAAGAGCTTTGGGCACGATAAGGTTAAGAAAGACTAACTATGGCAGCGCAACAAGGCATTAAGCGGCGAATAAAATCTGTAACAAATACAAAACAGATTACTAAAGCTATGCAACTTGTAGCTGCCTCTAAGCTTAGAAAAGCACAGGAAGCAGCACTCGGGCCTAAAGATTATATTGCGGTGGGATCAAAACTTCTTGAAAAGCTATCGAGTGCATCTGAGGCGCAATATCATCCTTTCTTTGCAAAAAGAAATGGTAAAAAAGGGCTCTTAATCGCTATCTCAAGTGATCGTGGATTAGCCGGTGCATACAATAGCAATGTGCTCCGAGCAATTTCAAAATATACAATTGATAGCGGCGTAGATCAGTCGGTTATCGGTATTGGCAAATACATCGCTCAGCATGTCGCTCGAACAAAGCAATTAAATGAAGTTGCTGCTTTTATGACTGATGTTGAAAATCCTGATGTAGAAATAATTTTACCAGTCCTCACTGAAGCAATCGATCAATTCCTGACAGGTAAAGTAGATAGCGTGCAGCTTATATCTACTAGTTTTGTTTCAATCGTGAAACAAGAAGTTGCAGTTACTCAACTGCTACCTATAGTGCCGCCCGCAGATTTAGTAGCATCAAACACTACTTACGAGCCAGAAGTTGATCAGTTGCTTGATTTCGTTTTAAAGCGTCTTTTGGAAGCGAAACTAATGCAGGCACTACTCGAAGCAAAAGCTTCTGAACAAGCAGCACGTATGCTTGCGATGAAGAACGCCACCGATAACGCTTCTGACCTTATATCCGACCTGACCCTTGCCTACAATAACGCCCGTCAAGCAGCCATCACTCAGGAATTGGCAGAAATTACGGCAGGAGCAGAGGCAGCAAATGGATAATATGAACAATCATCACAGTATAGTAAAGGAGAACAAATGAGTAACGCAGTAAAAATGAATGGTAAGGTTATCCAGGTTGTTGGAGTTGTTGTTGATGTTGAATTTCCACACGACTCACTCCCAGAAATCTATGATGCCATTACGATCGAACTTAATAAAAAGATACTCTATCTTGAGGTTGAGCAGCATTTAAGTGAAACGACAGTTCGAGCGCTAGCACTATCTAGCACCGATGGACTCAAAAGAGGCCAAGAAGTAGTTGCTACGGGAGCTCCTATTACTGTGCCTGTCGGTGACCAGACAATGGGGCGTATGTTTAATGTTGTCGGTCAACCAATTGACGGTAAACCCGAGACTAAATTTACTCATACTGCTCCTATTCACCGCGAGCCACCAACCCTCGAAGAACAAAGTGGTAAAATAGAAATTCTTGAAACCGGTATTAAGGTAATCGACCTCATCGCTCCTGTTACGAAAGGTGGTAAGGTAGGACTCTTTGGAGGAGCTGGTGTCGGAAAAACAGTTCTTATTACTGAACTTATTAACAACATCGCTAAATTCCATAGTGGTAATTCAGTTTTCGCAGGAGTTGGTGAACGTACTCGTGAGGGAAATGATCTGTATCATGAAATGGCAGATAGTGGCGTGCTTGATAAGACTTCACTCGTCTTTGGCCAGATGAATGAACCACCTGGTGCTCGTCTTCGGGTCGGTCTTACCGGATTAACACTTGCTGAAGGATTCCGTGATCAAGGTAAAGATGTTCTTCTTTTTGTTGACAACATTTTTCGCTTTACACAAGCTGGCGCTGAAGTATCAGCCCTACTTGGTCGCTTACCAAGCGCCGTAGGATACCAACCAAACTTGCAACAAGAAATGGGTGCTTTACAAGAACGTATTACTAGTACGAAAACAGGATCTATTACTTCTGTGCAGGCTGTTTACGTGCCTGCTGACGACCTAACTGACCCGGCGCCCGCAACAACATTCAGCCATCTTGACTCTACAATTGTGCTTTCCAGAGCACTTACTGAACTTGGTCTGTATCCAGCGGTTGATCCCCTTGATTCAAATAGCACCATTCTTGATCCAGCCATTGTTGGAGACGAACATTATGATGTGGCTCGAAGAGTGCAGGCTATCTTACAGCGGTATAAGGACTTGCAAGATATTATTGCAATTCTTGGTATGGAAGAACTTAGTGATGAAGATAAACTTACTGTTGCGCGAGCACGTCGAATCCAACGTTTCCTAACACAACCATTCCACGTTGCCGAAGTATTCCTTAACATTCCTGGCGCATACGTTAAGCTTGAAGATACGATTATTGGTTGTCGAGAAATTCTTGATGGAAAACATGACGATAAGCCAGAATCTGCGTTTTATCTAAAGGGATCCATTAAAGAGGTTAAATAGTGGATTTTTCTCTTATCACTCTGGCAGGTACCCATTACCATGAGAACGTCTCCGAAGTGCTTCTTAGAACGTCCGAAGGCGATACCGTTATTATGCCTCACCATGAACCGCTCACTGCGGTTGTACTTGGTGGGCCGCTTACAATTCGCACTAAAGCAAAAAAAGAAGACATCTTTGCTATTTATGGCGGAATTCTAGAGATAGAAGATAACAAAGCCACTCTTCTTGCGGACGAAGTTGATCATGCTGATACGCTTATTGAGTCAGAGATTGCCGGAGCATTGAAATTAGCCGAAGACCTTCAAAATAATGCTCAAACTAAATCTGAGCTTCAACGGGCCAAACAGCTCGTTGATCGTCATGCGATACGACTCGATGTCGCACGAATCCGTCGACGCAAGCATCGCTAGATTATAATTTTGCTGTTCCCCTTTTTTTGCTATACTAAGCATAAGCTTAATATAAAGGATCTTTACGTATGGATAATAATCAGCCAACATCATTTAACCCAACCCCACAGCCAACAGCTTCTGTTGACGGTTTTAACCAAGGTACAACGCGACCAATGCAAACAGCTCCTTCGGCACCTGCAGCGGCTACGAAGGTATCCGAAACTGCTTTGCCTGCTGCGAACAAATTTTTCGCCCCGGATACCCCCTCGTCATTGCCCCCAGTCATGACTATGAAGAAATCTTCAATGACTAGCTCACTTCTTATTTCTGTTCTCATTGCAGTTATATTCCTAGTTCTTGGTGGTGTTGGTGGCTATTTTTACCAAAACTCAAAGGATAAAACAACAATCGATGGCCTTAACAAAACTATCTCTTCGCAAAAAGCTACTATTTCAGCCAGTGCACAGTCAACAATGATGGCAAATGACCTAAAGACATCAGTAGATGCGCTCACCGCCTATGGTACTTCTCTTTCTACTGTCGCGAATCAACTAAAAACCACGTGTGGCAAACCTTGTGCAACAGTAACAATCCCTGTCGCCCCAATGCTTAATAAAGACGGCACAATGGCTACAACTACTCCTACTACGTCGTCCACTACAAACACCACTACTAAAACCCCTACGACTACCCCTACAACAAGTAAGTAATGTAAAAGAACTTCTTTTACGTTACACTAAAAGTTATGTCTGAATTTGCTGATTATATTTCGCCTATGACCATACAAGGGCTTAAGGGTCGTAAGCTCGTTATGAAGTCTTTCAATGCCAAGCAAAAAGATAATCAGATCATGATGCTGTATGGCTTACATTCATCTATAGAACGGATGCAGGGCATTATTGAAAACATCGCTGATGAGGGCACGGTAACCGTTCCTGATATTCCTGGTTTTGGCGGCATGCAAAGTCTTTATTCTATTGGGATAAAACCAACAGCCGATGCGCTTGCAGAAAGCATCTACTTGTTCATCAAGGAACACTATGGCGACAAGAAGTTTAAAGCGGTTGGTATGAGCTATGGTTTTGTTATTTTGACGCATCTTTTGCAGAATCATCCAGAACTTAAAAAGCAAATTACTCTCGTTGTTAGCCTCGCAGGTCTTACTGATCAGGATGAATTTATCGTATCTAAATTTAAGTATTTATCGTGGGTTGGAATTTTAAAAACCTTTAATGGAAAATACCGTTCATGGGTCTTTAAGAATGTTTTTCTTCAACCGTTAATTTTAAAAACTATTTATAGAGTGCAGGCCGCCAATCATCCTAAATTTAAAGATGCAGACAAAAAAGAACTGAACAAACGGCTTGATTACGAGGTTTATCTTTGGCAGGCTAATGAACCCCGTACCTATACTTTAGCCACTTTAGACGTGTTGCAGTTAAAGACACCACAGATTTCAATAGATGTACCCCTTCTTCACGTATCAATTGATTCCGACCAGTACGTTGATCACAATCTTGTCCTTGATAATCTTAAACAGATATATAGTTCTGTTAGTGAAGTTCAGGCACACATGCCTAACCATGCACCTACTGTAATAAGCTCTAAAAAGGATGCAGCACCGTTCATTCCATTTAAAGCGCGTCAGATGCTTTCATCTTAAATGCCGCTTAAATGCTATACTAAAACTATGAAAATCGGACTCGTTTGCCCTTACAATATGTTTCAGTTTGCCGGTGGAGTACAAGAGATTGTACAAGAACTCGCAAAAGAACTTGTGAGTCTTGGACACAATGTAAAAATTATCACTCCACGGCCCAAAAATATGAATCAAGCCGTTCCCAAAAATATGATCTTACTTGGCAGAAGTACAAAACTTAATACCCCGTTTGCGACTATGGTAGATTTCGGCTTTGAAGCAGAGGGTGAAGAGATCCAAGCAATCCTTGATAAGGAAAACTTTGATATTATCCATTTCCATGAGCCCTGGGTGCCGGTGCTGTCTCGTCAAATACTCATGCGATCAAAAGCTATTAATATAGCGACTTTTCACGCAACTCCACCATCAACTCTTGTCAGCAAATCGCTCCTTAATATCGTTATTCCTTATACAAAATCGGTTTTAAATTATATAGATGGTTATAGCGCAGTATCTGATTCCGCTGCTGAATACGTCTTATCCCTTATGGACGAAAAAGTTACTATTATTCCCAATGGTATTAACCTCAAAACATTTACTCCAAATAAAATGCCAAAAGCTAGTGGCAAGAAGAAAATTCTTTACTTAGGCCGTTTAGAAAAACGAAAAGCAATTCCTTACTTGGTTAAAGCCTATAATGAGCTTAAAAAAAAGCATGATGACGTTGAGCTAATTATTGCAGGCAGCGGAGTTAAACGCGCCACGCTTGAAAAATTGGTACAATCCGAAGGCATTCCGGATGTTACTTTTTTAGGCTTCATTCCAGAAGCGCAAAAGGTAGCATTAATCCAAAGTGCAGACCTGTACTGTTCTCCAGCTATGTACGGTGAAAGCTTTGGGATAGTGCTGCTTGAAGCAATGGCACTTGGTGTACCAGTTGTCGCCGGTAATAATCCTGGATATGCCTCGGTTATGACGGATGAGGGGCGAATTAGTTTGGTGAATCCAAAAAGTGAAACTGATTTCGTGCATCGTCTCGAATTAATGCTCTATAACGAAGAGATGAGAACTGTCTGGAAGAAATGGGCCAAGAAACAATTACCTGCTTATTCATTTGATAAGATTGCAAAACAATATTTAAACTTGTATACATCGGTTAAAAAGATACATGACAAAAATGCTTAAAATCGGACTTCTGCTTGATGATACCCTTGATACTCCAGATGGAGTTCAGCAATATGTGCTCTGTCTTGGTGCATGGCTAAAAAAGCAAGGTCACGAAGTGCATTATCTTGTCGGAGCATCAAAAAGAGAAGATATTGAAAACCTTCATTCAATTGCTAAAAATATCCGAGTACGTTTTAATAAAAATCGCCTGAGCGTACCATTGCCAACTTCAAAAGTTGCGATTCGAGAACTTTTAGATGAGCTTCAACTTGATGTGCTACATGTTCAGATGCCGTATAGTCCATTATTTGCGGGGCGAGTTATTGAAGCTGCACCTGCGTCTCTTAAAATCATAGGAACATTTCATATTGTGCCAGATGGATGGATTCAAAAGGTAGGATCGCATGCACTAAAGTTCTTAAATAGAAATACTATAAAGAAATTCGCGCATATAATTTCCGATTCAACGGCCGCCCAAAAAACTGCCGAAGACTCATTCCATATGCTGAGCGAAGTTATCCCATGCATGGTTTCATTAAAAGCAATGAGCCACGACCCAGTGTATAGAAAAAAACTCCATGTTGTTTTCTTAGGAAGATTGGTTGAAAGAAAGGGCTGTGGACATCTTCTCGAAGCTCTGGCAACGTTAAATGAACGATATGACGAAGACTACACTGTTACTATAGCCGGTAAAGGTCCGCTTGAAGCTGAACTTAAACAAAAGTCACTTAAGCTTAATCTAAAGAATGTTAAATTTATGGGTTTTGTGAATGAAAAAGAAAAACCTGCCCTGCTCGCTTCAGCAGATATAGCTGTTTTTCCTAGTACCGGGGGTGAAAGTTTTGGAATAGTTCTTATTGAAGCAATGGCGGCTGGAGCGCGCGTGGTGCTTGGGGGGAATAATGTCGGATATACTACTGTTCTGTCTGACCACCCTGATCTCCTTATTAATCCTAAAGATACGGTGGCATTTGCTAATCGTCTGCATTATTTTATGGAACATAAAGATGCGAGAAATGCTGCCCACAAATGGGCGGAAAGTAGCGTTAAACAATATGATGTTGGGGTCGTAGCTCGAAAAATAGAAAAGTTATATTACTGATGTCAAGATTTGTTATCTATTTCTCAATTACAATTTTTGGAACACTTGGTTCATACATTCCTGTATGGTTTATGCATGCAACTTTTTTTGATCTTTCTAGCATTCTTTTGGGAGGACTAGGTAGTATATTTGGACTCTGGATCGGTTTCAAAATGTATAAGGATTATCTTTCATGATCGATACCAGAAACCTTGTCGATAAATATAAAAACTTAGAAGTAGAGAAAATAAAACAAGATCTTGCGTCATGTTCCATGCCGCTATCTATTGCTATTGAAAATATTCAACATGATTTTAATATTGGCTCAATCGTTCGATCAGCTAATGCGTTCAATGTAGAATCAGTGCATATTATTGGAAAAAAGCATTGGAATCGCAGAGGCGCAATGGCAACTGAAAAATATCTTTCGGTATTTCATCATCCAACTATTGATTCTTTTTTGACATGGACAGATGAAAATAAAAAAACAATTATTGGTATTGATAACATTGAAGGGAGTGTGCCACTTATGCAATATGAATTTCCTAGTAATCCAATATTAATATTTGGTCAAGAGGGCCCTGGTTTGTCTGAAGAAATCAAGCAACACTGTACTGCTCTAGTGGCTATTGAACAATATGGATCAACTCGATCAGTAAACGTGGGTGCAGCCGCTGCAATTATTATGTATGAATGGGTACGTCGTTATGAAAACAAGTGATTTTGATTACAACCTTGATGACAGTTTAATTGCTGATCTTCCGCCTGAAATACGAGGCACAACGTGCCTACTAGCGCTTAATAAAAAGACTGGTCAATATGAAGATCGTACGTATCTTGATGTAATCGATTATCTTAATCCCGGCGACGTACTTGTGTTAAATGACACCAAAGTTATTAAAGCTAGAATTAAGGCTCAAAAAGAAAACGGTGCAATTCGTGACCTTATACTTATTGAAAAGCATGGTAAAACTGACGATTGGCACTACCATAAGGTGCTGTATAGAAAAAAGATGAATAAAGGTGATGTGCTTCGTGCAGGAAAATATACCCTTTTAGTTGAGGAAATTCTTGGAGATGGTATTGCACAGATTAAATCTGACAAAGATTTACTTGAATTGGCCCAAGAAATAGGGACGGTACCCTTACCTCCTTATATGCATCGAGAAGCAACTGCGCTTGATATAGAGCGATACCAAACGGTATGGGCAGATGATGCAGGCTCTGTCGCTGCGCCCACAGCAAGCCTTAATATGACGGCAGAGGCCCTCAGACGCATTGAACAAAAAGGGGTTGTCGTTTGTTATGCCACCTTGCACGTCGGGCTAGGCACCTTTTTACCAATACGGGTTGATGATGTCACTACTCACACAATGCATAAGGAATTTTTTGTACTGCCAAAAGAAACGATTACTTCCATCCGTCATGCAAAGAAAAATAATAAACGGATCTTTGCTCTTGGGACTACGATAACTAGAACGCTAGAATATAACGGAGATTTTATAGCAAGTGATGAAATTGCAGTCGATAGACATGGTGATGCCGATATATTTATTTATCCTGGTTATTCATTCAAAGTAATCGATGGACTCATAACGAATTTTCATGCACCGAGAAGTACTGTCCTGATGCTTACCGCCGCCTTTGCTGGCTGGAATCATCTACTGCCAGCATATAATCATGCCACGGCTGCTCAGTATTCTTTTTTAAGTTATGGTGACAGTATGGTTATTTACTAGTTACATCATACTTATCTCTGTTACAATTACTACAAATGGCAGCATTCTCATTTAAAATTCAAAAAAGATTTGGCAACACACTTGCTCGGGTTGGCGTTATATCAACTCCTCATGGAGATATTAAAACACCTGCATTTATTGCTGGTGGCACAAAAGCTACTGTAAAGGCACTTACACCAGAGCAAATACTCAGTACTGGTGCGCAATCAGTGCTGGCAAATACTTATCATTTGATGCTGCGTCCTGGTGCAGACATCGTGCAGCAGGCGGGCGGACTTGGAAAATTTATGAACTGGCAGTCGCCAACATTTACTGACAGTGGAGGCTTCCAAGTATTCAGTCTCGGTGTTGCCTATGATAAAGGTATCGATGCAGTTAGTCACAGTCAAAAAGGCGATAAAAAAAATGCCAAAACATCTTCAAACCAGCTCGCTAAAGTAAAGGACGCGGGGGTTACATTTAAAAGTCATATAGACGGATCAACTCTTTCAATGACACCAGAATCAAGCATGGAATTACAGCACCTTATTGCAGCAGATATTCATATGGCGTTTGACGAATGTCCAGCTCCACTTTCTGATCGTAGCTATTTGATAGACAGTTTAATGAGAACCCATAACTGGGCGCTAAGATGCCTTAAACGTCATCAGGAACTAAATGATGAACATGTAGCTCGAAATGAACCCCTACAGGCACTCTATGGGGTTGTACAGGGTGCTCGGCATGAAGATTTAAGGAAGCAAAGTGCAGCATTCTTAGGTTCAAAAGATTTTGATGGCTATGGTATTGGTGGCGTATTTGAACCACAAGAAATTTCTGAAGTTGTTAAATGGGTCACGGAAACGTTACCTGAAAACAAGCCTCGCCATTTACTCGGTATGGGAGCACAGCCAGCCGACCTATTTCTCGGGGTTGAATACGGGATTGATACATTTGATTGCGTTGCTCCAACACGTCAAGCTCGTAACGGTGCTATTTACACCAAAAAAGGGCGCATTAATATTACTAACGCCAAATTCGCGACTGACTTTAGTCCGATAGAAGAAGATTGTGAATGTTATACATGCCGTCATTACACGGTAGCGTATATTAACCATTTGTTTAGAGCTGATGAAATACTCAGCGCAACGCTCGCTACCATCCATAATGAGTACTTTGTCATTAGTACGGTTGATGCAATACGAAATTCACTGCTTGATGATACGTATTATGAGTACAAAGAAAATTTCTTATCTGCTTATTACGGCGACAGCTACAAGCAGTTTATGTAATTAATTAGTTAGTTAAGCTTAGAGCGGGTGCTTCAAAAGTATCTATTTTTTCAGTTTTCTTGATGTAGGCAATAATTTGAAGTGTGATTGGTGATACAACAATTTCTGTCACTACCTTCACTAGATATACGGTAGCGATAAGTTGAACGAGCATTGAGCTACTCATAGTTCCTGCGAAAGCAAGCGTACTAAAAAGGGTTGTATCGATTAAACTCCCAATTGCAGTTGAGCCAACTACCCTTGCCCATATACCCTTGCCCTTTGTTTGTATTTTCAATTTTGCGAGTATGTAGCTATTAAAGAATTCACCAAAGAAAAGCGCTGTGATGCTCGCCCCTACGATTCGCCACACAACACCCAGAATTGAATTATAGGCATCCTGTCCCGTCCAATCACTTGCATGCGGAAGCAAACCAACAATATAAAAAGTGAGGGTCATAAGGATGAGCATAGCAATTCCGAGATAGATTAATCTTCGCATTTTTCGAAAACCATAAATCTCAGTGATAATGTCTCCGACAATATATGCCAGTGGAAATAAGATAGTTCCGGCATCAAAAGTAAGTGAATAAAAATGTACTATTTTAAAGCTCGCAATATTGCTAACAATAAGGACTGTAATAAATAGCGCAATTAAGATTTCATAGGAAGTAAAATGCGATTCTTTTATTGTAGTCTTGACCATATTTGTCCTTCGTCAGTATCCTTAACCTCTATTTTTTGATTCTTTAGTATATCACGGAGATGATCCGATGTTTTCCAGTCTTTATTTTGTCTGGCCTGAGCCCGTTCTTTAAGGGTTAATTTCTGTCCTGCCGTTATATCATTTGTCTGGATATAAATACCAAAGCCATTTTGGATGAACGATTCTACTTCCATAATATCTTCAGCGCTNGCTTCAAGTCCCCTTGTCTCTACGTAATTAAGCGCTTCCTCAACATGAATAATTGCTCTTGGAGTATCAAGATCTTGCTGTAAGGCTTCAAGAGCGGATGCAATTGCTCTGGTTACTTTTGAATCAGTTGTGGCATGACTTTTAACTTGCCATTTTCGTTCAATAACGCCACCCCAATTATTTAATCTATTATTGGCTGCCATGAGATTTTCCCACGTAAAGTTGGATTCAGTTTGGTAATGGCTCTGTAAGACAAACAATTTAAATGCCATAAGATCAATTTTCTTTTTTTCAATATCGCTCAGCAGTATTGAGTTTCCTAAACTTTTGCTTACCTTAGTGCCGTTAACGAGTAAGAAGTTATTATGCAGCCAATAATGCGCCAGTGGCTTACCAGTTAGTGTTTCGCTTTGTGCTATTTCATTGGTGTGGTGAACAGGAATATGATCAATTCCACCCGTGTGGATGTCAATTGTTTTACCAAGTTTATTCAGAATCATGGCTGAGCACTCTAGGTGCCACCCTGGAAAACCCTTCTTTGACGTTCCCTCTACAATATCTTCTGGTGTATCCCACTCCATATCCCTTTTTTCATCCATTGGACTAAATTTCCATAGCGCAAAGTCAGAAGGATTTCTTTTTTGAGGATTAGGAGCGATTCGAGCACCATCTTTGAGATTTTCTAAATCAAGTCGAGCGAAGTCAGCATACTTAGGAAATTTTGCGGTATCGAAATAAATACCATCATCAATTTGGTATGTCATTCCTTTATCTTTAAGTTCACGAATAAAAGTAAGCTGTTCTTTTATGAAATCGGTCGCTTTTGTTATATGTTGCGGTTTTGCTAAGTGAAGTTTGTCCATGCCAATCATAAAATCATCTGTATAGAGTTTTGCAAGCTCCCAAGCGGTCTTTTTATGTTTTAATGCACTCTTGACCATTTTGTCTTGTCCGTCATCCTCATCGCTTACTAAATGGCCTACGTCAGTAATATTCATAACCCGATTAACGTTATAGCCGCTAAGGGTTAATGTGCGCACTAATATATCCCATCGAATATATGAAGACCAGTTCCCGACGTGCAGATAATCATAAACAGTTGGGCCACAGGTATAGATAGATACTGAACCACTTTCAATAGGAGCAAATGGCTCGTATAGGCGCGAGGGGGTATTATAAAATCGAAGCATTACCTTTATTGTATCAATTCAAGAGTTTTTCGAATAACATCACTTTTAATATCTGAGAAGCTGCTTGGAGTTGCATCCATCTTAAATCCAGCTGCATAGGGGTGGCCGCCTCCGCCAAAAGTAGTTGCAATCTTATTAGCAACCGGGGCTTGAGAGGTTGCGCGTAGTGCGCCAGTCACTCTATTTTTATATCGTTTGATAACAATGGCCATTTTCACTCCTTCAACCATAGTCATCTCATTGAGAATAAGTGGCGCTGGGTTATAAAGGGTACCGACACTGTAGAGCTCATCTTCAGGAATAACAACGAGCGCTATTTCTTTGTTATCGCCATAAAATTCAGTTCTTTTGATAAGATCTGCTTTATACATATAGACAGAAGGATCCATTTTTGAAAGTAACTTTCTGGTTTCATCGAGCGCATATCTATCAACGCCAGCTTCAAGCATTTCCGCCATCCGTCGGTAGGTTGATGAAGTTGTTGCTTCAGTAGAAAGCCCCAATGTATCA
>JGI24890J29729_1000964_pt1 | contig 14624 bp, 16 predicted proteins | sample FreactcultureFD7_FD_29729 | JGI IMG/M metagenome (IMG submission 29729)
TAACCCAAAAACACCACAACATTACCGGCATTGATAATTCTGTATTGATTGCCACCAAGCGTAGAAGCAACAGCTTGTACAGGTGTTGGTGCAGTTGTTGTAGCTGAAAACGTAACGGTATTACCAAATTGAGTAAAAGCGTTTGTACTCATGTTGTCACCTCTGCTGGTGCTACATAATTAGGGTCATTAGCCCAAACAATAGGTGTTAGTGCAATCAATTGCTCAACTGTCGTACAAGCGGCAATGGCTGTCTTTTGTGCTACGGCTTGTGATCTAATTTCATTTCTCCAAGTGTTCCAAGTAGCATCAATGGGTGTAGATGTTTCAAACGCTTTAATCACCATGTAATCACTTGGTGCAAGAATTGATCCTGCCGTTTGATTAACTTGATTAGTAGCCATTACTTTGAGCGATGTTAAATCTTTTGGTGTTGTGCTGTAAGTACCATCACCATTATCAGTCACCCAATAATATCTGTCATCCGGTCTTGGTTGCTCTGCAATTTCAGTAATTCCAATTGTTTGTTTTTCTTCTAGCGTTGATAGATTTAACCAATTAGCGGGATATTGAATATCATTATGCGTAAACGCAGTGCCAGTTTGTAAGGTTTTACCGTCTAGTTTGAACATTATTATTCCTTAAAATGCCAAGCTGTTCTTGAAAGGGTTGGAAGCGAAAGCGGCATAGATGTAAGTGCCACCGGAAGTATTTAACGAACCGGTAGAACTAACTTGAAATCCATTTGAGGTTACGTTAATAGCCCAACTGCTATCTTCTGCGTTAGCTAAACTAGGATATAAATCCGCAGATACGGCGTTATAAGGGTTTCTTGTAGTGTCTTTTGCCAACCAATGTTCAGCCGCATCAGTTCGTTTGAACAGCACAAATTTTGGGCAAAACCCTAAATACACAAATGGGCCTGATGCGCTTCCGTTTCCTGTGTAACTGCCAAATGCGCTAAACCCTGCAATTGCGGTCCAACAATACGCAACGTAGGTTCCACCGGACAAGTTAATTGATGTGCCGGTTGAGCCGACTGAAAATACCGAAGATGTTGGCGTAGCATTCCAAAAACCTGCTGACGTAGCTATTGAATCTGTTGTATTTAATCTTAAAAATTGACTAGAAGAAAATCCAGTAATCCAAACAGCCCAATTGTCTACGTCGTTTTTGTGTTTAACAATGACCAAACTAAGAGTAACGCCTAGACCATGACCAATAGTTTGGTTAGCTGAACCGTTAGCAGCCCAACTTACCACACTAAACCCAGCCGTAGAATTAACGCTCACAGTCGATGTGATTGTGCCGTTGNTGTTAGTAACCGCCGCACTACCAGCGTTCCAACCCCATGCCACGCAACTATCGGTAGAAGTCGGTGCTGAGTACGTTGTTTCTGCCGCCGTGGTGTTGGATTGAATGACGTTAGACGTTCCTCGAACCGTATCCACCAATTGGTTATTATTTGACGATGTACGGTCTTTGCCCCATACCATGCCGTAGGTGTACGGCAATTGCGAGAACAATGTAGCACCTGTCGTTACCGAGCTACCTAATTGTAGTACAGCGTTCATTTGCGCACTGCCCTGCAACACGGTAGAAGTAGGCAGGTTGTAAGTGTTGAGCGCCACAAAACCCGTAGGGGGTGTGTAAGTGAAGGGTTGCTGACCAAAATTACATTGAGCATTGTTGCTGTTATATGAACAAATTGCAGGAGTTATGCCGAGAATATTAGAAGTTAATGTTCCTACATACCCTGTTCCAGCGGCAGGATTGCCAGAATTAAACCAAGTATTATTTTTACCAACCCATACGTTACCAGTAGAAGTATCGTATGCAATCTGAATAATGTCTCCTGACACCGCCGTTGCGTAAGTCGCAACTAATGCCCCCTCAATGTAGAGCGTCCCGTTACCCGTCCCATATCCAATACCGCCAATAGCAGAATTACGACCAAGCAAATAGGTTGCGTAGTATTGACTAATCGTGTTTTGTATTGTTAAGCCGATGTTCGGGTATGAACCCGACACAGTATTTGATATTGTTATTTCAAAATACTGTTTGCCGTACATATTCTGAGTGCCGCCGACATAGTAGGAGGTTGAAGCGTTTGTGTTGTTAAACCGCAGATTTCCTTGATCTATAATACTTGAGGCTTGCGGGGTTAAAGGGTTTAACGTGCAGTAATTAGCCGCAGTCGCAGAAGTCAGAGTCGGAACATCCGTCATGCTGTCGTAGGTGTAACCAGCAGTCAGGCTAATGTTATTCGTAGTCCAGTTGTTACCGTTACCGCTTGAATCGTAACCCAGCGTAGTCGTGCTGGTAGTGTTGGTAAACGGTAGATAGAAACCGTTTGTGCCGTAGGTTCCTGTGTACTTAGCCGGTTGCCATACGCCTGTAAGAGAGTTGAAAGAGCCGAAGGATGGTGCCGGAGCGTTTATGCCGTCAACGAAAACAACTTCAGCCATTAGACCATCAAAAAATTGTGTTGGCCCGTTAAAATTTGCGCCTATTAAAGTTGCTTGATTAAGGTTTGTTTGCGATGTTTGATTTAACGATGGGGCGGTGTAGCTTTGGTAGGTAGCGGGAAGTCCGTTTACCCATATCTTAATTCGGTCTGTTGATACAGCTTGCGTTGAGTCAAACACTAAAACGACGTGATACCACGCTGAAGGGTCAGTAAATATATTGTTTGCCGTTGCGCCAAAAGCTAAGGAACCGCCAAAAAACTCGCCAAAACCCAAACGATTAGAACCTAAAGATAGTGCGCCGTAGTAGCTCGTGTTGCTACCACAAGAATACAAGAATTTTGAACTTACGCTAATGTCTCCCAGCTTAAACCAAAAACTCCATGTCCAAGTTTTCAAGTTGCCGCTGCTAGCAGGAGTACTACTCAAATAAGCAGACGCACTCGCTCGAAACCGCAGTGAGCGTGTAAGGTTGTAGCCACTTGACGTAGGTGAAGCTGTTTTAGCTGCACTAAACATTAGAAATTCTGCCCATAAACAGCACCATAAGTATTTGTTCCATCACCGTAAAAATTAAAAATATCAATTTTTCCAGCAGTAGAAGTTGGTGTCGGTGTTGTGCCACTTGCCCATTTAAGCGTACTACCACCTGCCCACGTTAACGCATCAGTTGACGCATACGACACCAAGATAGTAAAACTCTTACCTGCAACACTAGAAGGTAGCGTAATCGTCGTAGAACCGCTTGTTGTAATTTTTTGTATCGTACCGTTACTCAAAGATACAGTCGTGTTTCCTGTCGCTGTATAGAGCGTTTCTACATAGTTTGTAATAGTTGGATTAGTAATCGTCACACCTGATGACAAATTACCGCTAGAAACAGTCACATTGGTTAACGTGACATTACCAAATGATGTAGTGGTGTTCCCTAGATAAACAGTTGTATTACCTAGCGTAATGCCTGTCGCAAAGTTTGAATCCAGTTGCGATAACGGGATTGCCGTGGTTGCCGTAGCAAAAGTATATGGGACAGTCATTAAAACCTCACTCTTAATTCATGTTCAAATTCAAATCCATTTACAGTAAAAGCGGGATTGCTTGATGTTACTGTAATACCAAGATATTTTCCATACTGCGATGCGTCTGTTTTATACAAACTGTATCCAATTTGACCCCAGCCAATTTGTGTACTGCTATTGTTTGTCCAAGGTATTGTTACTAAATTATTATTTTGCCAAACAACTAATGAACTCAACGTATACGNTGGGCTTGAACCACTTTCAGAATCAACCGTAGCAAGCATNGTGANCGAGCTGGTGTTAGTAGCCGTTGCTTCAATACCAATTTTCAACGCTTGCTTGGTTCGTATCGGATCAGTCATTGGCAACAATGCCGTTTGTATCCGACTGGTGATTGCGCCTGAAATGTTTTGATATAACTGATAAAGCGTTGTGCCGTCTGTACCAAACAACGTAATTTTTCCATTTAACGGCACAGAAGTGATATACGTCAAACTATCGCCTTGAGAAGTTAAAAACCATTTTTTTTCAAAAAACACAGCTTGAATATACCGATACGATTGTGTAAAAACAGAATCATAATATCTAAAATTAAATGCAGCGCACAAAATATTGTTAAGCAATACTTGTCCAGCATAAATAGGATAAGTAAAATCAATATTAGGAAATAATCCGTCTAGCGGATCAGACAATTTAGTTGTCGTACTTCCTACTAAAGCATACACACCATAATCGTTCAAAAACAAAATTGATCGAAAATATGGAAATATTGCGTAAGGTCGTTTAGAACCAATTGATGCTGAAATGTTTGTGTTAGTAAATACTGTCACACCATTTGTATCAACCGTTACATTAGAAATAACGTTAATGCTGTCATCACCAAAAATGTACAGAAAATTATTAGCAGAAATAATTTGCTGGATATTTCCGTGTAACGTCTCGTCTGTAATAACAAACGAACCTGCTGATACTGACGTAAAATCAGTATAAGAATTAACAGCAGAATAATAAATAGTGCGTCCAGCAGCAATCCAAACCCTGCCACTAAACGAAGCAATNCCTACGTTTGAATCAGAATTAACAATTCCTTTTAATACCGCACCACTTCCACCGCCCCCTGAAACCGTTACAACCAAATTAGACGCATTGGTGTAACCTGAGCCTGGATTAGTAATGACCACTTCAATAATCTGACCACCAGACAGCACAGCAGTNCCCGCCGCACCACTGCCTCCACCGCCTGAGAACGACACGACCGTATTAGCTGTATTGGTGTAACCTTTACCGCCTGTGACCACAACGGCTGAGGCTGTACCCGTTGCAAAAGTAACAACCCCCGCAACGGCTGTTGCACCACTTCCAGCACTATCTAAAATTGTGACGCTTGGTGGAGAAGATGCGGTATATCCTGAACCNGCATCAGACAAAGAAACTGTTTNAACAACACCAGACAAAACCGTGGCAACTGCATTAGCTTGTGTGCCATTTGTACCCGGTGCGCCAATACTGACACTAGGATTGGAATAACTTGTTCCGCCATTTGTTACCGCAATAATGCCAACAGAACCAATATTAACAACCGCATTACCGTCCCAAGTAAAATATCCTTTAGACGGATCAAGAATCAATAATCTGTCGTTTTTCCATTGTGCGGTTTGTACGCCTGTTGTGCTAAACGTGCCAGCCGCAGCAATCGTGCCTTTTGTGCCATCAGTAGCGTTGTAATATTCAGCACTACCATCTGCTTCAAACGCTACAACATAATCTTTTACTTTAATGTTTCCAGACGTTAAAGTTGTTGCAGTATTTGCCCAAGTTATTGCCGTATTAGAAATACTGACCGTATTGTAATTAGGAATAATCTTTAAGTTAGCATAGCCAATAGGTTGAGCATTTTCTAACCAAGAAAATTCATCATCTTTAATTGCAGTACGATTGGCTTGCGTGTCAAGACCACGAAAAGTTTTGACAACTTGGTAAGATTTTTTTTGTTCTGCCGTAGCCATGCTAATAAATATTGCTATAAGCAGATGGAATACGACGATTAAACACAGTATTCAAAACAGAAGTAGCGTGTTTTGTATATTCTTGTTTGTAAATCTCTGCTTCACCAAACGATTGTTCGTAATATTTAGCTAAATACGCTGCATAAAACTGTACAGGTGATGTATACGGATCTTGTATTGCATCAGCAACCGTTGGAGTTGTTAAAACTAACGCCGTTGGCAAAATCACCGTATCTATTTCAATTTGATAAATTTGATCGGGAATAGGGCCAATATAAATAGTATTTTGACCATAAACCGAAAATGCACACGGTCTACCAATGTAATTTTGCCAAAAACGCAATCTTGCGTTGAAATCCGTCCATGCCAAATAATCTAATGGCACACGACTATTACCCCAATATAAATTGATATTGAGAATATCTAATGTTTGTTGACTTTGTGGCAACGTGCTAAACGGTATTTGCTCAACATTACCAACATACGTTAATCCGCACGTTCCGTTAAAAAATTCCGTTGACGGTGGATAATTGTTGTAGCTTGAACTACTGCTTAATGGATAAGGAGGTGCAGTAGTGCTTGTTGTTCCAGCAGTTGTTACTTGATAAGTAAAAATGTTGCTAAACAAAAATTGACCGGCTGTATACGCCGTACTGGCTTGCCAAGTAACAGGATTAGTTGCTGTGACACTATTGATTGTTGTAGCCGGTGGTGCTGGAGCTTGTATAACTTGGATAGTACGCAGACAGCCCGTATCACGCACCAAACGATTTCGTGCAGAGTTAATGTAATCCGTTAACTGCTGATCCGTGTAAAAATTAGCGTTGGCATCATGCAATAAACGTCTAACATCCGTAATGTAACCGGAGAGGTTTTGAGACATTTACGTTCCATAGTTTAAGCAACAGATCGGACTTTTCCCTCTGTCTGCTTAACAGCTCGCAGAGGTACTCTTTCCACCACCGGGGATAACGAATGGTTCTTTTCTGGCGGCTTGTCGGAAAAAACCCACTTTTCAAGAATGGCTAAACCATCCTCTAAATCATTTGTGGTTCTAATCCAACCAAGCCTAGCCAAATAAGGTTCTTTGTTTTCATCGCCGTAACCAAAAACGTGCTTGGCAACTTCAATAGGAACCTCAAGGGGTTCACCGGGTTTGAAGGTGTACTTCACCCCAGCAAAACCATCAATTAGTTTCTTTTCAGTTAAATTGGTTACGAATATTGAAATCATTAGAAACTCACAACATCGCCGTAAACGGCAATATCAACTGTGCCATTTGACGAGCCAGTATTGATGTTTACATACAAACACTGAGTTGAATTACCGTTAACAACAGTATTAGCGGCAAAACCACCAGCAACAGTCAAATCTTGATAAGTACCCGCACCAGTCAAGTTGCTCAATACAACATTACCAACTACTGCATTGGCTGTTGCTACATTACCTGTACTGGAAATACTGATTGCTACGTTTGCTGCCGCTACGTTTCCAGTTGGGTTTTGTACCGTAACTCTGCGTACAATGACCGCACCAGAACCAGCCACCGCACCGGCATTAGTTAAACCACCACTTAAAATTGGGATGGTAACAACCGCATTACCGGTCGTAGCAAGCGAGACTGTTTTAGCAACTCCAATACGACCATTGCCAAAACTATCAAGGGTTAGTTGTGCAACTGAATCTGCGTTAGACATAGTTGCCTCTTAGCTAGTAAACGTACCNGATACNGCTTGACCACCATTGACGGTAGCAAGAGTAATCGTAGTAGAAGTTGCAACAATAACGTTTGCACGAACGTTTACCCCATCAGACAGCAATACACCACCAGTATTATTACCAATGAGTGTTGACCATGTTGCGGGTGATGCACAAGCGGTATTGGTGTTGTAAGCCGACACCGCTTCAATTGTCACGTTAGCTGTTGGAAACAACAAATACGTTCCAGCAGGAACAAGCGTTGTGCTGTTATTACCAGTCAACGTTGTTAATTGCCAGTAAGCACCTGGTGTATTAGACCCAGCAGAAGAAAGGAGGATTTTGTTTAAGCCGAGAGCCATGACTGTTTCTCCTTAAAGTGCGATTGAATTGTAACCAGACACACGNGTCATGGTTTTGGGTTTAGTTGATACCAATTCAGCAATCATTAACACCGCACCAACATAACCAATCTGCCAATTAGGCAAAGTCGATTCAAAGCCAGTAAACACAAACGAACCTTGTTCGTGAATGTATAGCGACAAGTAGTTGCTGTTAATAAAGTAAACAGTACCTTCGGGGCAATATGGGTCTGGATAAATTGGCACACCAGCAACCATCAATGCTCTAAATGCAGCTTGAGGGCCATTGTTGTCACCATCAAAACCGTGACCAGGAGTAATAACGTATTGTTCTTGACCCACATAATCTTGAGCCAACAATGTCCAAGTACCAAAACCGCAAACACCAAAAGTTGGAACTTCTGCACCGTATTTAACAGTACCAGAAATATATTGCAACGTGTTTTGACGAGTTGGGTTAACGTTACCTGCTGCATAAACCTTTGATTTCCACCATGTATAAGTAGACCGGTTAATGTTGCCGTAAGTTGTTAAATTAGTACCATCATCAATTGCACCGGGCAAACCGATAAATTGTTGAGTATTGGTGTAATTGGTGTACAAAGCCGTAGCCATTGCATCCATCATTACGTTGGTTGCATCATTCATCCGAGCTTCAATCAAAGGAATGATAGCGTAATCTTGCTGTACTGCGCCTTCCATACCGAGGAATGGTACTGGTGCAATCATCAACTTTAAGTTGAATTCAGCGTTAAATGCACCTTGCTGAACTGATGGTTGGGTAAAAGAACCCGAATAATCAGACCATTGTGCATTAACAAAGCCAGCACCTTGAACAGGTACCGTTACTTGGCTCACACCGCCCGATGCTTGTTGACTGTTTGCAATCAACGCAGCCATCAAAGGTGTTGAGTTGTAAAGCTGGACAACCAGCTTAGGTATAAATGCCCGGCGTGTGACGTAAGTAAGCTCGTTATATTGCGAGGTACCACTTGCCGGGAGAATTCCGCCGCCGATAGGCATAATAAATCTCCTTAGTTAATAAACGGCAAAACGCCGCCAAACAGTTTTATCCCCAAAACTATACACCAATTGGTCTACGACCAATATTCCTAATTTCTTGCAACGCTGAAGCCGCTTCATTACGAGCCGCTTGCTGTGGACTTTTCCAATATTTTGACAAATCAAATTTGTTCAATGTGTTTGGATTGTAACCAGTTGGCGTAGGTTCAGCCGCTTGTTTCATCCATTCCCAATGTTGCGCTGCCGTATCGTGGCTGGTAATGCCTTGATCGAGCATAATTTTTTCAATTTCGCTCACGGCATGATCGTCCACGTTATACGTTGATTTAATTTTTGCACGTTTTGCTTCGAGTTGTTCACGAATGTCTCGCTCATGCAATTTGTTTTCCAAAGCCATTACTTTTTGTTCAGCTTCAGAAACTTTAGTGCGAGTGAAATCTTCAATTTCTAACTCAGGAATAACCAGATCAGGATTAACTTCTCTGGTCATTTGCAAAAGTCTTTTGCGTGTGACTGGATTGTCAGATAACGTTTTGGTCAATTTAGCCAATTCGTAAATCTGCGCTTGATCCATATTTTCTAAACTACTCATGTTTATCCCCTAACTGCGTTAAATAACTTTTTTGGTATCGCCAGGGCGAGAAGTGGTCATCATGTTTTTATGACCTCCTTTAGGTGCTGAATTCAAGCCACCAAATTGCGAATAACGNGGTGTATTGACAATCTGACCATTTTTTTGGTTGTTATCAAGTGGGTTGCGAGGGGCTGATGCGCCACGAGGTTTGAAAAGATCCATCATTTTTCCTTTACATAGGTGGAGGCAAACCGCCTCCTGGAGGGGGAAGTCCAGCGCCACCCGGTGGTTTCATGCCGCCTGGTGGTGCAAGGGGAGGTGGTGGAGTAGGCTGTCCGTTTGGAGACATTCCGGGAACAGAAGGCGCACCCGCCATCATTTTTGCTTCGGGTGAAGAACCACCCGCTTGCGGTAAATTTTGAAGTAATTGCAGAATTTCGGATTGTTGCAATTCACCGGTTCTTGCTTTGCGTGGGCCAATGATGCCAGAAATGGTACGAATAGCATTNAGAATTTTTTGCCCTTCAGGCGATTCGCTACCCAAAGCTGGTAGAGCTTGCTCNAGCAAATCGGTAGCCATACCAATGTTAATCATTGACGCTTCACGATTACCCATTTTGGGTTCAGGCGTGGACATAGGCGATCCCATTGGAGGGGTTGCACTGTCCGACATAGTAGTTGGTGCATTNTCAGCAGAAGGAACGCCACCAGGCGTAGCCGCATCTTTCTGACTTTTAATCATTTGCATCAACTGGTCGGGTGCAACAGCCATAGCGATTTCCTATTAGAATGTGTGTAGGTTAATACTAATTCTATAAAAGTCAAGGGGGAGGTAGTTTTTAGTTTCCCGCCTCCCCCGCAGGACTGAGTGGTCACCCACAAGAACCCTTACGGATTACTTGCGTGATTTACGACCTTTGCGGCTTTTGCGCATAGTGCTCTCCTAAAAGAAAGACGGCCACCAAATTAAAGGGAAGGCAGCCAAACCCTATTCCCTGAACGAGGAATTCTTTATCTTTTCGTGCGTCCATAACTTCTTGTTGATGCTGAGTTACGGGTGTAATCTTTAGGGCTTGCATTACGATACTGCAAAGTTGGTGACGAGTCACCTCTTTTTAGAGATTCTGTTGTCACTCTTGGTTGATCCGCTTTAGGTGCAACTGAAATAGCCATTACGCCGCCTTTGGAACAGACTTGGGTTTACTTGGTTCGGGAGCTGGCTTAGGTTGTGAAGCCTCTTTCAATTCCCGTTTTTCAAGGTTTTCCTTAAGCAATTGTTTCATAGGTGGTTCAACAAGATCAAGCAATTCTTTTTTATCAATTGCACCGGCTTTGAACAAATTAAACGCTAATTGTTTTGTATCTTCAGTAAATATGGGGCTGTTAGAGTGAGCATCTACTTTTACAACAAAATCTTTAGTAAATTGTTCAGCAATAAACGGCGTACCTTCTGAATCTTTGAAATGGGTTGCGTCATACGATTGCATCAATTTCAAATACAACGTAGCCACTTTTTCAAGACTATCTTCAACAATCAACGCTCGTTTTTTAGCCCTTGATGAACCAAGACGAGCCAATTGAGAAGCGTGACCTGTTGAGCGAACACCTGCTTCACCTTTGCCTGATAAGACGTTACTGATTCCTGATACTTCAGAAAACATATCGTCAATCTCGTGAATAACCTCAAAAAGGTTATTAGGCATTTCAGGGGCAAGACGTTCAACTTTGGCATTAGGCATATCGCTTGATAACAAACCACCAGCACGATTAAGCGCAAAGTTTTTTTCGTCTAATATGCCAGTAAAGCCAGAGAGTGCGGTAGGAGGCGAAGTTTGTTTGGAAAGAATGTCTAATACTTCGGTCATGCGATTATTTCNCAAACCTTGCAAGAGCATCAATTTTTGTACTTCAGATTGTCCCCAAAAATAATCATATTGTGGGTTAGGACANATTTGTACAAACGGACATTCGCCTTTTAAGAATAACGACGCACCGGGTCGGTCATAAATAATAACGTCGGGTGAGGCAATGGTAACAACTTGGTAATCCATTGTTTCATCATTCCAGCACCACAATTCTTGCATTTCAATTGTTTCTTCAGCCACTCGTGCTTGATAACGATTCATGCCGTACAAATCCATTTCTACGTTACCGTAAATAGTTGGATTGGTAGCGGATAAAATCACTCGTGCTACGCCATCACCGCCGGCTGCCCCATCGTTAGTCGTGTTGCGTATGCCACCTGTAACACGAGCAACAATGCTTTCACGTTTAGGATGTGANTAAAGCCGTGCGTATAACTCAGATTTAGTAATGTAATAGCGTTGAACNAGTGCTTCTTGGCGATCAGTATAGGGTGTATCTTCACGCAACACACCCATTGCCCCTGGTTCAATCATGTACGGGTGTATCCCGTTGTTGTAAACCAGTTTGACAAACGTTGTGTTAAAAACAAGTGACCAAGTAAGCGCAGTAGAAAACACTTGGTCAGCGTTTGAATTTAACCATTCATCATTTAATGCGCCAGTTAAAACAGGAGTCTTTCTTTGTTCTTGATGATTAGCAGAGGCACCTAGCGCAATAGAAAACCGAGTCGTTTCAGCAGAATAAAGAAAAGAAGTTAGTTGGTCGATGTGAGGATGTATTTTGTTAAAGTAAGCAGGGGGTTCTTCTGAACCAGCCCCAAACAAATAATACGAACGCAACACACGATAATCTTCTTTACGTTCTTCCCTTGAAACCATGCACTTTTGTGCTAATTCCAAATAGAAATTTTCACGTTCGTCATGGTTTGGTGGGATTCTCATGTCTTAATCTTTAATCCGTCAGGGTCTTGCATCGTTGCGCTAGGATTGATGGTAGGGCCATTATTGATCCCAGCGTCTCTTGGTGTCAAGCCAACTGGTTCACCTTTTATGGATTTACCAAATTGACCGGCTAAGACCGCTTGCATATTCATCCCTTGGAATCCGCCCCCCCAGATTGCCGAATCACCGGCACGGGGTTCTCTTGTTTCTTGCTGTGTGATGATTGTTTGTGCGGTTTGGTCTTTGCGAGGGCGGCCTCGTTTTTTCGGCGTGGCGTATTTTTCCGCTTCTGCGTATTCTTTTTCGGTGAACTTGTTGTTACGGGTAAGGTATCCGCCTTGGTTTTCACCTTCACGGGTAGACTTAATGTTGGACATTCCAAATTCTTTGGCGAGTCCTTTAAGGTGTGCGTCAGCGTTTTTGGTTTTGTCGCTCTTGAACCCAGGAGCTTGGAGAAAAACTTGAAGAACATAATCGGTACACCCCTCTGGACACGTTGGTTGATAACCTTCAAAATAACCATGCTCTTGGCATTTGTAATCTTTCAATATCCTAGACATTTACTTTATCCCCTAATTGATCCTCAAGGGTATCCCCGTAGTCAGATCGGTTAATAATTCCTATCTTCAATTTAATTTTACTATCAACAACTTCAAGCCCATAGCCTCTAGCCATTCTTGGTTTGGGTATTTTGCGATATTCTAGGTATTTTGTTTGGTCTTGGTTTTTCATAATAGCTATTTCGCCATTTTTCCAAGCGTTCCATCCTTTTGACACTCTAATTTGCATTAACTCATTGATTGGATACGTTTTTTCAATAAACATCAAATTAAAAGTGCTAAAAGGCACACCACACAACTCACAAAACATTTTGATGCCAATTCCCCGTCTTTTGTCGGCAATAAACCGATCCATGACGGTTTGCAGCTCAATTTTAGACAATACGTTGATTGCCACCGTAAATTCCNATCTTTTTAAGATAATCGGACACATTTCTACCCATTGCAACTTCTTCAGGGGTTAATTCCTCTTGTTTTTTGCTTATATCTCTTGAAATACGTCTACCAATCAATTGTGGCTGGACTTGTTCGGCAAAAGCGGCTGCCGCTAAGGCTGAAGCAATCACCCGATCATCTTTATTGCGTCCAGACGCTTCAATTGAACCCCCATCACGCACAACCGTTTTCATTTCTTCAATAGTATCCATATCTAAAATGTCCATCATGCCCCGTTCAAAATAATCTTTCATGTAAGACAACATTCTTTCTTTGGTAGCAGAAGTGGTGAGCCAGCCCATAGATGATGACATACCACCTAACGAATCGTTCTTGCGCCAGATGTAATTAGACATTGAACCGTATACGTTCATCAAATCAGCACCCATTTGACCACCCATGTTAGCGGCAAGACGCTTGAGATTACGCAATTCGTTAATGACGGCTTGTCCTGGGCCATTGACTTCTAAGTTAAGCGTAGAATTTTTGTATGCGCCAGCAAGATGGGCAATCACCCAAGCAAATTGATAAGTGTTCATTTCGCTTGTTGCAAACGAAGCCACTTGTTCTAGTCCATCGGAATAAGCTCGATACACTTGTATGCAAAAACGATCAGCCCAATCAGAGCTGCCGTAAGCAGGGTCAGCCCCGATAACGTAGTAGGCTGTGTCAATCGGTTCTTCCCATACTTTAAGCGTTGATAATCTCTCAGTTGACTTGAGGACATTTGTGTCTTGAAAATTTGCACCAAACAAATAGCGGTAGAAATCCGGAGTGGTCTTTTTAGCAATTTTTGCGGCATCCGTACACCTTGCATTAGAAAAATAACTGGTTCCCGTCATCACAAACGCATAATCTTCAGTAGGCGGAAATTCTTGATACATCAAACTATCGTCTTTAATACCTTCGTAAAGTTTCCAACGCCACCAAGCAATTTGCCGACTATTGATTTCTACGTTGTATAACTTCTTAATGTCTTTAACCCATTCTTTTTCTTCACCTGTTAATTTACCATCCCAATAGACTTTATAGGTTTGACCGTTTGGGTCGAGTGAATACAGCTCGTTCCTCCACCAGCCACAAAAAATTGCACGTTGCGTTCTAGCTCGTTTGCTTGTGGTGTACATATCGTGAAACATATTGAAGCCCCGTGCCGTGGACTCAAAGATGTACATTCGCATGGGATTAGTCTCAGCAAGCGAAGCCAAGAGGGATGCCAGACCTTCTTCATCGCCCCAAGAGGATGTTTCCGTACCATGTAGAAAGGTAATCGCTTTGCCACGCCCTAATGTTCCTTTACTTCGTGTTCCCGCCACCTGATAAAACAAACGACTACGGTTTCGCAAACTCATTTGTGTTCGATTGTGAGCAATCAGCGGTATTTTGTATTCTTTTGGTAACCCCTCCATGTACATNGAAAGGGTTGACCTAAACATATCTCTGTTTTCTTCTGTATCTGTTGTTAATGTCCCTTGAAGTCCAGGGTTAACAAAATGCCAATACAGATCAAGCGCAAGAGAAATAGTCGTGATCCCTAACTGGCGGCCTTTAAGGATAGTAAAAAAATGTATATCTTCTTCCAACCCTTTAGCAATCTCCCCCATCACATAGGTTTGAGTACCTAAAAGATTATCCATCTTCTTCAAACCATGCTCTTTGGTCTCAATCTTGAG
>JGI24890J29729_1000965_pt1 | contig 14616 bp, 24 predicted proteins | sample FreactcultureFD7_FD_29729 | JGI IMG/M metagenome (IMG submission 29729)
GGAGGTCGACCGGGCCCGGGCAGTCGCCCAGGTGGCTGGCGTCCTGGTCGACACCGCGCGCGTCGAGATCGAGTTCATCAAGGTGACGGGCGGCGACCGCTCCGAATTCATCGCGCCCGACCAGCCGAAGCCCGAGCTGCCCAAGGGAATCGTCGGTATTCGTCAACACCGGATCGCGGGGTAAGCCATGGCAACCCGATCAATAGTAGCCGAGCGCGACGAAGCAATCATTGAGTTCTGCACCGGTGGGGCGACGATGGCAGAAATCTCCGAATATGTTGGGATTAAGCCATCTTCAATCGGCAATTACATGGCGCGTCTTCAGATGGAAGGACGCATTGAGAAAGTCCCGCCACCCAAGCGTCAATTCGGCAAAGGTGGCGTGACGGTCATATTCATCAAACCAGGTACTGAGTTGACGCATCCACCTGTGTCGTTGGCTGCGACTGTTGAAACCGGCCCTGTCTACAACTGGGACTTTATCCATGTCATGCACCGCATTCTGCACCTGGGGGCGATATGAATAATGACAGGCTCAAAACCATTATTGTGGCAATCGACAAGAAGACGAAAACTGAGAAATTGACTGCGACTCAAAAGATGGAATTGCAAATGTACGGGGTGCTTCAGCAGTTTCTTTGCGAGATTGGCGGCGTCGAAGAATTGGATCGGATCACCAACGAATTGCTTGCAAAGTACGGAGAGTCAGCATGAGGCAGAAAATCAGGCTTGAATTCGTGGACATTACGCTGATTCAAACCGACTACTCATATCAGCGCCCGTTGGACGAAAAGCGGGTTGCGAGGATTGCCAAAGCGTTCAAATCCGGCGCTGCAAAGGCGATTTCATTGTCACTCAGGGCTGACGGAAGTCTGAATTGCTATGACGGAAACACTACGCTTCACGCAATGCTTCGGCTTGGGTACACGCACGTTCCTGCAATCGTCGTGAAAGGCAATCCCGAGCAAGAGGCGCGTTGGTTTCTCACCATGAACGGCATCGCCACAAAGCGAGTAACGCCACGGGAAATGCAAGGGGCCGGATTGGTTGCCAAAGAAGACAAGGCAATCGCAGCGAAGGAATTTCTAAGCGAGTTCGGGCTGACGGTTTCGTCCGGTGGCAATCGTCCTCACCAGACAAGCTCAATCGGGTTTATCAGGGACGCTGCGGTAAAGAATCCAGACACACTCAGAGCGTCAATGCAGATCATCGTGCGCCTTTGGCCTGATGAGCCTGAGTCATGGTGCAGGAATATCATGCGCGGAATGTTTGAAGTCTGCGCGGCTGGAATGGGCGATCAGGTTGCGCGAAAACTCAAATCGCACAAGATCACCCCGCGCCGAATCCTTGATGTTGCGTCTGGAATGCAAATCTCCACCGGACAGCCTGGAAGCGGAGCCGGATACATGAAAAAGGCAATCCTCCAACTTGCGAAGATGGGAGAACCAGCATGAAAGTCACAGACACAGGTCGCCCGCTGATGTGGATCAACCGTCCAAGGCTCAAGGGTATGGATATGTCGAAAGTCGTGCTGCGTCCGAATGCGCTTGATGTTCTGAGCAAGCCCAGCAGGATCGGCAATTCACTTTTCTACCCTGACGGGCAAGTTGTCAAATGATCGCCCTGCTTGTAGTCGGAATCGCCCTGTGTGTGTTCGCAGTCCTAGCCTTGATCTGGACGAGTCCAGGTGGCTGTTGTCAGGATTGCCAGCAAGGCCGCGATTGCCGGTGCGGAGATGAAGAATGACCCCCATCGTCAACGTAGTCCCGCTCGACACCGGCTACCAAGTCCGACTGTCAATCGGCAATCAGTCGTTTGACATCAGCACGCCGAAAGACGATCCGGCAGACGCCTGGTATCTCGCTAAACAGTTACGGGCAGCATTGAAGGAAATCAAATGATTACACGCGAACAACTACAACAAATTCCGGATGCTGTCTTGTATTCCGCGCCGATCATCGGCTATGTCTGCCGCACTGGTCATGGGTCGCAGTTCAAGGAAACGATAAGCCCTGAACTTGCTGCGCTTGAATGGGGTGGCAAGAAGATGTGGGTTCCCGTTTGTGAAGCCAACGCCGCGCCCGATCCGGGCATGGTTAACCGCTTATGCCAAGTGATGCTGAAGCATGGAATGTCTACCGGACATGGCGACACGCTTGCTCAGGTGATTGACGAACTGGATTGGCAGCTTAAAGAACTGCGTGAAAAGAACGCCGCGCAACAAGACCAAGACGCGAAGTCATTCTTTGACTCGCTTTGCAGCCCCTGCCCGATTTGTGGTGGCAAAGACGCGAAGGACGCAGCGCGGTATCGGTGGCTGCGTAATTCAAGCCACTGGCCTGCGGTATTCGCAATGCATGACGCCCCAGAACCGTTGCGCGACATTGATTTAGATGCGGTGATAGACCAAGCCATGAAGGAAAAGCCATGACCCGCCGCATAGTCGATGGCTACATGGTCACGGAGTCCGATACTCGCGTCACGATGCGCCCGATTAACACAGATGACAAATATGCCTTCGTCCTTCGCCTCTGCGCCCATATCTCAGGCTGCACCGAGTCGCAAGTGGATGCGCAGATCGTCAAGGTGATGAGTGAAAACAAGTGGGAGGATGTATGAGCAAATATCGTGTGTACGGCACAATGACCGCATCTAAATTTCTGGGTGAGTTTGAGGCAGACAGCGAGGATGATGCGCTTGTGATGGCGCTAAACAGCGAAGCGAACCATGTGACGTTGTGTCATCAATGCGCGGGAGAAATTGACCTGTGCGAAAACTCGTTCGTTGACGGACAAGTTGAGGAGATCAAGCCATGATCCCCACAGACGAAATCATCAGCATGGCGCAGGAGTGTCATGTACCAGTTGACTGGCGCGTCAATAATCTTGTGAGGTTCGCCAATCTTGTAGCTGCCAGAGCAGCAGCAATCGAACGAGAGGCTTGCGCGGAGGTTTGTGACAAGGCATCTGAAGCGGGTAGCAATACGGCATACATGATTGCCAAAGCAATCCGCGTCCGAGGAGATCAATCGTGACAACCCTGCAAGCTATGCGACTCGCCAGAAAAATCCTTCGCGGAATTCTTGTCACACACCAATGGGATACAACAGCACTTGATGCATACGAGGCATTGAATGCCGCGATTAAACGGGAGAAACAAAATGTACGGTGACGTTTTCGGTGAAGCAATTATCCGCATGCTAATCGCGGCTTTCATCATTGGTGGTGCAGTCGCTGCCGCTTTGATTTTTGGCATTCCTTGGTTATGGGAAATCGTCAAACCTTGGATTCATGTGGTGACAGCATGAGCAATGAAATGAAAACGCCGTGGTTCGTTACACAAGCAGCAGATGATACTTATACCGTGCTGGATGCAATCGGATACCCTCTGGCGCGTGGTGCTGATGACGAACTCGCCGCCCACATCGTGAAGTGTGTCAACGCGCATGAGGGGTTGGTGGAGGCTTTGCGGAGCATCCTTGATATGTGCAACGAGGACAGCCACGCACGGGATTACGCATCGCGCCAAACTGAAATCCGTGGCACGGCAATTGTTGCGATCCGCAAGGCACAAGGAGAATCAGCATGAGTGTACTTAACCCAGACGAAATCGCCACGCTTCTGCGAGCACGTTTTACGCAAAGAGAAGTGAACACGCAGAGAATCAAGTTTTATAACCTTTTCAGGATTTACCCGTTTTTGTCGGACGAGGTTGAACGCCAGCGCAAGCGGGATCAAATGCACAATGAGTTGGTCGAGGCTTTGCAAGCGATCCTAGAAGCCAAAGAAGCTACGCCAGTCAAGACGTATCAGAAGATGGAAAGCATTGCAGAGGCAGCACTTGCCAAGGCACAAGGAGATGGGAAATGACCAGCGACAAACTGAGAGCCGCAGCGCAAGCCGTTGTTGACTGGCAAGACGATGAATGCAATGACGATTTCAGGGAATGGGAGAAGCGGATAGAGGCGCTCCGAAATGTCCTGTACGAAGTCCCGTGCCATGTCGATACCGGCGCAACGAGGGCGGCTAAGAGCGTGAAGCTGCGCACCTGTTCAGACTGCGGAAAGCCTTTGGTTGGGGGGCATATTCATACTTGCAGCCCACAAATCAGGGATTTGAGCGACGAGGAAATTATCAGACTGTGGGAGCAGCCGGGAACTGGTCTTGTAGAACGTATCCGGGCAGTCATCAAGGCGTCGAGGGAGAAATGATCCTAGACGAGATGGAAATCCGCAGAATCACGGGATTCGTCAGGACTGACGCACAGGCCCGAGAACTAGGTCACCTGGGGATTGCATTCAAAGTCAGGCGTGACGGTTCTCTGCTTGTCTTTGAGTCTGACTTAAATCCGCAGAACGGGCGTAACATTGTTACCCCCGAGCCGCAATTGCACCTATGATGCGCCCCCGCAAATCCGATAAGCACCTACCTCCCTGTGTCTATCAGAGGCATGGTGCGTACTATCTCGTCAAGCGCAACAAGTGGACGCGGCTAGGCGCGGATTTGCATGAGGCGTTGATAGCCTACGCAGGGACGGTGACGGTTGCCGGTTCGGGCGGGATGGTGAAGCTGATCGACAAGGTTTACACAGCCCACAGTCCGAAACTGTCAGCCAATACCCGCAAGGTGTACAAGCAATGCGCGGGACGGTTAAAGCGCAATTTCCAAGAGTTCGACCCGCACCAGGTGAAACCGAAGCACGTTGCCGAACTCAAGATGGCAATGGCCGACAAGCCAATCATGGCGAATCAGGTGCTTGGGTTCTTGCGGATATGCTTCGCCTACGCACTAGAATGGCAGCTAGTCGATTCAAACCCGACGATAGGTATCAAGCCCTACCCTACCAAGAAACGGACGCGCTATCTGACGGATTCCGAGTTCTCAGCCATTCGGGAGAAAGCCAATCCGGTTTTGCAGATCGTGATGGATCTCTGCTACCTGACCGGTCAACGAGTGGGGGATGTGCTGGCGATCCAGAGAAAGGATCTGCGGGACGATGGGATTTACTTCAAGGCTGAAAAGACGGGTAGCCAGGTTGTCGTGGCGTGGAGTCCGAGCCTGAAGGAAGTCGTGGCGAGAGCAAAGAAGCTGAATCCCGGCGTGATTCACCTGAATCTATTGGTGGGCATCCAGAAGCAACCCCTCTCCTATCACACCGTCCTGACGTACTGGTGGGACGCTTGCGAGAAAGCAGGAGTTGAGGACGCGAGGATTCACGATATGCGGGCGAAATCAGCCACAGACGCAAGAGATCAGGGCTTCGACGCGCAAAGTTTGATGGGGCATGGATCGGCGTCCATGACCGAGAGATACATCCGAAATCGCAAGATTCCGGTTGTTACGGGGCCGGTGATGAAGGGCGGCAAAAAGTGAGGAGTATTTGACAGCGTTTTTGACCGTATTAGACAATCAGCCCTAGAACCGCATGAATAGTAGCTTTCCAAAGGTTGTCGCATAATGTACGAGTATTAGCCAAAAGTCGGCTATCACGTTGATAATCCGGCACTCTCAGCGGGATTTTGTCTAATAAGAATTTCCCGCTTCGGCTTTCTTCGCCCTATGAGGATTTCGAGCATACGGGCGAGTATTAGACAGGTTTTCAGCCCAAAAGCATGGAGTGCGCAACCTCTTGGGAATGGTGGGCGCGGTTTATCCATCCCTGCTCAAACGTTGGGTTGTTGAGGCTCTTATAGAACCGCACCTTCGCGTCCGTAAAGTTGTCGATCAGGTAGCCCGGATCAGCGGACTTTACAGCCGCAAGAGTCATTGGGCCGATAGAACCGTCAGACGATATGCCTAGCGATCCCTGTAGGGTCATTACAGCCCTTCCCGGCCCTGCGTTCACCGCCAAGTCAAAGCACAGGTAGTCAACCCCCAAGGGGAGTTGATCGCCCTTCACGGCGTCCCAATAATTTATCTTATAGAACGGCTGAACCATTGACAGGTTGAGGGCTTTCATTTCGTCATGCGTCACCTGTCGCCCGACGTACTTTTCCCAGGCGCGTTGGGTCACGCCAAGATTCGTGCACCCCGGACGCCCGTCAGGTAGCCGGTTGCCATTGTCCCGACTGTCATCAGTGAAGCCGCCTTCTGATTTCATTACTTCCGCGAATGCCCGAGGCCAGTTGCTGTTCATTTGCTGATCCCTGTGGTTTCGACGCCCTTCGCCTTGTCGTAGCTGCGCATGGCTCCGAGTCCGAGCATTCCAAACAGGATTTGCATGGTGACGGTGGTATCAATCGCCGGGAAATCTCCCGTGTAGCCAACCATGACGGTCGCCACAAACCGCGCCGTTGGTTCAATGATCGCAGCGTAGGCAAGCCCGCAGCCGCCAATCCAGCCGCAAAACGGTCGCCATCCGGCGACGAATACGCTGTTGCTTGCCGCCTCGATCTTGTTGGTGTCAGTCTGGGCAGTCATGGCAGCAAGTTCGCCGTTCTGCTCAAGCTTCAGGAGTTCCAGTTTGGCTTGCGCAGCCTGTGCCGGATCAGGAATAACCCTGTCCACCACCTTGCCAACCAAGTCCACAATTGCGCCAATCGGGGTAATGTCGAGTAGTCCCATATCAACCTCCGTTGATGACGATATTCACCATTTCCGTCCGAGTCACCCAGAACGGATGACAGGCGTGAGAAGCGGTGAGCGTGATGGTGTTGATCTTCGGGGCGAGTGGCGTGAAAATCTTCCACGGCCCCCACGACTGACTGCCTGTCGGACGGGAGAAAGTCCCCGGCGTGTCGTCGTCCATGAACTTGATCGCCAAGGATATGTTCGGATCAGCCTTGGCCGTTACCCCGATGAAGTCGCACGCTCGATCCTTGACCATCGTCCCCGCGATCAGCAGTCCGTCAGCGTCGCGGATGATCTCCGTCACGCTGAACGACGTGATGACGGGGTTGAACGCTTGCTCATACCGAGCAAGCCCGAGGATCAACAACGCCCCGAAAACGAACGGCCAGAGGTTGAGTGCAATACGAACGTGCCTGCTCATTGTTTTGACGCCAGTTTGATGTAGTCCCACAGCGCCATTGCTAGCAGCACGATTGCCGCCCAGATGCTGCCGGAAATTGTCTTTTCCAATACTGCTTTCCACAGCGCTGCCCGTCCTGCTGCTGATTCGATCACCGTCTCGTGCGCCCGCCTGTGGCCTTCCAGATCACCGTTCGGGACGGAGGATCGCAGCATCGCCTCAAGCGAATCGAACCTGTCGTCGATATGCTGCCGAATAGCTGCCTGACAAGACTCGATGTGCTCATGGGGATTCTTCCGGCGCTCCTTGAAAGGCTCCATGTCTCAACCTATGCGACGAACGTACCGTTACTGGTAAATGTGTGGATGGTGTTGCCGCCCACCTGCGTGATCGTGCCGCCCGTGCCTCTTGGAGTGCCAGGGTAGGACAGGACGAAGATGCCATCCGCGCCGTTTTTGGGAGCCGTGTCATGCGCTCCGCCGCCAGATCCAGTATTGGTGGCTCCAGCAGTTGCCGCTACCGCTCCGAACCCGCCATTACCACCTATACCGCTACCGCCGGGAGCGTAGAACGGAGAGCCGTTACCGATTGATCCGCCGCCCGCAGCGTAGTATCTCGTTGATCCGCTGATGCTTGATGGAAGTCCTGGCCCTCCGTAGCCCGCGCCGTTGACTGGTGCGTCCTGTCCCTTTCCTCCTGCGCCACCGCTGCCGCCACCGCCGTTGGTGTTTGATGCTCCACCATCAAATCCTTGCCCGATGATGCCCGTGCCAGCAGAGCCGCTTGCAAATGCTCCGCTGCCGCTACCCCCGGAGAATCCAGCACCTGACTGAGATCCGCGAGCGCCACCGGTAGCAGTTGCTATTCCTGCTGCAATTGTGTCTCCTCCGTTGGTCGGCGAAGTCGTGTTGCCGGTTCCTCCCACACCAATCGTGATTGCATAGGACTGACCTGTCTTTACGACTGCCAAATCCTCTTTAAATCCCCCTGCAGCGCCGCCAGTGCTTGACGCGCCTCCGCCACCCGCCACGGCAAGATAGCGGATCGTGTAAGGCGCATTCACCGCGCGGTACACGACGCAGTTCCACCCGTCCACGTCATAAATGAACCCAGCAACGTCGCCGGCCGCCGTGGTGATGTCCACACTGTCAGGCAGCTGGAACGTGCTGCTGTGCGTCAGCGTCAGTGCGCCGTCGAACTTCACCCAGACCATGCGCCCGTAGGACGTCGCTCCGAATCCGGTGATCGTCGTGGTGCCAGTGATGAGGAAATAGCCGCCCTCGAGCGGGATCGTCGGAGTGGTGGCCGAGGCAATGTCCGGACCCTGCAGGACTTGCTGCAACCGCAGCGCCTGGCCATTCGCGGTCGGGGCAGCCAGGTCGACGATCTGGTTGTTACCGGCATCGAGGTCGCCTGTCATCGGAGTCTGTCCGTCTGCAGCAATTGAGCCTTGAATTGCCGCTGACAAATCGGACAACAGCGCGTTCCAGTCCGCTGGCAGCGCGGACGCGCCATTTACTGCCGGATTCCAACTTGAACTCGGCGGGGTGTATCCCCCAGAACCATTTCGCGGCATCGTTGCTACTCCTTAGGCAAGAAAAAGCCGCCCGGAGGCGGCTTCAATATGTTGATCTAAACTATTTGGGTGGATGACCCAAACACCCTATTCGGCATGAATCCTATCTGGCTCGGCTACCTAGCGGCCGCGCTCATCCTTGCGTGGTGGAACGGGCGACGAGGCAAGTAACCCGGCATAAATTGATGCTGGAATCGCCTGCCGAGACATGGGAAGCGCCGGCGGCTTGACCGCAAGAGCGGGCCCAATGTTTTGCGCCATGCCCTGCTGCCTGCCATTGATCGTCGCCTGAAGAATCGGCCCAAGGCCGAGCGGCACCTTGCCAGCAACCCGATCGAGCATGTCAATTCCCATGCCCGCGATCATGGCGCCAGTGTTCGAGTTGTTGACAGCGCTCCCGGCCGGCTGAGCCGTCGTGTACCGACCCACGTTTTCAATGGCCCGCAGGTTGCTGATTTCATCCTGGTTGAAGAACACCCCGAGCTTTTGCGTGCCGATTGAGCGCAGCGCCTTGGCGTATGCAGCCGGGCTGAACTTGCCAACCTCGTCTGCTGCGCCATTGAGCGCCTTGTCCTTCAGGTACGACACGATGTAGTTGCGGATCGTGTTCTGTTCCTCGGGGCCAATCGAATCACGCAGCCCGCGCAGGTTGTTGGCCGTGGCGGACTCACCAAGCACAAACTGGCGCACAAAACTGTCAGGCGTTGCATTGCCCTCAAGCACTGCACCCACGGCAGGATTGTTTTCTGCCCATTGCATCAAACCGCGATTTGCCGATCGCGCCTGGTTGAATGCATTGATCGCACTTTCCCCGAGCTGCTGCTGCCCGGCGCCGGAAGTGGCAAGCGGCGTCTCCTCGAGCGCCTGGCGCACCATGCCGAGGGCCATACGTTGCTGACCATCACTCGAGGCGCGCTGCAACTTGCCAATCTGTGTTTTCAGCTGCTCGGCGAAGTTGACCGTAAACGGCACATCTCCCGTCGCAATCCGATTCATCGTGTTGCGAACGTCGGGAGGAAGTGCGCCGCCGACCATCGCATTGTCGATCAGGTCATTGGCGCGCTGCGCGAATACGGAATTGTTCAGGGGGATGTCGCGCCCAGCCTCTTGCCTTGCAGCCTGATACAAGGAATTGATGTTGTTCTGCTGGGCATCGATGTTGCCCTGCAAGCCGTCCATCACACGCTGCCCGGCCGTGTAAGAGTCTGGCGCATTGGCCGCGCCGCGCTGGTTCAGCGCCTGAATCAATGCCTGGTTGTTTTGGTTCTGGATGCGCGGCAACGTCTGAAGCGCCGGATCCAGCGAGTTGGCCCCCGTCTTGGCAAGGTTCTGCTCCCGGGTGATTTGCACCGGATCCAGCGTCAGGGCGCCGCGAGTCGGAGTCGCACCGACCGTCCGGAAGTCGATCAGCCTGCGCATGGCGTCCGGGCTGAGCTCCCCGCCAGACGAAAGCGCCTGAGACACATCCTGACGAAGCCCTTGGCGCATGGCCTCCGGCACCTGGTTCCAGTCAACGCCGGCGCGCTCGAGCGTGAGCGTGATTTGCTGGTCCAAGGATTGCTGGCTTGGTGCAAAGGCGGGGATTTTGCTTTTGACCGCATTGGCAACGCTTTGCCCTGCGTTCATCAGCAAAGGTGCCGCAAGTCCGCCGGCAAGGCCTGCGCCGAATTGCGCCAACGGTCCGCCGCCTGCTTCTTTGACCGATCCACCGGCCAGCCCTGACCCCATCGCAGAAGCGACTTGGGCGCCGGGATTCGCGGCAAGCATTTCCATGACGCCACGTGTCATGCCAGACGCAACCGGAGCCGCGGCGCGCGCGCCCATTGCCATGCCGCCACCGCCCGCCATCAGCTTTGTCACGTCTGCGGCGACACGTTCCGTGGCATTTTGTGGCGTGGGCAGTCCCAGGGCATTTGCCAGCGCTTGAGCAGACTGACTGGTTGATGCTGCCTCAGGCAGTCCGACCGCACGCAAGGCCGGATTCATGGCCATGCGGATCGGCTCTGTCCCGGTCTGCATTAAGTCGCCCAGCCCCTCGATGCCATGCCGAGCTGTCAAGCCAACCTGGCGCGGAATTTCCATCAGCGTTTCGCCGAAACGCGTGACCAGAGGCTTTTCGGGTTCCGGCTTGGATGCTTGTGCAGGCGCTGCCGCGGGCTGCGCACCATACTTTTCCATGAGTGCCGCCCACGGATCCGCCTCGGCCGGCTGTCCCTGCTGGCCGCCAACGGAATACTTGTCCATCAGACCAGCCCAAGGATCTGACCCCTGCGCGTTTGCTGCCGGGATGATCGCGTTCAGTGCCTTTTCCATAAACCCCTGGCTGCGCCTCGGCTGTGCGTACGGACTCGACGGAAGACTCGCCCAGGTGGTACCCGACTTCTGGACCGCCGTATTGAAATCGCCGTTCAGGAGCGCCGGCAGCGCGCCGTTCCTGCGCAGCAGCTCGACCGCGGCAAGGTCCTGGCTTTGAGGCCCGAAATCCTGCAACCCGAGTTGCTTTGATACGTCGTCCCACGTAGGCTGCAAAAACTGGTACCGCCCTGCTGCCGTCGTCTTGTTGGGTTTCCCGTCTGTCTGGACGAAGTTGTACGACTTGCGCGGATGATCGGCCAAGTTTTCAATCGACCCGCCGCCGAATGCGGTTTTGTAGCCATTGACGTCGGTTCCTTCAGCCGCCGAGATGACGTCCAGGAACTGTCGAACGTTGGGATTTTGTAGGTATGGCTGCAATTCTTCCACGGTTGCCATGGCTACTCCTTGTATTTCGCCAGGATTGGATCGTCAAAGATCGAGCCCTGAATCTTGTTCCATACCGTGTTGATTTGCTGCAAATCGCCTTTGGCGTGCGGCTGGTTGACGGCCTCCTGGAAGAATGACGCCTTGCGCATATCCTGCCGCGCCTTGGCTTCAGCGAAATCAAGGATGAACTGGTTGGCTGCCGGCGTGTTTTCCAACTTCGCGAACGTCTGGGAAGCCCGCTGAGCGTCGCCTTCGGTCTGCGGTCCCTTCTGCTTCATCAGCTCCGTCTGCAGCCTGTCCATCGCGAGCGCCTGGAATTTCTCCTGTTTCGACGCGTACGCAGCAGCATCCTTGACGCCCAGGGCGCCCAGCATGCTGGCAGCAGATCCCTTGACACCTTCGCCCCAGCCGGTATTCGTGTCGACCATGCGCATCGCCTTGATCGTGTTGACCAGGTTGGTGGCCGACTCAGAATTGCTGATTGCCGTGCGGTAGTCGTTTTTCATCCAGTCGTCGTTAAGTCCTTCCTCGGACTTTTGCATCACCGGATTTCGCTTGATCACTGGAGGCTTACCGCCTGGCGCCGGGGCATTGCCGGAAGTCACAAGGTTATTGGTTGCCACATCGTTTCCGCGCTCATCGACTACCGTCGCCGGCGTGAATTGCGCTTTCGATGCGTTTTGCGCGTCTTCGACCGGCCTGACATTGGTGGCAGTCGCCTGGCCCCATCCCGTAATCGGCGCAGCCACCGGCGCACCGTTCACGATCCCGCCGTATATGCCGTTCTTCATGTCAGGAACAAATTGCGGACCATTTGGCCCCTGGTACATCTTGTTCGGATCCATCGAAGTATCAGCCGTTGCCTTGCCGCTGATCGCCTGTGCGACCTGTTGCGGAGACATTCCGGCTGCTGCGAAGTTCTTGAGCGTGTCAGTCGGCCCATTCTGCTGCGCCACGATCTTCATGTATTCGGGCAAGCCGAGCGCCATGGCGGTTTGGTACGACTCCTGCGCGCTGCGCCCGGGGAGTAACGGGAATTGCTGGCCGGCCGCAGAACCCCCCTGCCCCATGCCCGCCGCAGGATTTGTCTGCGACGGCTGGCCACCCATCGGCGCGCCGGGCCCGCCAGGCTGTTGTCCGTTGCCAAGCCCGAAGCCCTGCTGCATTTGCTGGTTCTGAGCGTTCGCAATGTCGTATTGCTGGCTCGGGATGTTGTCCATCGTCTTGCGCGAGATCAGCGCGTTGACCAGGTTGTTTACGCCCTGAAGGGGAGACGCCCCGACATAGTGGCCAGACACCATCTGGCCTTGCATCGGCTGCTGGGACTGAGCCATCAGCATGTCGGCGATGCGCTGGTTCTGCTGCACCTGGTACTGCTTTTGCAGGATGTCAGGGCCCCAGAGAGCCGCGGCCAGGGGATTTGCCATCATATTGTCGGCCATGATCAAACCCTCGCGTAATCAACGGTTTTGAAGCCGCCAACCTCGCCAACGGCGTGCGGCGCAATCTTCTCGACCTCATCTGCCATATAGCCAAGCATCGTCGGGCCTCCCCACTTGTACCGGTACGAATAGATGCCCAGTCCGTTGTCCGCGCGCCCGACCCGAACAATGTCGGTCTTGGTGCGCCGATCGGAGAACAGGGCCATCGCCGCCTCGGGGGATCCGGCTGCAGCGGCACCACCGCCAAACAACCCAGAAAGCCCGGAGAATGTCCCAGCCGGAGCGAGCAGCGCGCTGGTACCTAGGCCAAACAAGCCGCCCATGGTGTTGTTGGCCGATGCGTTTTGGGCATTTGAGTTGCCGAGCGCTGCCTGGTAGTTCGCATTCGCGGCGCCCGAGTAATCCGCGCCTGGCACGTAACCCTGATTCGCAAAAGATTGGAATTGCGGCGCTGTCACCTGGTTGCCCGCGCGCAATGCGTTGAGCTCGTTCATGGGCAGGTCGCGCAGGTAATTAGCCTGGTTGAATCCCTGACCCTGCAACTGGCCGAAAAGGCCTGCATTCGCGTTGGTCTGGTTGAACTGCTGATTCTGCGCGCCGAGGTAGCGCTGCAGGTTCGTGTCCTGTTGCCCGAAGCGCTGGCCCTGCAATGCGGCCGCGAGCTGGCGCAGCGCATTTTGCTGGTTGTATTGCTGCCCCTGCTGGCCCACACTCAGGCCTGACTGCTGCATTCCGAGATTGATCCCGGTAAGCGCGGCTTGATTCTGGGCGTCATTCCTGGATCGGCCGAAGCTCTCGATCGCGTTGTTCCAGGCGTCGGATCCCTGCGCGATGCCCTGGTTGGTCAATTGCGTGTTGAGCGACGTTTGCTGGCGATCGAGCTGCGGGTTGATCCTCTGCATGATCAGGTCCGTGGCATTGTTCGTGCTCTTGGTCGGGTCATACATCTGGTCGTTGCGCAACGCTGTGCCGGCAGTCGGAAGCGAATTAATGTCGAGCACGTCGCCATACTTCAGACCGTTCATGTCCAGAACGGAGCCCAGTTGCATGGAATTCGGATCCAGCGCCGTCGTCATCGGCTGCGACATCGATGCGCTGACGTTCGAAAGCGCGTTGTTCTGCGCGCCGAACAGGCCCTGCTGAAGCTGATTCTGCTGATCGAACAGGGACTGCTGTGAGGGTGACAGGTTGACGTTGTTGGCCCAGGTCGATCCATTCGCGTAGTCAGACAGCTGCGGAGCAATACCGGATTGAGACTGCCCCATGTTCCCGTTTGTCGTGATCGGCACGCCGTCGGAAGTCATGACGGGAGATGACGAGCTCGAGGGCGTCGCCTGGTACTTCGCCATCGCCGCGTTGTACGCATTCATGTCGTACTGCGGGGTCTGCGTCCAGGTGCTGCTACCCCAGGGGGTGTCCATGTTCGGACGGTTGGCCTGTGTCGCCAGTTGGGCATTCTGCAGGTTTCCCTGTGCCGTCGCCTGTGCGGCTGCCGTGTAATCTGGCGCTGCCGGAGTGCTCGCCTTTCCCATGTTTCGCTCCTAGATCCACCGACACTGGTCGGAGGTCATCTTGTAAAGAACCAAGTCGCCCGAAGGGTGAGCGTCACGAAGGGTTGCTTCATGCTCGAATCCCAAATGCTCGACAAATCGAATTGCTTTCTCGTTCGTTGACGCGATCGGCAGCGTCACCCGCTTGGCCTGCAGCTGCTTGAACGGGTACCAAAATATGAAATGAAGGAACTGGCGCTTCAGGAAATTTCCCTCGCCGGCCATGTGCGCAAGGATGTTCGCGCCGTTGAAATCCTCGAAGATCACCCCGGCAACCAGCTTGCCTTTGTTCACCCAGCCGATCGCCGTACCGCGCCCAGGCACCCAGGCGCCACCC
>JGI24890J29729_1000966_pt1 | contig 14606 bp, 17 predicted proteins | sample FreactcultureFD7_FD_29729 | JGI IMG/M metagenome (IMG submission 29729)
GAACTAGGAGATCTGTGATGAACTGTTCCCGTTGTCACCACTTCGATCGCTTCAAGCCGGATAGTGCCGAAGGCGTTTGTCTCGCGCACCCGCCGACAGCCAGCGTCATCATGGTGCGGGGAGGCCCGGACGGCTTCCGCCCCGAGAACTTCACGGCCTTCCCAACACTCAACGAAGGTCAGACCTGCGGCGAATGGACTGCAGCGCACGCCCGACTCATCATCCCGAACTAACCCCCAACCAAAGGTCAGCCATGCAACGACCCCCTTTCCCTTCCGTAATCGACGCCTCTCTCCTCTCCGCCTTCAAGTCCTGTCCCCAGAAGTGCTTCCGCGAGTACATCGAGCACTGGAAGCCCCGCACCCCCAACATCCACCTACACGCTGGCAAGGCCTACGCCAGTGGTATGGAAGCTGCGCGCCTCGCTTACTACGTCGAGGGCCTCGGTGAAGACGAATCCGTTGCCAAGGGCCTGGGCGTCCTGATGAAGGAATACGGTGATTTCGAGTGCCCGCCCGACAGCGCGAAGTCGCTGGAACGCATGTGCGGCGCGTTCGAGTACTACTTCAGCGTCTACCCCATCTCGATGGACGCAGCAGTTCCGGTCTCCCTCCCCGACGGTCGGCGCGGCATCGAGTTCTCCTTCGCCGAGCCGATCGAGGAAACGCACCCCGAGACTGGCGACCCGCTCCTGTACGTCGGCCGCTTTGACGGGCTGATGAACTACGCAGGCGCCGTCTACGGTCTGGATGACAAGACGACCTCGAGCCTTGGCGCCTCCTGGCCGAAGCAGTGGGACCTGCGTTCTCAGTTCACCGGGTACACATGGGGCGCAGGGCGCGCAGGCATCCGCGTTGACGGCTTCATCGTCCGGGGTATTTCCATCCTCAAGACGAAGTACGACACCCTCCAGCCGATCACGTACCGTCCTCAGTGGATGGTTGATATGTGGTACGAGCAGATCCACCGTGACATCCGGCGTATGAAGGCGATGTGGGAAGAAGGCTACTGGGACTTCAACCTCGACCATGCGTGTACGGAATTCGGCAGCTGCGTCTTCCGCACCATCTGCATGAGCGAGCCGGCGAAGCGCATCAACTGGCTCCAGACGAATTTCGAGCGCCGTCGCTGGGACCCGGTGACGCGGGAAGAAATCGTCCTCGAGGCATGACTCGTGCCCTCCCAGCACTTCTTCGTCGAGGGCCGGTACCTGGGAGCCCGGCAAGTCCCTCCGTTCCGCAAAATACCAGGGATGGAAATCCGGCCCTACGACTCCCATGTTTTCTACTGCATCCGGTGCGGCGAGATATGGGGACGGATGCTGATCGAGGGGGCGACGTACACCCAGCTGACTCAACGTCCGTGCGCCAAGCACGGTGACGGGCATCTGTCCGAGGATTGGCTCCCCGCTGAGTACAACCGGACGAGGTTTGAGGAGGACTGGCCTCCTGACGCAGTTAAATATGAGTTCGAGTGCCAGATCATTCGGGCTCTTAAGGAAGCAAGATGACAGTAACAACCGACACAACAGTCGATTCCCCGAACTACCTTTCGGGACCGAAGATCCTCCTCCAGGGCGACTCCGGCAGTGGCAAGACTTACGCCATCGCCTCGATGGTCGAGTGGGCCGCGCACCAGAACCCGCCACGCCCGGTCTACGTCCTCTTTACCGAGAACGGGCTCGAGACTTTGCTGGGCTTCTGGCGCGACAAGGGACAGCCTGTGCCTCCCAACCTCTCCTGGCACAACGTCAAGGCCGGCACGCTCTCCCTCAAAGCCCTCACGGACGCTGCGCAGAAGGTCGGCATGTTGTCCTACGACTCGATCACCAAGATGGTCGATCCCGAGCGCGGCTCCAACAACCCTTACTACAAGATCATGCAGGCGCTCGCTGATTTCCCCGACGATCGCACGGGGCAGAAGCGCGGGAATATCGGCAGCTGGGGGCCCGAAGCCATATTTGCTATTGACTCGCTGAGCCAGCTCGCCTACGCCTGCATGACGATGGTTATCGGGAACAAGCCGACAGCCTCCCAGCCTGACTACGGCGTGGCACAGAACAACCTGATGAACTTTCTTCGCTTCATCACGCAGGGTTTCGTCCCCACTGTTGTCATGACGGCGCACGTTCAGCGCCAGGTCAACGAGATCACCGGCGGCGTGCAGCTGATGACGAAGGCGATCGGCAAGGCGATGGCCGACGACATTCCCCAGCTGTTCTCCGAAGTCCTGTACTCGGTGCGCGAGGCGAATGCTTGGTATTGGGATACCGCTGCTGTCGGCGTCACGACGAAGACCCGTTACCTCCCCATCGCTGGGAAGCAGAAGCCGGACTTCGCTACAATCATGAACAAGTGGGTTGCGCGGGGTGTGGTATGACTGACGGTCAAAATCAAATCATTGATTTGCTGTCTAAGCAGATTGCCGCCGTGCTTCACCGCCTGAAACACGAAGAGTATTTCCCCGGCCGTGACCCCGATACGATGGATCAGATCATCACCGACTCTCGCAAAGCCGTTGATGCTCTGCGAGCGCACAGAACTCAACTGGAAGACTTGTTCACCCTTGTCTCCCTTTGAATCCGCCGTCAGTCGGTTACTGGCAACTTCCCTCCACTTCCTTCAAGGAAACATTACCATGAGCACCAACTTCGATCCCGCAGCCTTTCTGGACATGCCTGTCGATGAAGCCAACGTCAAGCGCCCTCCGGTGATGATTGGCGACTACACAGCCACAGTAAAGGACGTGACGGCCGAGGCCTGGCAATCCAAGACCAAGGTCGATGAGACGACGGGTCAGCTGAGGGCCGGCCTGAAGTACTCCGTCAAGCTGACGCTCGAGATCCCCGAAGCCGAACGCACCCGCATCGGCCTCACCCAGACCTCGATCGAGCTGGGCGACAGCATCATGCTGGAACTGAACGCCAGCGGCGGCATCGACACGGCGCCGGGCAAGAACGGTTCGCTGCGCCGCTACCGCGATGCACTGGACATGAACAAGCCGGGCCAGCCGTTCAAGGCACGCGACATGATCGGCCGTCTGCTGCTGGTCAAGATCGCGCATCGCGAGTACCCGGAAGGCTCCGGCGACCTCGTGGAAGAGATCAAGGGCGTCGCGCGTATCGGCGGCTGATCCGTTCATCCCCCTACGAGGGTTCTCCCTCCTATCTCCTCTGCCCTCGTAGCTTTGCCCCTCAGTGTTTGGTCCGCCCGGTGCTGAGGGGCTTTTTTCTTGGAGCTGAAATGCAAAAATCGAAGTTTAACTTGAACACGGAAGCCGTAATGTTCGCGGCACGGACCCTCCAGCAGCAGTGCTTCGGGGCCGCTTTCGCTGCAGGCTGGCACCATGATCTCAAGTCGGGCGAGCTCAAGCAGCACAACAAGGGTGAGCGTCTGATGCTCATCGTCACTGAACTCGCCGAGGCGTACGAAGGCGCGCGGAAGGGGCTGATGGATGACAAGCTGCCGCTGCATCCGATGCACGCAGTTGAGCTTGCCGACACCGTGATTCGCTGCTTTGATGAGGCAGGTGTCTGGGGTTATGACCTCGGCGCCATCATCGCAGAGAAGATGTTGTTCAACACTACCCGCCCTGACCACAAGCGCGAAGCCCGCCTCGCTCCCGGCGGGAAGAAAGACTGAAATGCGACTTATCCCTTTCAAAGATATCAAGATCCCCGAGAACCGTCAACGGCGTGAGTTCAAGCCGGAAGAACTCGAAGACCTCAAGGGCTCGATCCAGGACTCGCAGCACGGCTTGCTCCACGCCGTTGTCGTGCGGGAAAAGGGCGGCGTCATTCTCCTCGTTGCAGGCGAACGACGCCTCCGCGCCATCGAAGATGTGTACGCCCTCGAAGGTCAGTTCTGGTACGACGGCGCCATAGTCCCGGCAGGGATGGTGCCCTGCAGTTCCCTCGGCGAACTTTCCGAACTCGAAGCGTACGCAGCCGAACTCGAGGAGAACATCCGGCGCGTCGATTTGACCTGGCAAGAGAAGGCGGAGGCCACGACGAAGCTTGTGAACCTCCGTTCCCTCCAAGCGACCAACCGGGGCGAGGAAGCGCCGAAGATAAGCGAAGTTGCGCTTGAGGCTCACCCCGATCTCGTACCTGCGGCAGCGCAGAACGCTGCCCGGACGGAAATCACCGTTGCTCGGCACCTCGATGATCCCGAAGTCCGCGCCGCACCTTCGATGAAGGAAGCGCTCAAGATCATCAAGAAGAAAGAAGATGTTAAGCGCAACATCGAACTTGCGGCGAAGGTGGGCGAAACCTTCTCCTCGAAGAAGCACGCACTCCTCCTCGGCGACTCCCAAAAGTGGGCAGCGGGGAAGGCTGGCGGCCTCTTCGACATCATCCTGACCGACCCTCCTTACGGCATGGGCGCCAACAATTTCGGTGACTCGGGCAAGGGCACGGAGGCGGCGGCTCACTTCTACGACGACTCGTTCGAAAACTGGGTGAAGCTTCTCGAATGGTTCGCGCCCGAGTCCTTCCGCCTTGCCAAGCCCGACGCTCATCTGTACGCCTTCTGCGATATCGGAAACTTCGGCATGTTTAAAGATCGGATGGCCGAGGCCGGCTGGAAGGTATTCCGCACTCCACTGATCTGGCACAACCCCAGTGGCTTCCGCACTCCCTGGCCTTTCCACGGACCGCAGCGAAAGTACGAGTGCATCCTCTACGCGGTGAAAGGGGAGAAGAAGGTCACAGTAATGCGTAGCGATGTGCTGGAGTATTCAAAAGACACCGCCGTCGGCCACCCTGCCCAGAAGCCGGTGGAACTCCTCGTCGATCTCCTCCGCCGTTCCGCCGCACCCGGTGACGAGGTGGTTGACTTTTTCGCGGGCAGTGGCGCGACGATCGAGGCGGCGAACGAACTCAAGCTCGCCTGCACGGCGATCGAACAGAATCAAAACGCTTACGGCATCGCCTTGAAGCGTCTCCAAGGCCTCTCTTCTTTTGATGAAGGACCGTTTTAACATGAGCGCAATCATTCTTGATACGGAAACAACTCAGGTCGATGAACCGGAAGTCATCCAACTGGCATGGCGCCGACACGGTCCTGTGGGGACGCAGGAGACCTTCTGCTCCAACTACGAGCCCGAAGGCATGATCCAGTGGGGTGCGATGGGAGTTCACAACATCATCCCGGCAGACCTCGTGGACTGCCAGCCTTCCGCCGAGGCCAGGAAGGACTTGCCCAACGCCGCCTACTGGATCGGCCACAACATCGACTTCGATTGGGGTGCTCTCGGCAGCCCACCGAGCGTGAAGCGTATTTGCACCCTTGCGATGGCGCGGCATCTGTGGCCGGAGCTGGACTCGCACAAGCTCGTAACCCTGATGTACTTCACCCAGGGGGCGAACGAACAAACCCGCCAGAAAGTCAGCCGTGCCCACTCCGCCCTGGACGATGTCTTGATGTGCGAGGAGTTGTACGAGGTTATCTGCCAAGTCGCCAAACTCGATCCCCGCGACTACGAGAAAGTGTGGGTTTTCAGCGAGGAGGCGCGTATCCCCAAAGTCTGGCCGGGGGGCAAGTTCAAGGGACAGCCAATCGCAGCAGCCGATCGAGGGTATGCGAACTGGTGCCGGCGACAGCCAGGTTACGACCCGCATACTCTTGAAGCACTGCGGAGGGCCGGGCTGTGAGCGAAACCCCGTCAACCGTCCGTCTCGCTGACGGCCCCGTAACCGTCTACCTCTACGCCGCAACCTCCAAGGAGATTCTCGAAGCGCTCGAACGCCTGCTGCCGCAAATTCGCATGGCAGCGATCAACGAACAGAGGAAGCTCGATGGCCCGCAGCGGTGAAGGCAACCCCTCCGCCCGCATCATGATCGTGGGGGAGTGCTACGGCGAACACGACGCCCGAGTCTCCTCCCCTTTCCAAGGCGCCGGCGGGCAGGAACTCAACCGGATGTTGCAAGAGGTTGGCATCCAGCGCACCGAGTGTTATCTCACCAATGTCGTGAACGAGCGCCCTCCTTTCGGCGACATCGACAAGTGGTGTGTCCACAAGTCCAAGCGCAAGGACATCCGTGCTACGATGAAGCCCCTCGGGGCTTTTTACGTCGAGCCCATCTTCCTCGAGGGCTTCCACCAACTTCTCAAGGAGATCCACCTTGTCCAGCCGAACATCATTCTCGCGCTCGGTAGCACGCCCCTGTGGGCTCTCACAGGCGCCCTCGGCATTACGAAGTGGCGCGGGTCTCAGCTCCGTGTTACGGTTGGCCGCGAAAGTTATCCTAGCGGTTTTCTTGGCCCTACTGATCAGCCGTGGTCTGGGAAGCTTATCCCAACTCTACATCCTTCTTGGGTCGTGCGAGATTTCGGCCAGCGCCCCCTCGTCATCAACGACCTGAAGCGGGTTGTCAAGGAACGAGATACGAAGGAGTATGAAAATGAGCCCACCTGGAATTTTGTTGTCCGACCCTCCACTGCGGCCGTTCTCAGCACTCTGGCCGAACTTACAGCACGAGTGGAATCGGGTCTACTCGAGTGGATTGACTTCGACCTCGAGACGCGCGCAGGTCACATTGCTTGTGCGGGACTGTCGTGGTCGAAAACAGAAGCCCTCTGTATCCCCTTCATGTGCGTCGAAGATCGGACGGGGTACTTCTCTGCGGAAGAGGAAGGCGAGATCGTCTTTCGCCTCTACCGGCTCCTCACCCACCCGAAGGTAAAGGTCCGCTGGCAGAACGGCCTCTACGACGCGCAGTACACTTACCGTCACTGGCACTTCGTCCCACGCGGCGCTCAGGACACGATGATCTCCCACCACAGCGCCTTCTGTGGCCTGCCCAAATCACTGGCCTTCCAGGCCTCGATGTACTGTGACCACTACGTCTACTGGAAAGATGATGGTAAAACCTGGCACGCCGCAATGTCCGAAGACCAGCTCTGGCGCTACAACGGTGTCGACTGCGTCCGAACTCGAGAATGCGGAGAAGTGGAGGCTGATGTTATCCAGCAGCTCGGCCTCCAATCCGTCGACGAGTTCCAGCAAAAATTCTTCTGGCCCGTCCTCCAATGCATGCAGCGGGGCGTCGCCATTGACAAAAAGCTCCGCCAAAAGATGGCTACGACCCTCCTCGAGGAGCTCGAGTCCCGTGAACAGTTCTTTTGTAATGTCTTGGGTCACGCACTCAATCCTAAATCCCCCAAGCAGATGTGCGAGCTTTTCTACGGAGACCTCGGACAACCCAAGATCATGTCCCGAGCAACTAAGGCGTCCCCTGCACATCTTACCTGCAATGACGAGGCCTTACAAAAGATTGCTCTCCGAGAGCCTATTCTCCGACCCCTCATTCGGGCCATCTCCGAATACCGCAGTCTTGGAGTATTCCTATCAACCTTCGTCCTGGCCCCCCTCGACGTGGACGGTAGAATGCGGACGTCCTACAATATCTGCGGTACTGAAACTTTTCGGTTTTCATCTTCTGAGAATGCTTTCGGAACTGGCACCAATCTCCAGAATGTCCCTAAAGGTGGAGATGATGACGAAGGACTCAGCCTCCCTAACATCCGGCGCATCTTCGTTCCTGACCCCGGCTTCACGATCTTCGACACTGACCTCTCCAAAGCCGACCTCCGAATCGTAACGTGGGAGGCGGACGAGCCCGAGATGAAGTCGATGTTGAAAGAAGGCCGCGACCCTTACGTGGAGATTGCCCGTGAATTCTACAAAGATCCCTCGATCACGAAGACCCGTTCTGATGGGACGGAGAACCCGAAGTACAAGACCTTCAAAAGCTTCGCTCACGGTACTCATTATCTGGGTACTCCTCACGGTCTGGCAGCTCGTCTGGGGTTGACGGTTCACCAAGCAGAGACGACGCAGAAGTGGTACCTTCAGAAGAATCGTCGGATCGCCGAATGGCAGAAAGAGTTCTGCGAAGCTCTCAAGTCCCGGCGCTTCGTCCAGAATATCTTCGGGTATCGGCGCTACTACTTTGATCGGATTGACGACGCAACCTGTCGAGAAGCAATCGCGTGGCTCCCGCAATCCACCGTCGCCCTCTACATCAACCGCATCTGGATGAACATCTACGAGAACTACCCGAGCATCTGGATTCTTCTCCAGGTCCACGATTCGCTCGTCGGTCAGTTTCCCACCTGGAAGAAGGTTGAGGCGCTCAAGCAACTCAACGATGCGGCACAGATTGTGCTGCCCTACAACGATCCGCTGATCATTCCGGTCGGTGTCAAAACGTCGGAGGTATCATGGGGCGACTGCTAAAGAAGCTGTACAAGCCACGCATTGTCTGTCTGTCGGGCCTCTGGTACTGTCAGAGCAATCGGCCTGAACTGATCTTCGGATCAGGGGCTACGCCACGCGAAGCTTACCTTAACTGGAAGAGCCAGCTCGAAATCTGCGGTCTCTATTGGGTAGTCTTCGAATGACACGAATCCTCAAGGACTGGCTCCCGGCCTTCATGGACTACACGACAGGGACGGAGGCCCCTCGCCTGATGCATTTCTGGTGCGGGGTCTCTGCTATCGCAGGGGCATTACGTCGCAAGGTCTGGATCGACATGAAGCGATTCAAGTGGACCCCCACATTCTACATCATCTTCGTGGCCCCTCCAGGGGTCATCTCCAAGACGACAACGATGGACCTGGGGATGGATCTCTTGAAAGCGGTGCCGGGTATCAAGTTCGGTCCTGACGTTGTGACGTGGCAGGCGCTCGTCGAACGGTTTGCTGCCGCGCAGGAATCCTTCCAATACGGTGACGAGTGGTTGCCTATGTCCCCCCTCACCCTGGCTTCAGGGGAACTCGGGAACCTCATCGACCCGATGAACAAGGACATGATTAACTTCTACATCACGATGTGGGATGGCCGCTCTTCATTCGAGAAGGGCACGAAGACGAGCGGGAATGACTCGGTCTCTGCACCGTGGATCAACATGATTGGCTGCACCACGCCCCATTGGATCGCAGACAACATGCCCGCAGCGACCGTCGGGGGTGGGTTCACCTCCCGCTGTATCTTCGTCTTCGGGGATAAGAAGGAGAACTTCATCGCCTACCCCGACGAGCATGTCAGCACGGATCATGAAGCGAAGAGAGCGGCCCTGATCGCCGACCTGGAGCACATGGCGATCAACCTTGTGGGGGAGTTCCAGATCACCAAGGAAGCTCGTGCTTGGGGCAGTGCGTGGTATGAGTCCCTGTGGTCCCAGGACGATCGCGATGGTATGACGGATCACTTTAATGGCTACCGTGCGCGCAAACAAACTCACCTGCATAAGCTCGCTATGGTGCTGTCAGTCTCCCGATCCGACTCCCTCATCATTGAGGTTGAGGATCTCATCCTTGCCAACGCAATGCTCGAACAGGCCGAGAAGGACCTCGACAAGGTCTTCTCCCGCATCGGCCGCACAGAGGAGTCCCTCCAAGCCGAACGCTTCATCATGATCGTCAAGCGGCACGGACGGATCGGTTACGCTAAGGCTTACCAACACGTCCATGCTTACTTTCCTGACTTCAAGGACTTCGAAGGCATCCTAGCCGGTGCTATCCGTTCAGGTGTGATCAGGATGGAGTTCGTCGGCGCTCCACGTATGGGCCCGGAAGGCAAGCTAATGCAGGACGCAGAGCTTGTTTATACGGGGGAATAACACCCGGATTGTACCCCCGCATATGACACGCCCTACAGTTAAATCCCTCATCACAGAAGACCTCGGGTACTGCTGCCCCTGGTTCTTCTTTACCCACTTCCGCCAGTCGCAGGTCGTTGCCGATCGCCTGGGAGTAACCAAGCGTGCTGTGCAGTACGCCAAAGCAGATGTAAGGGAAGGCCGCGAGGTCTGCCAGAAGTGCGAAGGGTGCCTCCATCAGAAGGTCACCCTCGAAGGCGAGCTGAGAAAGAAGCCGCTTACGCCTCGGCCTTGAACATGATGTTGTCCAGGCCGGCAGTCGTACCACCCGTACCGTAGGTCGGCGTGACGATGCCGGTTGTATCCACAGTCACTGTGGTAGGAGTCGTACCGTTCCCTGCGACGACAAAGATACGTTTCGCTGCCGGACGCATTCCGACTTGAAGCGAAAATGCCGCAGTCGCTGTCGTACCACTCTGGATGTAGCCCTTCAGTTCGACATTGCCCGAGGCTGCGTTCAAACGAAAGCCCGCCGGCGCAAAGCCAGCTACGTTCGCCCACGTACCATTGAGTGTGGCTGCGGTAAAGTTCCCTGCGCTCAACACCCCACCTGCCATAATCTGCGCTGGTGTAGCGATCTTATTCAGCCCGCCCTGCACGAGTGGGATGGATTCCGTGCCAGTGAGGGTCGTTGCCGCAGGCATTCCAGAAATCTTGATACTCATGTGCTCTCCGTGTAGATGGAAATGAAGTCCTCGGTTTGAATCTCTTCAAGGTTCTCCGCGATGATCGGTTCCGAAGGACCGACGTAGACCAGCCTCGCAGGCTGTGACCACGGCACCGAGGTGTTATCCGGCACCGCCTTCACAAAGTCCTGGGGATGGCGCGGCTCCCAGCACCGGTCGCAGACATACTCGTTCTTCCAGTTGCGCTTGAGTTCGTTCGACTTGAACTTGAACCCGCATTGGAAGCAGACGGCATTCCACGCCCCCGGTTCCCAAGAATCCGCGTGACCCCGTCCTGGGTTACTCATATTTCATCCCCTTCGCATAGCCATGTTTCTGCAAATCCTTGAGCCCGTCCTCGAGTCGGCAGCCGATGTCTGTGCGGAACATCCGATTGCTGGGCCAGTTGATTTCCCACGCAACTTCATACGCTGACTCCCGCGCCTTCTCCACGCTCTCTCCCAGCCCTGTCGCGATGAGGACATAGTCGCCAGCAGTACAGATGGTCTTTTCCGTCTTCACCTCTTTCCCAACCATGACGGGCGCAGAGCATTCCATCGCGGAGCTGAGCCAGATCGACTTCTCGTTTTTCGAGGAGATGCCCGTCAGAGGAAACCCAACCGTCTTCTCCGGGCCAAAGTTCCCGTAGGGGAAATCCCCGTGCGACATTACTACGCCGACACAGACATCGCGCTTGCATTTGAGTTGATCCTTTCCGTCGAGGAGCGCTGCCATCCAGTTCACCGGGTCGCCTTCGTGCAGGGCCATACAGATGTTGAAGTGAGGCCAGCCGAAGCGCATCGTGAACTCGAGCGGCCAGGGCGTGCCATCCTCCCCCACCATGCAGTTCATATCGACGTAGCCCCTGTACCCGAGGTCGAGCAGACGGTCCGTGCACGGCTTGAGGACGTCGTTGAAGAGCTTCGACTCCTTCACATACCGCATGACCGTGCCCATCTCCCCGGTGTTGACGCCCAGCCCTTCGTTCATGAGGCGCTTCTCTTCCCAGTTCTCGTTGATCCATTGCGACCAGCCGTTCTCGTTGAGCCAGCCCCCGACAGCCATCTCGGCTCCTTTGATCGCCTTCTGGAGGAGGAGCTTCCCCTTGAGCGGCCCGGCTTGCTTCCACCGCTCGAGCTTGAACACCATGTCCGCTGGGGACTTGGAGACATAGCTCAGCGACTTATCAGGATTGCCTCCCCAAGGCTTAGAGACAAACGTCTCGCGAGTCTTCTTAACGTGTGCGATTGCCGCATCGTAGTTGGTGAAGACTTCGAAGGGCAGGGTCTCAATGCCACAGCTCTCCAGCACGTCGATACCCACCTCGCGGTCGAGTTCAAGAGCCGCCGCCTTCTCATTACATCCAAAAATCGGATAGCCCTTGGTGAAGTAAGGCCGAAGTTCTGCGCCATATTTCGAGTTGTCCGTGACGACAATGATGTCAGCTTTGTGGATGTACGGCTCCCACTTCGGAACGGAGTCCACAAGCCCCTGGCCGATGGGGGAAGGCTTCCCTGTCCCCTTCTCGAGCGGTTGCCAGAGCTTGACCTCATGCCCGTAGTCCTGGGCGTTGAGGCTGAACGGCAAGCCGCAGTGGTCGAAGTCGAGTACAAGAACTTTCATTTGGAATCCTGCATGAGTCGTTCAAGGCGGCGCCGGCGCTTTTCTTCTTCGCGCTGGTCAGCCGTCTTGCCATAGATTTGAACCAGCCCCGTCATCGAGAGGGCGTCGAGGGGAAGAGAGCCGGTGTTTGTGGATGCTTGGGAGGAGATGGGTAGCATCGACTTTGCCAAGTGGCCGAGGCGACTTCCTTGCATCTTTGGCCCGGCCGTGACCTGCCCCTGCTCCGTTTCCCGAGGGGCGAGGTACTCCGTAGGGAAGACCTGGTTCAGGCCCTCCCTCACCGGCTGGGAGAGCTTGTTCAGCCCTTGCTGCACAGGGTGCGTCATCCAGTGGTAAGGTTCCATCATGTGCTTGGAGAACTGCATCGTCCGTCCATCGCCGAGTTCGAGACGCGTCCAGTCCTTATTGTCCCAGATGTGATGTCCACTCATCGCGTAGTTAATTCCATCCCCCGCCAGCACATAGTACAGCGCCGAACGGAGAACGTACTGGCGGTGCAGGTCAGCGAGGGTGCGCGGGCTGCGGAGGCCCGACAGCCCACTGCCTTCCCCAAACGCCCCTAGAAACGCCCGCGTCGTGGAGATCGTCCAGTCGGGTGCGAACATTGCGATCTGCATTACCTTCCTACCGCGCGGCCCCATCGCCCACTCAGCAATGTCGCGGCCAAACCTTGTCGTCGCCCCTTCGGCAATGCGGCGCCAGTTGATCCCGCCGAAGGTATCGTTTGCAAAGCTCGCCGCGATGTGGGCGATTTCGTCTTCGCTCAGCAGCTTAACCTTCCCCGGATTCTTTTCAGCGGCGCGGGCGTTGTTCTCTTTGATGGCGTTGAACTTTTCACTGAACGTATTGAACTTCAGCCCCGTATGCAGCCGCGCCCACATCGTAACGTCGAAAACTTCGTTCACCTTGATCAGCGGGTCAACGAGCACCTTCCCCGAGCCCTTCACAGCCTTGTCAAGCACCTTCGAGGCGTCGTGCATCGCGGCGTAGAAGGCTCCACCCCCCTCGTCTGCAACGACGGAAGGCTCCTTCTCCATCGTGAACTCAAGCCCACCCTTCATCGCCAGTTCGATCTCTTTGGTCAGGCCGCCTCGCTTGAGGTCCTTGAGGGCTTGGAGCGTCCCCGTGGCTGCGAGGGCGCCGACCTTGCCTGACCCTGCAAGCATCCCAAGCCCAGCGCCAATCAGACCGCCGAGCGCCGGGTCATCTGCGATCATGCCCGTCAGGCCGCCGAGCACCGCACCGCCCAGTATGTACCCCTTGTTCACCTTCGCCGCACCAACATGCGCCTCGACAAGGGACTTCGCATGGAACAGACTCGCCATGACAGCGGTGCGTTTGATCGCCGCGTTCACGGTCTCAAAAGCCCGCACAACTGCGTGGGGGTTTCGCGACTCAAAGAGGAATCGCATCGACCCTTTGAGGTCAGGGTGGACCCGCATTCCCTGCATAGCGGCTCCTGGCATCGGGGTGTAGTCCCTCGGAGCTTCCTTTTCCGGCATCACAAACTTGTTCGCGCTCCCCGGCACAGGCTTCTCTTTCAGAGCCTTGACAAAATTCCTGTCTGCAATCGCCTTCCCCATCGAGTGGGCATACATCCCCAGCATTGTCACGGGGTTCTCAGTCACAGGAGTGTAGCCGGCCTGCTTCGCCGCTTCGAGGGTGACGAACTGCCGCTCCTTTGAGAAGGGGTTCCCCCCATTTCCGCCGGTCTTCTCATAGAGCTTCTGTAGCTCGAACTCCAAGTCCTTCGGGCTGAGGTCATGCAGCCGCGCCATGTAGTTGTCGATGCCCTCCTTGTACACCCCGGCGGCCTTCGCAGCCTTGTCCATTGCAGCGTAGTAGGTCCGGAAGGTCTGCGCAACTTCCCTCTCTGCGGTGGAGAGCCCTGCCATCGAACCGCCGGGTTCGTTCGCCTTCCAAATCGCGGAGAGGCGGGCAGGGTCCGAAACCTTATCCAGGATGGCGTATTGGAGCTGCACCGCCTCGACCCGGAACGCTCGCTCGGCGTAGTCTCGGGCATTCGCTTCGGTGCCGATTCGGAGACGCGTATCTTTCGGGAGGGAGCGGGCGACAGCTACAGCCAGGGCCCCGAGGGCAGCTCCCGTAAGCTTATTCTCCTTGTCCGCCGTACTGTAGCCGATGGCGGTACCAGCCCCTGTCATGGCAAGAGCACGCTTGACATCCCCGCCTGCGATGTTCTTGGCGGCGGCCTTGAGGTGGGAGCCTCGGAGCTGTGTAGCCCCTGCGCCGGCAATGGCGCCTAGGAGAGCTCCGATAGCGGGATGATCGTCGGAAAGGTTTGCGCCGACAACAGCTCCGATTCCGAGCGCCGCGAGGCCGACCATGAGCTTTTGGTCCGCACCACCAAACATCTGGGTACGTTTCCCTGCCGGCATCTTGGCCGAGCCCTCGACAGGGACTTCGATCCAGGTATGGCCAGCGGAGTCGGTGTGCGGCTTGCCGCCGAGTTGGGTTAGGAACTTCTCGACATCCTTCTTGTAGCGATCGTAAATGCCTTGGTGTTCGGGGTTAAATTGCCCGCCCTTAGCAAACTCTTCCGGAGTGGCGTTTGTGTAGTTACGCTCCGGCCACCCCTCCACCTTCGCTACCGTGTCTGCAGTAGCAAAGCGGACATTCCCTTCCCCATTCT
>JGI24890J29729_1000967_pt1 | contig 14588 bp, 17 predicted proteins | sample FreactcultureFD7_FD_29729 | JGI IMG/M metagenome (IMG submission 29729)
GTGCGTGAGATGGCAGTACCGGGTGGCCCAGCCATTCGTGCAACAAGAGAGCAGACACAAAAGTCTTCTCAGGTTATTGCCGCAGAAGTAGAGGCTATCCGCCTCCGCGAAATGGCACAAAAAATGACCAGCCCAGAATTGCGTAACCAGTATCTCGCCGAAGCAATTCGTTACGAGAACAAAGCGAAGCAACTCTAACTAACCATCTAACAGAAAGGGATTGAGACATGGCACTAGCCGCTCCTTCCATTGACGACCTATTCGGCGGACTTCCTGCTGAACAGCGCGTTGAGCGTTTCGAGGCATACAAGTCAGCCTTGAGCGCAGTACACACAAACACATTGACTGCTCACCGTCGCGGCGAGCTTTCATTCAGCCCATCAACCGGAATCACAAAGACTGTTTCTGCTGCTACACGCACAGAAGAAGCTCTTTCTGACCTCTCTAAGGTTGTTTCAGGCGACCAGCTTGCAGCAGTTACATCTGCTCTTGCAGGAATCCAGGACGTAAGCAAGAACATCAGCCTTACATCACCACTTAACAACACCATCTCAGGAATTTCTGGTCTCGTACCTTACGACCTTGACCCAGTGCTTTCAATGCTTATCCCGAAGGAACTTTACCTTCGCAACAGCACAGCACGAATCAAGGCACAAGGACAGGCACTTGAATTCCGTCGCATCACTGGTCTTTCTAACGCCGGTGTTGGTGGAGTTGCTAACCTAAGTTCATTCTTCAACTCGAACACTGCTTCGACTTCATTCAACGGCGTAACTCTTAACCGTCCTACTCAGATTGTTTACGCAGCTGACAAGATTGTTAAGTCATTCGTTGAACAGGGTCTTTCAGACAGCGTTTCATTGCAAGCTGAATTTGCTGGGCAAGGCTACACGGATTTGAGACAACTGAGCCACACAAGCCTCATTTGGTCACACTTCCTTGCTGAAGAGCGCAACATGATGAACTCTTGTTCAACACCTGTTGCTTCTGCTGCTCAAATTGCTGCATTGACTTTCACTGCCGCTCCTGACGCAACTGGAACAGGAATCACAACAGGAACATCATCAACAGTTTGCCAGGTAACACTGTCATCTGCATACGGTGAGTCTGCTCCTTTTGCTGCTGGAACAATCACAACTGTTTCAGGACAGGGTGTTAAAGTAACATTCACAGGAGCTATTCCTGCTGGCGTTGTTGCAATCAACATCTACGCAACAACAAGCACACCAACTGTTTACAAGGCTTCAACTCCTTCAACTGCTTCTGGTGTAACTGGACTTGCGTTCGCTTCAACAACTGCTGCTGTTCCATCAACCGATGGTTCATACAACACATACGCTGCTGGCGCTAACAGTGGAACTGGATACGATGGATTCGTAAACACATTCCTTACTCTTGGTGGCTACCAGAACGCACTTAACGGAACAATCGCTTCGCAGTCAACTGCTGACGACTTCCTACAGGCAGCTTTCGTTTCACTCTTCAACTCAACAATGGGCGACCCAGACGTAGTCATCACGACTGCTGCTGTACGACGCGCACTTGCTAAGGCGATTCAGACAAGCGCAAGCACATCTTCATACCGTCTTAACTACGAGACTGGCAAGGACGGCATCGTTCTTGGTTCACTCGTACAGGCTGTTCAGAACCAGGCAACTGGAAAGATGGTTGACCTCGTAACTCACCGCTTCGCACCTGCTGGTGTTGCGTTGATTCACACGAAGCAACTTCCATTCCCGGACTCAGGTGTTGCTCAGACCGTCGAGGCACACAACACAGTGGACAGTTTAATTATCGAATGGCCACAAATCGGATTTTCTTATGACATCTCAAGCTACACATACGGCGCTCTTGCGTTCCGTGCGCCAGCTTGGTCAGGTGTTGTAACCGGAATCACTGGTTGATTTTCAACCAATTAAATCGCTAGGTGCTTGCATCTAGCCACTGAGGTAGAGCGGTGCAGGAAGTTCCCCTTCTTCTTGCACTGCTCCCTCGTTCGCAAAGGGAGAAACAAATGAGACTTGTCGGTTCCGATAATGGTCTTAAAGAAATACAAGTCAACGAAGGCAAAGTTATTCCTCGACAAAAGGATGGCACGTTCCACGTTGACGGAGGTACTGCCAAGTCTCTCGTAAAGTCAGGAGACTTCGCTGTGGCTGGAATTAACTTTAGAAACGCAACTGGTTACAAATGCACCGCATGTAATTTTGTTGGACTCTACCGCGATAAGTGCGGTAAATGCGGTTGCACCGAACTCACCTTAGAAGAGGAATAAATGTCAGTCATAGCACCATTCGTTTACTCCGGTGGAAAGGTCGAGCCTTACGTCTCGCTTGAAGAAGTTAAGTTCAGCCCGACTGCTTCTGCTATTGACTTCTCTAACCTGATTGAAGACGCTTCACAGGCTGTTCAAGACCGCGCACTGTCAGAACTAATTGTTCGTGCATCGTCTAAGGCTGACAGTTACGCAATGGGTGTTTACGGTTCACTCTGCGCCACCTCAAACACTGAGAATGGTCGCTACTACATGAACCGCGCAGGGCAGATTATTATCAACCCCTACTTCACACCTATCCTCGAAGTTCAATCATTCATGGTTGGCTGGGGGCCAGGTAATGGGATGCAAGCTGTAACGCTTTCGTCTTCTAACTGCTCTATTGAGCGCACTCAGTTCATCATTACTTCGCAATCCACTATGGGCCTTTACTTTGGAAACCTCGGAATCGCTGGCGGCAACATGCAGTCAGGTACAGAGGTCTTCTGTCAGTGGTCATACGTCAACGGTTGGGCTAACACTTTTACCAATACAACGTCCGCTATCGGCGCTACATCAGTCACCGTGAATAACGTGGTTGGTATCTACCCAGGACAGATGCTTACTATCTGGGATGGACAACAGGACGAGTTCGTACAGGTTTCTACAACGTGGGTTCCTGGTACTACAACACTCACATTCACAACACCGCTCAAGTACCGTCACGGTTCAGGCGTAAACATCTCAGCTCTACCTGCAACAATTAAGCAAGCCGTAATCCACTTCATTGTTTCAATGGTGAAGGAGCGCGGTCAGGGTGGACTTGTGCTTAACGAAATTGGTGAGCCATCTCCAGTATCAGGCCGCACTGAAAGTTCAATGCATGACGAGATTCTTGCTTACGACTTACTAGATGAGTTCAAGCAGATTTGGGGTCGTGCATAATGTCACGCGCCACAGTACGCCAGGCAGTCGCAACGTACTTGACAAACGCTGGTGTTACCAACCTTTCAAGTGTCAGACAGTTCCCGGCAAAACTTACGCCGGAAGGTGAGTTCTTTGAAGGTGAAGACCCAGGACACAGTTCTGGCGCAATCATCTTCTTATACATCGAGAATCAGTTTGAGAATCGCATTGCTCTAGGTGGCGCACATCATGGTCGTAAGGCCATTGACTACACGTTCATCTTGGACTGCTACCTACGCTCAACACACAAGAAGTCAGAAGACGCAGGGTTCGACAACGAAGCCTTCCTTGATTCTCTTGTTACCGCTATTCGTGCAGACAGAAACGCTGGCGCACCTAACATCATCTTCCAATGGGGAGAAGGCGCTAATGGCGCAGCTGGTGGTCAAGACATTGACATCACCTCGTATTACCCTCGCCAAATAAACGGCAAGGCAGCAGCAACGCAAGTGACTTCGATTGTCCGAGTCCACGTTGTTGAAATTATCGACAACTAAGGAGCATTATGTTTACCTATAACGGAACCGAAGCAACGGTTTACAACGACATTACATTTGAGGGTTCAACTCTTGTAGCAGAGCCAGGCAAGTCATACGAACTTGACGCTGCTCCTGACGAGAATTGGTCTTCAAGCGCATCACCAAAAGCATCACAAAAAGCCCCAGAAGCGCCTGTAGAGGCTTCTGATTCAACCCCAACCACAAACTAAGGAGCGCCTCAGATGGCCTTTTTATCCGCCAATAGTTATCTTGGACTAGCACCAGAGACAACCAGAGGAACAGCAGCAACTTCGGGTGCAATTTACATCCCGGTTACTACACCTCAGACAACCCCAATGCAGACGTTCCTTCGTGACGAAGCGTTCCGAGGTTCACCAACAACGGTCTATGACCAGGTTCAGGGTATTCGCCACGATGAGTACGACGCTAAGGTTTACCTTTACGCCGACACATTTGGAAACCTTGTTAAATCAGTTCTAGGTGGAGTTGACACAGTTCAGACAGGCGTTCCAAACGCAGGTCTTTACACTCACACCATTAAGTTGCTGAACAATGCAGCCATTGGTTCACAGCCATCGTCATACTCAATTCTTGACTTTGACGGAGCCAACTACTTCTTGATGACAGGCGCACAGGCAGACAGCCTTGCAGTTACCTTTGGTGCAGAAGCAGCCGCAGACGCAACAGTTAAGTTTATGGCGAACCCATACACCTCATCTACAAGCGCACCTGCTGGAACAGCGTTCTCAACATTCACTTGGCCAGCTACTCCTGACCACTTGATTCCTGCATGGAATACAGTTATTCAGTACGGCCCAGTTGGTGGTTCATTGACTACTTACACCTACATTCAAACTGGTGAATTGAGCATTGCACGAAAGACAACTCCTATTCACACAATGGGTCAGCAGTCTCCATACGCATTGTTCGCAGGGCCAATAGAAGTTACAGGTAAGTTCACAGCAGTAGTTGACAACAACGCAGACACATGGTCAACTCCTTCAACATACACATCTACTTCAACAACAACTGGTACAACTGTTTCAACTGCGGACGCTCTTACACGCGACCCACAGAAGTTGGTTATTACAATGACCGACCCTAACGACAACGTACTTACTGGAAGTCAGAGCATTTCGTTCACTTTGAACAATGTTCAGATGCACGATGTTAAGCGCACACGCGGCAAGGAATACACAGAAGTTGAAGTATCATTCACTGCTAATGCAAACACGACTGACGCAACAACTGGATTTTCACCAATCCAAGCTACAATCGTAAACGCAGTAACAACCGCTTACTAATACCAAGCCCAAAGGGGATAAAATGCCAGCAATAAACCTTCCAAACAATCAGTCAGCCATCTTGTATGGGCGTGATGAAATCTCTGAGCGCACTGCTCGAAGTATCTCGCGCTCGTACATGAAGGCGGCTGGTGCAGCTGCAACGCTTGTCAAACTAGGTTTTGACGAAAGCAATCCTGATTCATGGTCTGTTTTTTCTAATCTTGAAGACTCAGACAGAGACAGTCTTGACGGATACCAGGCGGCTCTTATTGTCGGCATGGTTCAGTCATGGTCACTTGGAGATTTGCCAACACTTGAATCAGCGCTAGACCTTCCTAAGAATGTCTTTGATGCTTTGGCTACGGCTTGTGCTGATGAGTTCAACGGTGTTATTAACACTGAACCAAGTCTTGACCCAAAAGCCCCTACCGCCGACTAGCGCGGCTGGAGGCAGCAATACGCGGTAAAGATGCGGATGTTGACAATGAGATGTTTTCGTTGTTTCGTGAGTACCAGTTTCGTAAAACATTTGGTGGCTCGCACGAAGACTTTTTAAATCAACCAATGACAAACACTGAGTGGCTTTTAGCCATTCACTCAATCGTTAATAAGGTGCAAAATGACCAGTGAAATTATCTGCACTAATACATTTAGCATAAAAGAGCGACTACAGGTAAAGCAAGCCAAAGCCAACGAAGCCGCTAGGAACATTGTTGTTCGTGGCTCAAGAGTTATTGCTGAGACTGCCAAAGAGCAGTTCAGGGAGAAAAACCCTGACGTAGTTGCAGCTCCGCCTCAAGCACCTAACCCAACATCTCGAACCGGCGAACTTCGTCGTTCAATCAGGATGCTCTCTGTAGCAAGTCTTGGAACAGGTCGCTGGGAAAGCACAACAGGAACAAAAGTGCAATACGCACGACCAGTTGAATACGGACACGGAAGCACAGGCAATGCTTTCCCATTTATGCGTTCAGGATTTCAAGGCGCTAAAGGCGTTAGAAGTTGGTCAGAACTTAAAGACATTTACCGAGAGGAATGGGCTAAGGCTCTAGAGTAATGAACGAAATCGGAGACTTAGTAGTACGGCTCATAGCCGACATTCGAGAGTTCATGGGGAAGATGGACGAGGCCGAAGCAAAGGTTGGGGAATTTGCTGCCGCATCTGAAAAATCAAGCGCACGTTTTGGAAAAGCAATGTCCAAGATTGGCACTGCCGTTATTGGTGCTACTGCCATTATTGCTGGATACGGTCTTAAAGCTGCATACGATTATGGAAAAACCATTGAAGCAATCGGGTTTCAATCTGGTGCAAGCGCAGCAGAAGTTGACCGACTAAAGACACACATCCTCGACCTATCTGTTTCAGTAGCCACTTCTGCTACCGACCTTGCCGCTGCTTACACTCAAGTTGAAAAAGCAGGATTTAGTGGAGCAAAAGCAGACGCACTTGTTTCCAACGCCGCAAAATTAGCAAAACTTTCTAACACAGATTTAATCACTACTACAAAAGACTTGATTGCCGTACAAGCTCTTCAAGCAAATGGCTCAAAAGACGCTGCCGCATCAGCAGGATTATTGCTTCAACTAACAAAAAACTCTGTTGGCTCAATGTCAGACTTAAACGCAGTTTTTACAGGCAAACCAGCAGCGGTAGCAGCTTCATACGGCATAAGTTTGGCTAACATGGCAACGGGTGTAGAGGCTGTTGCTAAACATGGTTTAGATGCCAATGTTGCAATGACAAGTCTTTCTTCCGGTATTACTCGAATGATTAAACCTTCGTCAGCAATAAATGACCTACTTGTGGGAACAAAAACTCACAAAGGTATAGGCATGAATCAACAACAACTTGCCGATGATTTTAGAAAACCTAATGGTTTATTTGTTGCCCTCAACGACTTAAAGACACACTTTGTTTCTGCTGGATACCCTGCTCAACAATTTGGTGCATTTCTAACTCAACTTGCTGGCCCAAGAGGTTCAGCAGGATTTGGTGTTATGGCTAAGTATTTAGGCGACATGACAAAGTATTATCCTCAGCTAGTAAATAGTTCTAAACAATTTGCTGACTCATGGGCTGCTTTTCAAAAAACACCTGAATTTAAGTTTGACAAGTTAAAGACAGCATTTCATGATGCAATGATTAAAGTTGGAAACTTTATTCTTCCTGTCGCCATCGACATTGCCAATGCCCTTCTTGCTGCTCAAAAATGGCTTTCTAACCCTAAGCACAAAATCTACGCACACATTGTTGCGGATGTAGCTGTTGGTATTGTTGCTACTGCAATTATTTCTAAAATTACAAATGCAATTCAAAAGTGGACTAATACAGGTGTAGAAGCAAAGACCCTTGCTCAGGGTGTAACTCAAATTAGTCTTCTAACTGAAATTGCTGCTAATACATTGGCTATGGCAGGAGAACTTGTAACCGTTGCAGCCGAAGCAGGAGTTATCGCTACTGAAACAGGAGTTGTTGCCGCCGAGGGTGGTACTGGTGGAATTGCAAGATTGCTTGGAACGGCTCTTGGGCCTTTGATTGCTTTTGCACCAGAATTAATTGTTGCTGCTGCTGGTCTTGCGGCAGTTGTTATTGTTATAAAGAACATTGTTGATTTATTCAAAAACCCTGTAATGTCCGCAGCATCTTATGTATCGCCTCTTTCTAACGAACGAGGTGGTTATGTTTTAACCAAAGCACAAATAAACGCAGTGGACATGTCAACTCCTTATGGAAACATAAGTGCAGGACAGGCACAAGCCGCTTCTGATTATGTAACCAAGACATTGCACGACCAATACAGCCCCAATGCAGATTCAAAGTATCAAAAAGACCTTATGACGCAATTCAAAGCGTTCGCTGCTTATGACAAAGGTAAGACTTCAACCTCATACGTTACTATTACAGTAAAGGCTAGTAAGTAATGGGCAAGGGGTCTTTTAGTTCGGACACACCTCAGAATTTTGAAATAAACATTGAAGCATCGGTTATTTCAGAAGCGTTGATTACTAACCCTGCTTTCATTGAAGCAGTAGCAAAAGAGATTCGTACTCAAATGACTAAGGATGTTCGTTGGATGGGGAACTTGTTTTCTAAATGGGCTTCAACAAATCCACCGGCTCCTACGACAAGGAACAGGATTAGCAACTAATGGCTATTGACTCACTGCCAATTTTGTCGGTGCAAATTGCCTTTAATCCGACAAACATTCAAGGATTACCAAGCACACAGACTTGGACTGATGTAACCCCTTACGTTCGCAGTTTAAGCACTCGTCAAGGTCGTCAACACTATCTTGAAAGAGTTGAAGCGAGTTCATTGAGTTTAGTTGTAAACAATAGAACAGGTTTCTTTCTAAACGGTGGAGCTACTTCTGCTGGCGGCAACGGAACTGGTTACGTCATTCAACCTCGTACCCCTATTAAGGTAACGGCTTCTTGGGCGCAATCATCTTCGACTTCATTAACAATAGGTGTTGGTTCTCAAACATTTACAACAACTAATGGAATGGGAACATCTACTGGCTTACCAGTAACTCTTTCTAGTGGTGCTAATACCATGACTGGTACTTGCACCGCCTACAACTCCACCACTGGTTCAATGACGGTAAATGTTGCTTCTGTTACTGGCTCAGGAACATTATCGTCTTGGTCGGTTTTAATTACTTACCCAACTTTTTACGGACTCATTGACGACATTTCCGAAAATGTTACTGACGAAATAAACAGTGACATGACAATTAGGGCAACTGACCTGACTAAGTTCTTGTCTTTGCAATACATGTCATCTAATAATTTTTGGAACACATACGCCAAAAGCACAAGTGCAACAAACTGGTTTCGATGTGACCTTACAAAACAGGCAACTGTTACAAGCGCGGTTACTCCCTCAGTTACTTATGGTTTTGGTTACACTGACTACACCAGTGTTAATAACTTTGCAGTTGGGGAATCTGTTTACGTAAATGGACTAACCACCTATTCTGGTTCAACCCAAAATTCGTATTCAACAGCTCCGGTTCAATTTTCAAATGGTTCTATGTTCACCCTAAGTACCGGTAACAATCCTGGTACAGCTGGCGGTCAGGCAACTGCTACACAGACAAACACATCAGACCAATTAACTAACGGTGGTCAAGCGTATTACGTTAATGACGTAGGTTTTAATCCAAATGGGGCTATGGTTTATTCAGCGAATGGCTCCATAAGTCTTTCAAATGGTTCCAATGCCCCTACCGGATACATGCAAATTGCAGACGTGCCAACTGGCTTTGGTGTTTACAATGGTGCGCTGGATTTTTGGATACTAGGACAAGGCATTGCTGGTCAGTTAATTACCAATGTTCTTGGACACGGTTCAAGCGACTCTGACGTAGAACTATGGGTATCGCCAAACGGATACCTTGAGGCAGTTTTAGTGGGTGATTCTACCGGAACTATCTCAAGAGCTTCTGCTAGCGGAACACAATTTACTTTTACAGGCAGTTTTACGCCTTCACAATACAACACAACAAATGGCTATGTAAGAATAAGCGGACTTACTGCGGCATACAACGGTGAATGGAAAATTGTTTCAGTAAATTCAACCACAATGGTAGTTGAAAGCAATACGACATCTGCAACTATTACTGGTCGTACCGGCGTATCTCATGGAATTGTTCGTTCAAACATAGCCGTTAATGATGGTTACTGGCATCACATTGGTTTGTGTAATAACTCATCTGGTGTTCTTTGCATTTATGTAGATGGAACATTTACGCCAATAACAACTTCTACTATTTCTTATTCGGGTTGGACAACAACATTTTCTGGTACTAATTATGCGCTTTACATTGGTGCGTATAACGGATTTTATCTTGGTGGTGGTGGAACACCTACGCTTGCCGCACTTGTTGATGAAGTAATTATTAGTAGCACAACGAACAATTCTACCCTTTACAATGAAGTCTTAAATCGATACGGAGCCGGAACTCTTCTTTCATTAGGGTTTCCCGTAACCCCTGGACTTTATTTTACTTCGGGAACCAGAATTGCACACATACTTTGCATTGCTGGATTTGGAACTATTGTTAATGGCAATGTAGTGCTTAATTCAAATACTTTTTTTATTAACGACTACCCAAGCCCCTGGGGGCCTGGTTTGGCAAACAATTATTATACATTTGTTGAGCCGTATTATTGGGATAGTCCGGTTACTGGTTCTACTGCGCTTGACCTAATTTTGCAGATTTGCGACACTGACATTGGTTCGTTTTTTCAAAAACCTGATGGAACATTAGCGTTTCACAATCAGAATTATTACGGTTACTGGTCTTGGACTACTTCTACAACTTCTTTAACAGTAGGAACAGGAACGCAAACTCTTATTATACCTTCAGGTATAAGTTTCACTCCTGGAATGAGTGTAACCCTTTCAAATGCTTCTTCCACAATGACAGGCACAGTTATAACGTATGCGTCTGGGCCAGGTTCAAACTACACTCTTATTGTAAACATAACTAGTTTTACTGGTTCAGGAACGCAATCTACATGGAACGTAAGTTCTTGGAATCCAAATAACACTTATGTTCCTGCTCCTATTGGCGACCACATTTGGACAGACGACGCATCCTCGACGTATCACTACTACGGCCCAAGCCTTCAGGTTTTACGAGATGATGTTGACACCTGGACAACTGTTAAGGTTTCACCACAGTCAGGTACGTCTCAGGTGTATGAAAACTTTGTTAACGAACCTCGATGGGGTTACACGACACTTACTAAATCGGCAACACTTCACACAACTTTGAGCCTTGCGCTTTCTACTGCGACATTTCTTGGCAACCTGTTTAAGACTCCATTGCCTAGAATTACTAACGTCGAGCTGCGAAGTGAGACATCGAACGGTGGAAACATGACCGCCATGCTAAATACCGATTTTGGTGACATTGTTACAATTAAACGCACGTCACCCAACGCTTCTACTTCGGGAACGTATCCTTCACAGAAGGGTCAAATTAGTACCAACATGGTTGTAGAATCTATTAGCCATGACTTTCAAGCGGAACCTGGTTTTTGGCACACATCATTCGCTCTTGACCCTTACCCAATTAGGAGTTAGTTATGGGGAATATTCCTAACACCACAACAAACGGACTAGTTCTTACCTCGGTAGGAAACGGCTCTAACGATTCACAGTGGGCTATAAATAGCAGCGCTGGTTCAGTAACTCTTGCTGGTGACGTAACCGGCGCTAGTGGAAGCAACACCGTAATTAAAATTAACGGTACTGCTTTAGGAACATTGACAGGAGCAACAAACGGTTATGTTCTTACCTGGGATAGCACATCAAGTACTTGGATTCCAGCCGCAGGTGGTAGTTCTCTTGCTGGCTATCCAGTAAATGTAACGGGAATTGGTAACGGCGACGTTCTTTACTGGTCAAACGTGGGCGCTGTTCAGCAATGGGTAACTGGCCCAACCCCAACAGGTGACGGTCAACTTCAATACTGGAACACTTCTCTGAGTGGTCACTGGTCGCTTTCTGCCGCAGCCACAACAACAGGTCAAGCGCTTGTTTGGAATAACAGCACCCTGACATGGGGGCCAGGTTCAGTTCCTTTGGTAGGTGACGTATCGGGTACAACATCTTCTAACCAAGTAGTCAGCCTTGCAGGTGGTCAAACCCTTGCACTGACTGGTGGAAACTTTCCTGTATCGGGAAGCATCATGCAATACGTCACAGCAGGCTCAACCCCTGCTTGGACAACAGGTGCGGCTCCCACACAAAACGGACAACTGCTTCAATGGAATGGCGCTGGATGGGCGCAAAGCGACTCAACCCCTCCATCTACCGGTAACACTCTTATTTGGAATAGTTCTATTTTACCATTTGGAAAATGGACTCCTGGAAACATAACTCTTGCTGGTGAAGTAACTGGTACTACAGCTTCAACTTCTGTTGTAAAACTTATTACCTATTTGCTTCCTGTTACTGGCGCTCAAATGGGGAACTTCCTTTATTACAACAGCACATCAGGTCAATGGGCTTACGGTGGCGCTCGAACTGGTGGAGCAACACCATCCGTAGGTGACGTTCCGGTTTGGAACGCAACAACTGGTTGGACAGCAGGGCCGGTAAGCAGTACGCCTTCGTTGCTAAATAATTCAACCGGTTCAATGTTTCAAAACTCAACAACCAACGTAACTAACACGATTGCCAGAGTTGATAACATGGCATCAAACTTTGTAAATGGTTCGGTGACATTCAATGGTTCTGGTGGAACGTATCCTTATTCGCTTAGGGTTCCTACTACTGGCTACTATCAGGTTGACGGACAAGTTTACATAGCGGCAGGTACGGCTACTGGTGGTTATGTAATTTCTCTCATCTATGTAAATGGTTCAGAAGTTATGAGGGCAAACTCTTTCGGCACAGGTGGGGCTGCTCCACACTGCGGAGGAGTTATTTCTCTAGCCGCAGGTGACTACATTCAACTTTACGCACAAGTTCAATCAGGAACAGCTGCTACAAGTGTTGCTGCTGGTAGCCTTAGAACTTTCGTATCACTTTCACTAGTTTCACAATAAGGAGAATCATGGGAATCAACACAACAAGCGTTTTAACTTGCGACGGATGCAATGAAACAATTACAGGGGAAATGACCTTTGTGGTTCTTCAGCCTCAGTCCAACTCTGAGACACCATTCATAACATTGCCAGTAGTCGTCTGCACAGCCAAGTGCTTGCAGGAATACGCCGCAACTCTAGGAGCATAATGACAGACGTAAGAGATACCATCGTTGCTTGGGCTAAGTGGTCAGCCACTAACCACTCAAAGTTCACCTACTCAGAAGGCCCACAGCGCATGTCGGGTATTGGACACCCAGGCAAACTGCCGGTGACCGCCGACTGCTCAGCCTTCGTTACTCTCTGCTACAACTGGGCTGGCGCTCCTGACCCAAATGCTCAGAGCTACAACCACACTGGCTACACAGGCACACTGCTCGCACACGGTCAAAAGATTGCTCTTAAAGATGTTCAACCTGGCGACGTTATTGTTTATGGCCCAGGAACCGGCTGGCACACAGCTCTCATTGTTGACGTAACCGGCGCTAACGCAAAGAACCCTCTAACCATCTCACATGGCCAGCAGGGCGACCCTTCATACGTTCACGTCAATCAGGATGGTCGTTTGCCACAGACCTACCTACGTTTTAACACTTCTGCTATAACCGCTCAGGGTATCCACACACCACCGGCTAAGTAAAATGAACGCCAACACTTTTAACTTTTGGATTCAGTTAATCGTTGCTCTGGGCTTTTTGCTTGGAATGATTTGGGGAGTTATACGTTTCGGACACAACATCCTTGCTAGGTCAGTATCAGAACGCCTAGATGAAATTCGCAAAGAGACTAAGCCAAATGGGGGGAGCAGTCTTCGAGACGCGGTGGACAGAGTGGAAAGAAAGCTCGACGCTGTAGCCTCTGACCTTGACCGACACCTCGGCGCACACGATGGTCTGTAGTGGCAAAAGAATCCCACTGGCACTTTCATCCTGCCGTTAGAAGTGGCGACGAACGAACACTAGGGGAAAGAGCTGCTGACGGTATGCGACACGGCATGGGGTCGTGGCCTTTCGTATTTGGCTTTCTAGGAATCATGGCTGTTTGGATGACGTACAACTCGTTGTCAAATAAGCCGTTCGACATCTACCCATTTATCCTACTTAACCTCTCCCTCTCAACCCTCGCTGGGTTACAGGGAGCAATCCTTCTCATAGCCAACAAACGTGCAGACCGAATCTCGGCTGAACTGGCTGCCTACCATCTTGAAATCAGCGAACACGCCGATAAGGAAATTGCTGACCTCAAAGAAATAATTGCTGACGTAAGACACATGATGGCTGAATTAGACATCATAAAAAAATCAGCAAAGAACGCATCACCAAAAAAACAATAAACCTGCTAAAATGTTTAGCAACTAACACTTAGGAGACAAAGTGGCTCGCTTACCTATTGCACAAGAAAACACTGGCCTTAACGCCATGTTCGTACCATCAACGACTTACTACCTTGCACTTTACACAACAGACCCATCAACAACTGGTGCGTCTGGTGAAGTAACTGGTGGTTCATACGCTCGTCAAGGAATCGCTTTTGGTTCTGCATCGTCAGGCTCACAGGCTTCAACTAACGCACAGACCTTTACTGGTATGCCAGTTCTTTCAGGTGGAGCGCCATACTTCGGCCTCTTCTCTGCATCAACAGGTGGAACCTACCTCGGTGGTGGAACAACTACTGGACTATCAGGCGCTATCTCAGCCGGTTCAACAGTTACATTCGCTATCGGTGCAGTAACTACATCACTGAGCTAATGGGCGGAGAACAAGAGTTCACAGCAAACGCTGTCGGAACCGTAACTCCACCTGCGCCGGTTGAAGAGGAAACTCAGACCGACGCCTAACCCAAAGGCAATCTGATGGACGCATTAAAGAATTTTTCTTATTCACTCGTAGCAACAGCACCGTCTCCTGCCACGTCTGGAACAAGTTTGGTCGTCACGGCTGGTCAGGGTTCATACTTCCCGGCCACGCCGTTTGACGC
>JGI24890J29729_1000968_pt1 | contig 14559 bp, 21 predicted proteins | sample FreactcultureFD7_FD_29729 | JGI IMG/M metagenome (IMG submission 29729)
TTTGAATTTCGCAAAAATCACAGAAATCTAAAATTTGCGTCATAATTACGATACAAAAAAGAAAAATGCGTTTTGGAAGAAAACAAAAAACGCCCCATTTTGAATTTCGCAGAATTTTAAGAATTTTTTTAATTTGTGTAATAAATGCGATACAAAAATAAAAAATGCGTTTTATTGCTTTTTTGCAAAACAAAGAATATATATACATTATTATAAGTATTTTTTTTTCTTTTTTACGCAAAATTACAGTTAATTAAAAAAACGCAAGGGAGTAGCCTTCACTTTTTGGGCATTTTTGCGAAAATGCGGGAAATGCGAAGAAAAATTGAAAAACACCAAAAAAGGCAAAAACGCATTTCTTGTTAAAAATTCCAAGTTCTCTATATAAATGCTATACAAACCTAATAAATCTATGTAAATTAGAAATCTCATACTCTCAAAAAATAAAAGTGAGAGTATTAAAATAGAAAATAAAAGTATGTCTAAGAGAGAAAAGTTTATAGGAGGAGATGTAAAAGAATTCTTGATACTCTCACTCTCATTTTAAAAAGTGAGAGTATGAACTATGCAAAACACCCTAAAAAATTCTACGATACTAAGGAATTAAGAAATCGGAATGAAATTGTTAGAAACGCATCACGCCCAAAAAGATAATTTGGTTCTCGCCCGTTTTCTGCCCGGATTCTCCCCGGATTCGGACAAAATTGACCGCTCTTTTTTGTCTTTCCCTTAATTAGAAACACAATGGCGACGTTAGCACAATCCACAATCAAAGCCTATGAATCCCGTCTAAAAATTCTTAACGCAATTGAACCGCCTCTCGATTTTAATGATGCTGTTGAAACGGTAAAACGCCTAAAAGAATTGTCTGTTTTGCCCACCACTCTTAAAACCTATTATTCTGCTATCATATACAGTATAGGAAAAGAAAACCCTTCCGCAGATTTGTATAGGAAAGAAATGAAAGACGTAGCAGTATCAGTAAAAAACATTGCGAAAGAACAAACGCTCTCCGAAAAAGAAGAAAAGAAGTATTTGCCATGGAGCGATATCATTAACGCAACTAATGAAATTGTTAGAAATCCAAGTGTTTCGGATATGGATAAACTTCTATTACAGTTTTATACATATATGCCACCCGTTCGAGCCGACTATGCAAACTTAGAAATTGTAAAACGCAAAACGGATAAAGCCACAGGTAATTATATACAAATAATGAAATCTGGGGCAGTCATTCGAATTAATGATCATAAGACATCAAAAACGTATGGTGCATTAATTAAAAAGGTGCCTGATCAATTAGCCAAAAAACTATATCAATACATTGTAATAAATCCAAGTCTAAAAGTCTTGTTTCCTATGAGTGAAAACGCATTAGGCAAACGAGTGCAAAAACTGTATAAAAATCAAACGGGTAAAGATATTGGTATTACTGTAATGCGTCATTCTTATATTTCAGATATGCGGAAAAACGATTTACCGTTAAAAGACAAAGAGTGGATCGCTAAAGAAATGGGAAATTCCTTAAGTGAGCAAGAACTTTATAGAAAAATATAAATGTATTATTATACTAATTGAAGATAATCTACGTTTTCTTCTTCCATTTTTTGCATTAGTTTTTCATTTTTTTCTTCTTGTTTTTCAATTTTTTCTTCTAATTTTTCAATTTTTGTTTGTAGATTTTGTATTTCTGCATTTCGTTTTTTAATAAATATTTCTTTGCGTTTATAACTTGATATTAATTCTCCAATAAGAGTATCAATATCAGGAATTTTAAAGGGGTCGTCCTCATCTTCATCCCCTTCATCGGGCTTATGTAATTCTGTATATAAATTTTCTAAAAATTTTTTATTTGTATCGCTAATATCTATATCTTTTTTCTCTTCCGCTTTTGGCATTATTTTACCTGGTGTCTCATAAAATTTTTTGACCTCCTCGAATTTTTCAGATGTAAAACATTGAGGAGATTCTTTTATATGCGATTTACTACCAGTATAGAAACATGTCGTAAGTTGTTTTGAAAATTCATTTTTGCCTTGTCCGCAAGATAAACAATAAATGAACGGTATAATATTACCGCATTTGCGTTTATCGCCGTAAATCAAAGGCATCTTTTTATCTAAGCAGTGTTTAATATCATCAGAATGCATAAACTCCGCCAAATGTTTCTTATGAGACAACACATGACGAGGCAAATTTCTCGACGGCATTTCTTTTTTACAAATTGGGCAAGAATGGTTTAAATCAGCAGGAGAAGGCATTTACTTTACTAAGGGTAAAGAAAAAGACTTTTTGACCCCGTCAATTTTGGCCGAAACCCGGGAGAATCCGGGAGGAATCCGGCAGAATCCGGGCAGAATCTAAATTATGGGGGAGGAGTGTTAAAGTTTTTAGGCGGTATGGGTGCGGTCTTCTCTAAGGGAGTTTGCGGAACTATTATATCGCAATCTCCTTCTATTTTTAAGGTATTTAGAGGTATAAGTCTCGCCTTTCGTTGCCCTCTATCGCCCACTATTTCAATATGTTCTTTTTGTAATGTTGATAATACTTCTCTATAGACGTAAATGAATTGAATACATTTACATCTTTGCATTTGACTAATCGGCATAGAATCCACTTGTCGTTTTAATCGCCTACATTCGCCTCGCAACTGATGAACGTTATAGGTTTCATAGTCTTTTTGTAATTTTTCCATTCTACTTAACCATGATTTTATTAATGTTTAAGGAGTATCCGTCTGATAGTTCGGAAATGCAAAACTTACTTTTTTAGAGTCGGGAGTCTCTTGTAAATCGACGCTGACTTCTGTCTTATGACCACAACAAACCGACTTACACCGGGAGTGTTTGAATACTTTATAAATAACATAACCGATCATTAAAACCATCGAACTTAGAGACGATACGTTTGTAATATTAGCGTCCATCTCTATTTAAAAGATACCATAATGTTTTCTACTATTTTTATTGTATCGTCGACTTTTGCATCTTTTGGTTTTGTTGCGTCTTTGCGTTCATACAATACGCCATACTGCATAATGTAGCGTGGTAATTCTATTTCTTCTTTTATGACTTTGCGATATTTGTAGCGTCGCTTCTTATAATAATAATCTGGATCGTCGAGTCTTCCCATTTATATTAATATGATATATTAGTATGCGACTAAAGCCGAGCCAGTCCAGTATAACATTATGGTTCCTGCGTTTTGACTTGCTGAAGGATTAAACAATGTTAGATTACCCGTAGCACCTGTAATAGTTATATTGCCTACACTTAATGCCGTATTACCATTTCGCAAAGTTACAAAAAATCCCGTATCGTTTGCTGTAAGGGTTGCCGTTACAAAGTTTTGCGTTGTTGAACCAGTTAATATATATGTCTTTCCTCGGGCTGATGGTAATAACACAATGGGTGTTGCCGACGCTGCAACAACTTGCGTAGTAAATGCACTTGGTTCGTAAAGAAGTTCCTTTGTTGTATCATTGTAAAACGCTATGTGTGCTTGGTAGGCATTTGACGTAGGAATTGACCGTAAAGGAGCAATATAGCAAGAAGAAGCCTGTGCCGGATTCACGGCGACACCTGTAGCGTTGAGGACGAGCGTATTAGCAAAAGACCCGCCGACCGCACACGCCCCGTATCCTATCGCAACCGAGTTAGATCCTTGGTTGCTTTGTCCTGCTTGCCAACCTACCGCAACGGCGTTCTGAGCTTGGTTCCATTGTCCCGCTTCGAGACCCAAAGCCACCGTATATTGTTGTTGATTTGAATAACCCGCCACGTTTCCAATCGCAAGAGCATTAACCTTCTGACCGTAGCGACCCACTTGTAATCCTATAGCGACTGCCCCATTACCTTGGTTAGAGCCTCCTGCGTCTGTGCCGATGGCTAAACCCCAAGAACCTTGATTCAGATACCCAGCACCACTGCCAATAGCAACGCCAAACGTGGTTTGAGAAATTTGTCCTGCGTTTGCTCCGATGGCGACGGTGCTAACTTGTTGACTTGATAGACCCGCGTTGAGTCCGAGAGCAATGTTTGTAGCACTTGTGCGTAGAGTGTTAAAAGACCCATAATTTCCAACAATACTACTTACCGCTAATGTAGAACCTAAAATACTATTAAAAGATACTGTATTTCCTACAATGCTACTTACCGTTAAAGAAGATTCTGTGACGGAGTCGAATGATGCAGTGTTTCCAACAACACTACTTACCGCTAATGTAGAACCTAAAATGCTGTTAAAGGACGCTGTATTTCCAACAATGCTACTTATTTCCAATGTGCTAAAGTTGAAGTTTTCCACGGGAGAATATGTAACCTCGCTTGAAGTCGGATCATAATTTAGCACATTCAAAGCGGACGCTAAGCGTATCGGATTAATATACAATGCGGAAGAAGTTTGTGGATTCAATGGAACACCAGACGCATTTATGACTATTGTATTTGGGAAGTTGCTTCCGTTTGCAGAAGCAGATGTTCCCAACGCAACAGAATTACTGCCGAGATTTGTATTACCTGCTCCAGTTCCAACCGCTACCGAGTTTTGACCCTGCGATAAATAACCGGCATCCGAACCAATAGCAACGGCGTTATCTCCTTGACTTGTGAAACCGGCAACTTCTCCAATGGCTACAGAATTCGTTCCTTGGTTTGTATTACCAGCATCAGAACCGACCGCCACAGAATTAAGACCTTGCCCACTTTCACCGGCTCCGTCTCCAACAGCCACCGTAAAATTTCCTTGCGTTGCAGAACCGGCGTTTGCTCCTAAATGTATTTTAGAACTGCTTACATACAAATCTACGAAATCGCCTCTATAGACGGATACAGAAGATATGTTAAGAGTGCTGAAACTTCCAACAGGTGCCGAAAGTTTTACGGATGCGTTTATAGTTCCTACTCCAGCTAACGTAGCATCTCCGCCCGTTGTAGCATACGAAACAGTATTTCCACTATTGTAAGTCGTTGTAAACGTATTTCCGTTTGCCGACATAGAGAATCTTATCGGTTCATTTGAACCTAATGAGGTAAGATTCATTGACTTATATACATTTGTGCCTTCGTCTGCCTGAACTTGCCATATAACCTGTTGTGCATTGCTATTATAACTTTGTATTGTATATGTCGTTGCTTGTTGACATTTTACATTAAATACACCTGCAAATATTCCTTCACCTCCTGCATCCCGTCTTACATTTGAGATTTCGACGTTCGTTAAATACAAATGATTGACTCCGTTCATAGGTGCTACATTACAATCTAAGAATTCAAACTTCTCTAATTGTGTTGTAGCACCGCCAACATTTCCCGAACCAATGCGGATATTACCCGCTGTTATAAGACTTACATCCAATCCCGTAATAACTTCAAATACACCCGAAGCCATAAAGAAACCGCCACCGCCTAATATAGCAACGCCACCAGGTGCCGTAAGATTCATAAATGAACCTGGATCCGTCATTGTAAGATTAATATCCGGTGCCGTAATATTCATATCATTTCCTGATGCACCGACAAAACTAATATTAAATTCTTGCGTTCCCGTCGTAGCATTTGCGGTAAGATTGATTCCACCAGCAGACGTAATTTCCATAGGCGTAAGAGGCGATACATTTACAATATTCGTCGTAAGAGCGTATTGTTTATTCGAGGCTATAGGCGTGGCAATAGAACCACCTCCTAAACTAAAATCGCTTGTTACAGATGTAGGCATTAAGAAAGAACCAACATTGCTTAATGAGTTAGAAGCGAGATCGACAAGACTATTTGCAGGGTATTGCGACCAATTCGACGCAGAACCACCCGTAGCCACAACTGCACCATTCACATAAAGATTTGTTCCCGTTATATCGGTTGTGAGTTTTGCGGTTCCTCCTGTATTATTTATATTGACTTGCGTTCCGCCAAGAATACCCGTTGATGAAATATTTTTTACATTTGTAATATTATATCCTGCACTATTCAAATCCGTTCCTTGTGGATATTGCGACCAATTCTGAGCATTACCGGCATTTCCTGCCGTCAATGGCTGACCATTTATAGACAAAATAGAACCGGCTGTATTTGCTTGTAATTGTAAAGATGGATTACCAAAACCATTTTGAAAATATACATTATTGACATTTGATAAATCTTCGTTATTCATGCGAACAGTCGATACGGCTTCGTATATTGCCCAATCCTGAATACTGCTTAAGTTTGCTGTTGTAGCAATAGGAATACCATTTAGAAGAAGATCATTTACGTCGGCTGTTAGAATCTGACCGTCCAAATCAATTTGTATTACATTTACGGTTGAAGTATTGATTGTTGAAATATTACCAAGAGGGGCGTTTATAGTTGAAGCATTTACAGTATTTGCATTTATGGTTGATAAAAACGGTGTGTTTCCACCTGAACCATAAAATGGATTTCCTGGCGATATAAATGTATTGTTAGGAAGCACCGACATTTATAAAGGCAATAGAAAAAATATAACGTTATTATAAAAATGTCTATCCTTCCTTGTGCTACATTTATCAGCCCGGGCAATCCGTTCTATGGTGTAGGTGCGATTCCGATTCTTTCAGGTTCATCTAAATATGCTGTAGCAGATTTACCCGCTGGTGCTAATTCCAAAGTTCTATTATTGGATACATCGGACCCTGCAAAGTTTCCGCCAAGCACAGATTATTATTTTACTTTGACTTCTACGGTTCCTGGAATTGCTCAGAGTTCCTGCGATACAACTGTAGGGCAATTTAGTGCAATGGGAATATTTCAAATCGGAAACAATAATCAATATACAACTTTTGCGTGTGGCTCTGGTGTGAATACATTAACGACCACGCTTAACAATCCGAGAGATTTCTATTTGAATAATAATAATCCAATTTCAGAACCGCCAGGAATTTATATTTATACAACGTCAGCGAGTGATTTTAACGGCTGTATTTTGGTTTTTACATGGACACCAATTACAAGAGTTTAAAATCTTTGCCCCAATAAATGTCTATTTTGCCAAATGCAACATTTATTAGCCCGGGCAATCCCTTCTATGGTTCTGGCTCTCCTGCTCCTTCCGTTTCACCTTTCACGCAAGGGATGGTTATGATGTATGATAAAACGGCGAGTATTCCCGCGGGCTGGGCTAAATGCGATGGAAGCACGGTAAACGGTTATGTTACGCCGACAATTCAAAATGTATTTGTAATTGCTACGGGCACAAGTTATCCTACCGTGGGCTTGGGTGGCGGTGCGTCATCTGTAAATCTCGTGATTGATAATCTACCAAACCACCAACATCTTGGTATTCCAACACAAGGAGCAGGAGTTGCCGAAGGATCCGGCGGTGGATACTCAGTTGATGGCACGCAAGACACCGGATTGATTTCAGGATATAATACGCAACTACCAGTCTCTACGCTTCCTCCGTATTATTCAATGCAGTTTATCTGCTATGTAGGTGTTGCTTAATAAAAAAATATCACCTTAATATAAATGTCTATTCTTCCGAATGCCACTTTTATTAGCCCTGGAAATCCATTTTATAGCACTGGATCACAAACGGGCGGAGCATTGTCCGGCACGTCATTAGCCGTATCGCCTACAAATCCTGGCACCGACGGCGTTATTAGCATAACGAATAATGGCGGAAATACGGTTTCTTTTACAGTCGATGGAACTACTAACAATCTTGTAATCTCTCAAATTGTTCCCCCGGCAGGAGTTCAAAACATCATGAGTGTTTCTAATTCATCAGGTGCAGCAACATTTCCGAATGGGCTTTTTGCTCCTAATGTAGCACAAGCACAAACGACAAACTTACCGCAACTTGCCGGAACGTGGGGGGCTTCACCGTATCCATCATCTGCTGCAACGGGTGTTGTTGCCGGACAAACATATACATGCCCGAGGACTGGTATGTATTTGGCGGATTATCAGAGTGGGTATAATGTGGGTGGTTCAGCAGAAACGCTTGTCGGTGCTTCGGATTTTACAAGTGCTGGATTATCTACATCATCCCCTTTTGCTCTTACTTCGGCTGTTAGTTTCAAACCTTGGACTATGGCAACTACAGGTGTAGATTTTGGAATTAAAGCGACAGATTCATTTTATGCAGTAGCCGGAACTGTTTTGACATTCACACGATGGGCTACAGATATTTCTACGACGCTTAAACTTGGCGATTCTAACGGTGGTGCTTCCGTCGTAATTATACCACTTTGTTAATTATTTTATCTCACACCTTTAGAAATATGGCTACTCTCGATAAAGGCGTAACACTCCGCCCGGCATCGACATCTCTTTTAACAATTGATTCCGAAGACCGTTATGCAAATTATGACGAACAAAGAATAAATCCAAAATCTCCGTATGATTTTGTATTAGCAAATAATAAAGTTTTATTAGCGGGTTTCTTTACAAGATTAGCATTACAACAAGTCATTTTTCCTTGGACTGTTCCGAATATAAATCGTAAAACAAGTAAAATAGGTTTTTCTTATAATTCGGGTGCCGGTCGTGTCGATGGATTTCTTAATTATGGGCAATTACAAGGATTTTATACACCTGTTCAATTGGCAACATCTTTACAAGCATCCGTAAGAGCNGTTGATGCTTCTCTAAGTGCTTTTACAATGGTCTATGGTTCTTATCCTCCTCCAACTCCNGGAACATCAATTACATTCCCTGCATTTGTATATAATAGTAATAATGCTACGTCTGTCGCTTTTTATCCTTGTGATTATAATTCTACTGNATATCCTTTTCCAAATACAACAAAACAACTNTTTGACGTTTTGGGCTTTTATGGTTTTTATAATTCGGGAACAGGTGCAGCAAATGGAAACAGTATTTTAATAGCNAATACGTCTGTTTCTGGTAATCAGACGTATGCACAATCCATACGGTATATCGATATTGTATCTCCTGATTTAGTCCAATGTGCGTCTTTACATGATGGGACTTCTTTGCCCATTTCAAGGGATTCAATTTGTAGATTATATATAGAAGATATTAACTCNATTAATGTTGCAGGAGTTGCAACCTCNGATCCTCTTTACGCTCCTGCCGGAACGCAACCGGGAACCATCAATTATCTTCCACCCATTGCGAAACAGATTGCATGGAGAGCAAACCAAAATATAGGCTCATCTCTTCGTTTTCAAGTGTATGACGATAATGGAGATTTACTTTCGAGTGATACGCCCTTTAATCTAAATGATACAACGAATTGGTCTATGTCGCTTCTTGTTACTGAAAATTAAATTAGGAATAAAAATTATTCACTATTTAACCAATGAGGACATTCGCCGAGCCACGAGAGTAGGCGATCGCCGAGTTAAGAGTGGGGATTACGTGGAGCGTGTAGTTCTTCGCCGAATCGGGCGATGTAATGAGGAGCGTAATAGCACCATTCGTAACGGGCTTACCCGCAACAAGCATTGTCGCTTCAAAGTCGGAGTTTGTGGGCTGTGCAAATGGAAGAACCGCCCATGTCGAAGCGACCGACGCACTACTCCACGCCGTGCCATTCGTGCTTAGAAGATTGGCAGGGACAGCGGAAGGACTCGACGAGTCAAGAAGATTCCAAATCGCCGAGGTGTTGTCGTTGTATTGGGCATAATTGACACCCGCATACTGAAGCGTTACTTCCTTGGGAGCGTAGAAAAGGTTTTTGTTAATTGTATCGTCATCATCCGTAAGATAGACTTGGACGGAACGGCATTGACCCGACATGATACCCGCAATTGTTACGCCACTGCGAGGCGACCAGCCGGACGGGATTTTTGCCGTCAATTCTTGCTGGTCATGACCGCGGAGAGGGGCTACGTAGGTGTGATCGCTCATGTTGGATTCAACGCTAAGCGATTGCCCTTTATTATACATGTTGAGTTGCTGAACTTGGAAATAGCCAGTATCTAACGACGACGGAGGAAGAGGCGTAGCACCCGAAGTAAGAGCTTTGAAAATAGAAGAAACTGCCTTAAACGTTACTCGAACTTGGATTTGCTGACCGAGCAAGTCCGACGCAAGAACGGGTTCAAAGCCATCGACCGAAGGCGACTTCCAGAACGTAAGAGGGACATAAGAAAATTGGTCGACTGCATAATCTGCAAGTGCCGAAACTTGGTTTCCGCCGAGCGTAAGCAATGCGGTCTTTTGCGTTTGCGTCTTCGCCATACGCAAATTACGGGCGAGAAGTTGACTTCCGCTCATGTAGTATTCAGACGACCCGCCAACACGCCACGATACCGTATCGATGAGTTCATAGCCCCAGCCTTGCTCGAGAGCATAAGAACCGGCCGTCGCAGGGGATGCAGCCATGGGGGCAAGTTGTGCAGCCGAAAACTTCATAACTAAAACAACATCACGAATTGCAGCCTGGGGGGGAATTGTGCAGACTTGCTGACCGCCATTTAGTGACTGAAAACCGACAACAAACCGGGTATCGTATTCACACGCAATGTTTTGTTTCAACGAATTCTTAGGATCCGAATACCATAAATCCACAACGCCACCCTTTACTTCATCAAGAGCCCGGGAAGCGTTAGCCATGTTTTATATTAGGGTAAAAGAAAAACTTTTACACTAATAGAAATGTCCGCAATAGAACGATTCCCTGCCCTGCTTTCGCCCTTCCCCGTTGTTAGCGATTTAATCCCACATGCCGGTTCTTACAAAACCGTTTATCCGGAGGTCACCAAAAACCCCGAACAAATTAAGCACCGTGTATTATATCCAAATGTTTCTAAAAATTCGGCTCCTGCACCCAAAACAAAACCATCCTTCGGAATGATTTACCCGGGTCATTATGTCGCAATGGGAACGGTTCCTGTGACGCTTGGAACGATTCTTAAGAAAAATTAGTCGTCCTTTTTGCATTCAATTAGATTTTCAAAATACTCATGAATATCTTTTTTAGTTAGTTTTTTATTCTTTAGTATCGCATTTAACGGTGATTCTTCTTTTTTAACTTCTTTCTCTTTTTTCATAACTTTAGTTTTACTGCGACTATGTTCTATTAAGTGTTCCGGAGGAGTCAAAAAGTCAGCCGATAAAAAACGACGTGTAGAATCGCCGGTGCTAAAAAATGACATCTCTTAATAAGGAATGTCATTAAATGTTAAGAAGTTTTCAGTAGAACTACCTACAAATGGCGGGACAAGTTGGGCACTGATCGGAAGTTCGCGCAGTGGAAAAACCACACTATTAAAGCACTTATACAAAAATTATTTTAGTGATATGATTACCGTTATGTGTTCTATGAATCCCCACGCAGATATTTATAAGGACTTATCGAAGAAAGTCTTAGTTACAAATGTGTATGATTCGCAAATATTAGAAGATATGCATAAAATAAATGCTCATCATGACAATAAATTTCCATTTTTATTTATTAGCGACGACTATGTCGACAATAAGATTAAAAATGATAGAACTATTACAAAATGCCTTACGATATTCCGTAATGCAAATTTGCATAGTGTGTTCTCATTTCAAGGCAATACGCTTATGTCTTCTGTAGGTCGCAACTCTACAAATTATGTATGTATTTTCAAACAACAAACCCCGAAGGCGTGGAAGAATTGTATTGAAGAATTTTTATCTATGCATTTACCGTTAGGTATGTCAATGCCGGAGATGATTAAGTTCTGCATGGAAGCCACGGAGAACCATCAATTCTTTATGATAGATAACATACTTGGAGAATGTTATTTAACAAAACTTTCTAAGGGTCAATTATAGTTTTACCCATCGACCTGAGGGCGGTTCGTCCGAACCATTTACATCTAAAAACGCTTTATAAAGATGACCTTTATGTTCTACAATGTCGCCTTTATAATGCGGACTCGTTCCATTCCATTTTTTAAATTTAGAAGGTCGTCCTGCACCATCCCAATCCCTATATATACCTTTATAACTCGAATAAGGATGTTCATGTAATCTATCTAAACTTATAAAAAGTTCTATATATTCTTCTGGTTTAATAGTCCTAAAATCATCTTTAGCACGTTTTATTAATTTACGCATGTTTTTCTTTTCTTCTTTTGTAGGTTCGGGCATGTTTGACATTTTTAAAAGAGAAGGAACCGGTTTAATTTCTTCTTTTTCTTCAATTTTCAGAGTCGGAGGAACTTTCACTTCCGCTACTGCTTCCGCTACTGCTTCCGCTTTCGGATGACTCGGCGGACTCAAACTTTTTTTTTTAAGTTCCTTGCGTAATTCGGCTTTTGCCATTTTTACATCTGCCTTATATTGTGCTATAGCATGTTCAGACGCTTTTTTATGATTTGCTCGAATGTTAGCAATAGCACTACGCACCCGTATAGGGTCAAGTTCCTTTTCAACTAAATGTTTATGCATTTCGTGTTGCAAATGCATCTTATCTGTTGTCTTGGCCTGTTTCATTTCGTGTTTATGCCTTTTATGCATTTCTTCACGTTTTATTTCAATCTCTTTGAATGCTTCAGGCTTCATGTGTTCCCTTGCGTATTCGTGAATTTCTTTAGATTGCTTTGATACTTTCATCGAAACTTTCTTAAGTGCTTTCTTATCAACTCCCATAGGCATTACGCGTTTTGGTTCTTCAACCATTACATTTTTTTCGGCTGGTGGCTTATCTGCCATTTTCTTAACCCGGGCATTCTTTTTAACCGGGGGAACATCGACATTTTCCGGGGCATAATTTCCCATAAGATCCATTTTATATTAAGTGTTTTTATTTAAAATCTAAAGTAATTGATTTTTCGATTAAATTTGCTTTTTTATATTTTATAATTGGTTTTTCGCCATTCATTAACTTTTGTAGTTCTAACAATTTTATATCTAATTTTTTTATCAAATATAGTATCGCAAATAAAGATTTTTTTATTTCATCTATATTTTCCATTTTAATATATCTGTATATAATAAAATGGATGATATGCCAGAAGCACAAGTTATAAAAATTACTTCAAAAGAGGATAAATGGATTTTGCATGTTCAATGCCCATTCTGTAGAAAGATCCATCACCACAGGGAAAAACTTTTATTGGATAGGCGGTTTTTTGGAATTCGTTTATCTCACTGTTTAGGATATGAAAAGGAACAATATTTACTTGTTCGTGGTTGTAAAATACCGGAATTGTAAAATGGCAATATTTCTTACAAAATTCAAATCGTATATTTCTTTCAAGTGCGGATAATATCTTTGTCATTGTAGATATGCCCTACTCTATTGTTAAGTCCGGAAAAGGTTATAAAGTTATAGGTCAGGATGGAACACCACACTCTAAGGAACCTTTAAGTCTCGAAATGGCGAAAAAACAACTTACCGCAATGAATATTTCTTATGCAAGAGAGAAGGGGCATTATATACCAAAATTAATCCCCCGGCATTATTAGATATGTGGAAACTTATGAGTGTAGAACCATCGCCTATATCATCAAAGAAATGGAGAGCAAACTTTTATGATAAAGAAAATGATAAACGCAAACATACAGATTTTGGTGCATCGGGTTATACTGACTTTATATTATCTGGCGGTGATTTGAAATTAAGAGAGAAATATAGAAAACGTCATAAAAAAGATTTAGACACAAACGATCCAACTCGAGCGGGTTTTCTATCATATTATATACTATGGAACAAATCAACAATACATTCTTCGATTAGAGATTATAAGCAAATGTTTAACATGTAAATTTTTTTACGCCTTTCCAATAGAAATCGTTATTCATTTCAATACCGATTCCTTTAAAACCTAAATTACGAGACGCAACAATGGATTCAAAACTTCCCGCCGTAGGGTCGAGAACGGTTCCGCCTTCAACGCAATAACGACTTATTAACCATTCATACAATTCTGTCGGCTTTTGCGTAGGATGCATACCTTTAGATTTTTTATTTGCTACTGTAATTACAGAAATCGGACAGCGTTCCCCTGCAATAGTGATACTTGTATTTGCCATACCATTAATCGGCATAAAATTAGCGGTGCTTCTACCGCCACCTCCTGCAGGAAAATCGCCTTTAATGTTAATGCGTTTGTAATAGGCTCCCTTCTTTGAGAATACATAAATCATTTCATGCGATGCCATGGGGCGTTTATTTGCTGATAGAAATCCTACAGCATTCGTTTTACTCCATACAAGGTCATAACGAAACCATGACGGATTAGAGTTAATAAGTTCAATTCCGAAACGAGTATTGCAGAACATCAATACGGGAGTATTGTCCGATTTCGCAAGACGTTTAACTTGCGTCCAAAATTCAACCAAATCAATTTTTACATCCCAAGCACAACCCGCAACAACGCCAGTATTACCGGCATTTCTGCATTTTGCTTTTTCGGCTCCGCCACCGCCTGTAAGACAACCATAAGGCAAATCGCAGATGAAAAGCGAAATTGATTTATTGGGCAAAGTTCGCATTACGTTAAGGCAGTCACCTTTAAGAATAGTCGCCATTGATGTAGTTCTAATTACTCATCAGACAAAAAAGAGCGGTCAATTTTGTCCGAATCCGGGGAGAATCCGGGCAGAAAACGGGCGAGAACCAAATTATCTTTTTGGGCGTGATGCGTTTCTAACA
>JGI24890J29729_1000969_pt1 | contig 14529 bp, 18 predicted proteins | sample FreactcultureFD7_FD_29729 | JGI IMG/M metagenome (IMG submission 29729)
GAAGTTAAACAACCTCCTAAAGAAGAAAATGATGATGTTGAAATGTATCACACAGATGAAGATGAATTTACTTATTCTTCAAAATATGAAAATCCAGAAGTAAAAAGAATAATCCTAGAAGGAGCAATTAATGGAGTAGAATATGATGAAGATTCGCAAGAAGATATTGAAAATTTTATTTGGTTCGTAAACAATTTCTACGATGCTTTTCGGAAAGTGTACAATATGTCATCTAACGAAGTATATGAACGATTTGTAGATATGGTTCAATGCGGAAGTCCTGTAATATATTTGGAAAAACTAAAGAAAGAATATCCTGATTATGAAGAGGTTTGGGAAGATATAGATTTCTAAAAAACGGATTTATAAAATCCAAAGAGACATATCGCATAGCTAATATGGCAACTTATAATCAATTAAAAGACGATGAAATCCTTGAACTTATGAGTCATGATGAATTTGTAAATGAAATATTATTAGATATTTGGGAAGAACAATTATCTGAATTGGATACAACAATTTATCCTAGTATGACTGATGAAGAATTTAAAAAAGAATATGATGAATTATTTGAATTTGCAAACAAACACAATTTTACTAAATTAAAATAAAAACAAAAAAAATACAAGCATGCGGAAACGCCTGTTTTTCACTGAAAACGAATTTATTTTTCAAAAGAGAATAGGTAGTAAAAATGGACATTGACGAACTTATATACTCATTATCAAATACTACTGTCAAAGATGGAAACTATTATAGAAATAACACACTTCTAAAAAAGATATTTATAGAATCATTTCAAAANGGTTGGGTTGGTATATATGATAAAAAGTATCAGCCCTATTATGACTTGTTTCTTCGGTATTATTTCATATTTGGTCAATATTTTGAACAAATATGGGAAACAGATTATGACCGACATTATGAAGATTTTGCGGATATGATAGATGCTGGTTCTCCAAAGAGATATTTACAACAATTGAAAAAGCAATATCCAGAAGACCATGTAATATGGCAACATATTGAAGAAAGACATAAAGCAGATGTTATGTAAAATTTTGAAAAACGGATTTATAAAAATCAAGAAATACAAGTATCAACAATTTAAAATGAGCACACCTCAAAAAACCCGTATGACTGAAGAAGAAAAGACCGCATTGAAAGCAAGACTTGCAGCTGGACGAGCAAGAAAAGCAGCAGAATATGCAGCAATGACTCCTGAACAAAGGGAAGGGTTTGATGCAAATGAAAAATCTAAAAAGGATGCAAAAAAAGCTACAAAAAATGCTGAAAAATTGAGAAAGAAAGCTAATGAGTTGAGAAATAAAGCTGATAAGGCTGAAGAAGATGCTAAGGAAGCTGAAAAGGAAGCTCAAGAACTTGCAAGGAAATCTTTAAAACTAATGGAAGAGACCCCTCAACCAGTGGAACAAGAAGCTGAACAAGTGGAAGAGAAACCTAAAAAGGAACGAAAGCCAAAAGCTAAGAAGACNACTCAATTAGAGTAATTTTCAAAAAAAACAAAAAAAACAAAAAAACAAAAAAAACAAAAAAGGNCGNCCTTTTTTCATTTAAATTATAAATAATTTTTTGTTATATCTTTGTGCAAGAAACTCAAGATGTGGTCTAATAGATTTTAACATATCAATAACATCTGGTTGTTGCATGTTTAATTTTTTTATTTCTTCAATTAACTTTTCCATATTTTCATAAACAACAACTCGATAATCATCATTGCTTATCATGTGTTCTGGATTTGATAAAATGTAATAATAAATACTTATCATAATTCCTGTTTTATAAGGAGGATACCATTCATTTCTCNATTCATCNATTAAAGTATTCATGTTTACAATAAAATCATATTGATTATAAGAATCTTGGTATTTTGATGTGTAAAATATACAAGAACTTCTCAATTTAACTTCATCAATGCTTTGATATGATTTTAAAGTATGTCCTTTTTTATTGAATATTTCTTGGTATTNTTTTGCTTGTTTTTCTGTATTAAACCATGCAATTGGTTTATCAATTTCTGTAAATACATACATAGATAACCCTCTGTAATTTTGAAAATACGAANTGTATGACATCTTTCGTTTACATTCATCAATTTGTATTTAAATAATCCGTTTTAAAGATGGAAGAACTATTTCCTACTAAATTAAATTTAAATTATAATGAATTGAAAATCACAGAAGAAGGTATTTACAGTATCACACGAAAGAAAGATTCTGAAAAAATTCTTCAATTTATAAAATCAATTGTAGATGATGTTTCTGAAAAAAGTATAACAGATGTTACAGGATGTATTGGAGGAGATAGTCTTAATTTTGCATCGGAGTTCAAATATGTTTATGTAATTGAATTGAAAAAAGATAATTATGAAGCTTTGAAACATAATATAAAAACTTACGGATTCAAAAACATAACGGCTTACTATAACGATTCTACTACTTTTTTCAATTGGTATACCGATGTCTTATATATTGACCCTCCTTGGGGTGGACCGAATTACAGAGACCATCTAGTATTAGATTTATTCATGTCTAAAAAGAGATTGGATAATTGGTTAGAAGAAATACTTTTGAAAGAGAATCGTCCAAGTTATATCTTTTTGAAACTTCCTCAAAACTATAATTTTTCTAGACTAACTTTTTTATCAAATGTAGAAAATACAAAACCATTTCAGATAAGAAAGTTTGTGTTATTAGCATTGATTATTAGTCCAAGCAAAAATCGTCCAAATCCATCATATACATAGCACTTTTTCCATTTAATCTCAAAGATTGTATTTTGGTAAGCTCTTTCTGTAATGACGGACTAGACTCGGTGGAATAATTGTAGGATGATTTTTCTTTTTGAGGAAGCGGGTTTATCAAGATAGAAATTAGCTCTTGTTGTAGAGTTTCCTCAATATCNAATAGAAGGGTTGGTTTCATCCTTACCCTCTTGACGCATTATTTTTGAATGGCAGAAGGCATTTTAAAGAAAATAAATATTTATACTTAAATGGAGTGTAATATAGATGGAACTGTATATATGTTTGTGTTCACGATGGCTGTTTATGGAATTACTGGTGCAGCGTATATGTTAGATTACCTTTCTAAATCACAAATTTCAGAAGATATTAAAACAATTGCAGAGAAGTTATGTAATCAACAAGAGCAGGCCGACAAGTATCGCGCCATCATTGACAAATTGAAAGATTCTTTTGAAAATTTAGATGAAAGCGATTTGGATTTTTTGGGGATTGAGTTAGAAAACGAAAAACGAATTAGTGAGGAAGAATTAAAAGAAGACTAAGATGGAATATTATCATTTAGAAGTAGATGCCTCCCAATTTGGGTTAATTGTTCAAGTCACCATGCTTTCTATGGTATTTGGATATTTGATTAATGAATGTAGAATAGGTCGTAATACTTTATATAACCGAATTGTAGATTTAGAACGAAAAATTGAAAAATACGAATGTGAAGAAGATGAAGATTCTGATGATGGAGGAGATGATGATTATGTAGAAGACGATGATGACGAATAAAGGTAAAAATGGGCCTTCAACCCATCCTTTTTTATTTTTTATTAATCAATAAGTGNATCTAACCAAATATTGCGTTCTGCTTGTGATATTTGATGTTCATTGAATATTTCATTCGCTCTTTGGATTCTCTCTTCCACATTTGATATATTTCTCAAATGTGGCAAAGCATCTCCTAATATTTCGGAAGTTGAGCGTTTAGTAACTTGAACACCTTCCAAATATCCAGAAAGAATATTACATAAACGAGTAAGTTGTCCTTGCTGACATGTGTTTACATTATCAGCAAGTTCATTCATCAATATTTTCTTTAAGTCTTCTTTATGTTCAGAATTCTTAATATATTGCCAAACACCATCTAATACTTTTCCGTAAATTCCTTTACCAAAATTGTAAATATCATCTTGTTTAAGATATCGTTCAATCATTGGAGTTGCTACAGAAGTTCTGAATTTACATTCGCCCAAGATTTCACTAATAGTTTTAGAAACTGTAATTGGACTCCAGCGATATTCTTTTGGAACAGGTATTTCAAGAATTGACTTTACAGATTTTTTTACCATTTCTACAACTTCGCTTCTATGAACTCCTTGTGCGTCATTTGCAATGTTTGGTAATTCTTGACGAATTCGTTGCAATATGATTGCTCGTAGCCGTTGTTNTTCAATTCTATCAGCATTACGTATTTCATTTTCAATTTGAAAGTAACGAGTAATAGTTTCATATAATCTTCGTCTTTCTAAAAGAAATTCAGCTGGTTTATCTTCTTCACTAACAGCCAATAATCTTTGATGCAGACCTGTTATAAACTGACGATTTAATGTACCTACAGTTCTTTTAACAGCTGTCATAGCATCAATACGCCTAATATTAGTATCTGGTAAAATTGATAAATCTCTATAATTTGGATGTTGTTTAAATCTTTCAATTACATCAAAATATAATGTAAATTTTTGTAATATTCTATATTGATCCAAAATAAACATTAATTTGTTTTTGTTATAAGAATTTATATGAACTCCGCAGAATTCTTCATCAACTTTATTATTACTACATCGTTCAGAATCCTTTTTTAAAGCATTGCATTTATTTTGTCTTTGTTCCATGATAATTGTTGAAGTTCTCACCATGTAAAAAATAAATTCGTTTTTATTTTTTTATGAATAGAAAGTTTATAATTTCTAAATATTCCATAGTATCAGCATAATCAATTGGCATATCACCATCGTTATCTCGTGCATTTACATCTGCACCTTTTTCAACTAATAATTTTACCATTTCAATGTTATTATGACAACAAGCGATGTGAAGCGGAGTAAGTCCTAATTTGCTTTTTGAATTCACATCGAATCCATGTTTTTCAATTAATATTTTTACCATGTTATAGTTTTCTTTTTGAACTGCCCAATGAAGACAATTCCAATCACTTGAATACATTAAATTAGTCATTTTGATTAATTAATTTGAAGTTGGCAATTTTAAATCCGTTTTCAGTGAAAAACAGGCGTTTCCGCATGCTTGTATTTTTTTGTTTTTTTGTTTTTTTTGTTTTTTTGTTTTTTTTGTTTTTTTGTTTTAGCAAACATATCCGTATTCTTTATGATAGCAACTTCTGCAATATGGTCCAACAGATTGTGTTCTTACACGACATTCATGACAACGATCATCTCCTTCTTTTTTATTCGCATTTAAGAAATCTGATATTTCAGAATATCCTCTTTCTTGAGCGATAAGAAGTGGAGTCGTTCTAAATATAGCTTCTGCATTTACATCTGCTCCATATTGAACAAGTAATTTTACCATTTCAATGTTGTTAGAATCAACAGCTATATGAAGTGCAGTTTCGTATTCGCGATTAGTAGCAGTTAAATCCGCTCCTTTTTCAAGTAATGCTTTTACAACCTTTACACTGTTGCGTCTACATGCCCAAAGAAGTATAGGAGTATCATTATCATATTCTTTCTCAGGATGTACTTCTAGTCCTTTCTCAACTGCGAACTCTAAACTTTTTATTTGGTCTTGTTCAAGACACCAATCACCTATATCATCATCATTAACATCTTTACAATTTATATCTGCTCCCTTCTCAAGTAAGAAGTTTGCAATTTCATAATGTTCATACCAAATCGCCCAAATTAGAGGATTAACGCCATCGCTATCTTTAATGTTCACATCTGTGCCATTTTCAATCATATTTTTTACTGTTGTAAAATCGTTGTTTTCAATTGCTTTAAATATTTCAGTAGTCATTTTGATTACCATACTTCCAACTCTCTTGGAAAAAATAAATCCGTTTTCAGTGAAAAACAGGCGTTTCCGCATGCTTTTGTTTTATGACCAATCAACTGTTAGTCTATAATATGGATATTGTACAGTTGGTTCAATAACGTCTATTTGACAATCAGGGAGTCGTTGTTGTAATTTTGATAAAACAACGTTTTTTAATTGTAATGGAGTATAATTGAGTATATCAAATTGTTTAATAGAATTGTAATCCAAGTTACTCGGTTGGAATTGAATACTATGTGGAGTTGAAAAGTTTCCTTTTCCATAAGAGGTAGTAAGTTGGGCACATTTAACAACTTCCTGAATAATATTTTNTACATTTGCATCAACAATTCTATCTTTTGAATTATCATAGTTTGGTTTCAATGATTGAAGGTCGGCTTTTGTGATAACTTGACTTCCAAGTAGAACAATTTGTTTTGGTGTTGGCATTTTGGTATGAAAGTAAGTGAATATAAAATAATAATTCCGTTTTCTATAACAATGAAGACCAGAAAAAACAAATTCAAATTTCCAAGAAAATTCAACAAATCTCATTGTATGCGTAAAACATGTAAACAAATGGGATTTACTGAAAAGGCATCTTGTAGACCTTATAAAAATTGTTACAAATCTAAATAGAGAACATTGGTGCGAGGTTGTAAACTGTAGCCATTAAAATACCTCCCCAAGTAGAATCTGCAACTGCAAACCTAATATCATAATCTTCCAAAGTAGAATAATTAGTGAAATCATAAACAGCATATACCGCAGACCCAAAGAAAAATGCTTCCAAAGAAGATGTAGGGAATCTACTTAAATAGGCTAATGCGATATAGACTACTAATCCAGGCAATAGTTTGATATGCAAATCACTGCCTTGAATTTGTCTTACCATCGCCATGACAAATGAAGAACAAATAGTCAACCAAATAGCATCAATGGCTATAAACAATGGAATTCTAAGTAAGAGGTTGTACATTTATACCTTCTCGCAATATAAAATCGTGTCTATTACTTTTTTCCAATTCTTTGTTGTCTTTTTTAATTTTATTATTAAGTTCTTCTATTTCGTTTCTTAAATCGTTAATTGCTTTAGAAAGGGAAGTTGGTGGGATTTTATAAAGTGATAATTTTGATTTTTCAATATCTAGTTTTTTCTGTAAACTGTCAACTCTTTCTTGTAGATTTGAAACAGGTGCTTTTAAATTATGTTTAAGCTTATATTTTTCCCATAAGACGTCCATTTTTTTCTCAAATATCATGGATTCATCGTAGATGGTTTTTGCCATATCATCATTCGTAATATCTTTACAAGGTATTATGACCGGTAAAGATTCATTCTTATAAATGACTTCTCGTATAGCACGAGGATATTCTCGTACATTATCTATCACATCGTATAGGTCATCGGCGTTTAAAGAGTTCAGCAAATCTACAATATCCCTTTCCTCTAAAAACCAATTTCTTTTCAACAAAAATTGGATTTCTTCGTAGTTCGCCATTTTTCATATTAAAACACCTCTGGGTAAATGAATAATGGTGAACATTACTCATCCGGAATTTAACGAAACAAAGGCCGAACATTTGCCTCCTGCCAGTTTGGAAACCTTAAAACAGATGAGAGAAGATATGTGTTCTACAAGTTCTTACGAATTCAAACTTCAGCCAATTCAGCGATTTTTAAGACGAGTACTAAGTCCAGATTCTCCAACACGCAACTTACTTATGGTTCACGGCACAGGTCAGGGTAAGAGTTGCACTGCGATTCAAATTGCAGAAGAGTTTATTATTCGTCCAGAGTTTCAAGATAAACGAGTATTCGTACTTGCAAACCCATCTATTCAAGAAAATTTCAAGAGTCAAATATTTGACATTACACGAGTTAATCCAGATGAAACGGGGGCAGTATTATCAAAACAATGTACTGGTAGAAGATACTTTGATATGATTCAGCGTTCACAATCCGAACCATTGAATTACAGTGATAGAGAAAGTCAAATTCGTATTATGAAGAAAGCGTCTCGTATAATTAACGAATTTTATGAATTTGAAAGTTATACTGCATTTTCAAACTTGATTGATAGAAAGCAATTAGAACTAACTTCTAAGAATGAGATGGATAATTGGATTCATAAAACATTTGATGACCGTTTAATAATTGTAGATGAAGCACATAACTTGAAAGAAACAACTGAAAGCGAATCAACGAAATTAGTAGCGATTGCAATTGAACGAATAATTAAAACTGCAAAAGGAGTTACCTTAGTATTATTGACCGCCACTCCAATGTACGATACATACGAGGAAATTCTCTATTATATAAATTTATTTTTATGGAATGATAGACGAATTAGTCTGNCAACTGCTATAAAGCCGTCCGATATTTTTACAGAGAATGGAGATTTCAAAACATCACAAACAGAATCACAATTTCGTGGTTGGTGTCAAGATTATATTTCTTACATAAAAGGTGGTAATCCATTTACATTTCCGTTCAGACTTCCACCTCCAATTATAGCACCAATTGATAGAAAAACTGATATTTTTGGAAAATCAATTAAAAGTCCTCGGAAATATTTATCACTCTATCCTTCTACAGTTTCATCTGTTCAAGAAAGTGCTATTAAAAATTTAACTGTAAATACAACGTCTGATTTTCGTTTACTTTGTGTGTTTCCAGAAAACAAATCGTTCCGAGAAACATTTGAAAAAGCAGGACAAGAATATGTTTACAAGAATGAAAAGTTTTTGGCTCCTTCCAAAATTAATACTTATAGTTCAAAGTTCTCTGCAGTTATGAAATGTTTAGAAAAATCGGCTGGAATTGTCTTTGTATATTCTAACTTAGTAGAATCGGGTGCACAACTGTTCTCTATGTGTTTAGAAGAACATGGGTTTGAACCTGCATTTGGTTCACGATTATTACAAGAAACTTCTGAAGAAATTAAACGAGGTTCAAAAGGAAAGTATGCATTGTTTACTTCAGAAGTATCTGATACAGATATCAACAAAGCATTATTAAGATTAAGAAATCCTGAAAATGTAAATGGTTCGGATATTCGGGTAGTAATTGCTTCTCCAAAAGTTTCAGAAGGAGTTGATTTCCGTTATGTAAGACAAATTCATGTACTTGACCCGTGGTTCAATATGAGTAGAATTGAACAAGTGTTAGGACGAGGAATGCGAACTTGTTCTCATTCTATTCTTCCATTTGAACAACAAAACTGTACAATTTATTTGCATGTATGTAGATACGCGAATTCTACAAAAGAAACATTAGACGAATATATCTATCGTGTATTCGTAGAAGAAAAGGCAAAGAAGATTGCAAAAGTAAAAAGGGTTATAATGGAATCCTCTATGGATTGTCCATTACAAAATGATATTAATAGTTTACCAGCAGATTGGTCAAGAGAACTTAAAATACCACAAATACGGTCAGAAGATAAAGAAACAATTACACTTTCTTTAAAAGATATGTCTGCTCCAAACTTTGAAGATGTAGACGAAACAATTGTATGTAAAGTAATCAACGAATTACCTGACCCAAATCATCAAAGACCATTATCTACAATTTTGGATGTGAAAGATGAAATATTAGATAAACTTGTAAAGTTGTTTGTAAGAAAACCAATTTGGAGAAAGACAGATTTATATAATCATTCTTTTATGAAACAGTACAGTGAAAGTGTATTGGATTACAATATACAGAATGCAATTGAATCTGGATTTCAATTAAAAGATAAAAATGGAAGGTCTGGACATTTAGAAACGAAAGATGGAGTAATTGCATTCACAGTAGGAGAAAAAGATACGATGGTAGAAAGAACTACGTATGAACCGGAAGTAAATTTAATAGAAATAGAAAGTCAAAAAGTTATAGAACCTAAAAAAGAAGCAATAGATTTGACAAGTGCAATACAAGAATATAAATTTCCTGAATTTATCAAAAATAGATTTTCACCTGATATTTTAGAATGGTATTATGTTGATGAAGTTCTTAGCAAAGAAGAAAAATTACTTTCAATTGATTGGAATAATCCTCCAATATATGCAACTCCTTTAATAATAAAAATTTCAGAGAATACCAACATATATGTTCTTGGAGATAATAAAGTATATAACGAAAATAAAGAATTAATTGTACCACTTGTAGGAACAAATAAAGATGCTTACAATAAATGGTTAGAAAATGCTATTAATCGGTTTGTAGAAAACAAGCAGAGTATTTTTGGGTCTATGAAAGAGAAGGGTATGATATTTAATTTAGATGATAAAGCAATTAAAATTCAATCAACAGTCAGAACAAAGGGAATTGGAGGAAAAGTATGTAGTTCATATGGAGCATCTGATTTAAATAGATTCACACAATGGTTGATAGGAGAACCATTTCCAGAAAAAATAAAAACAAAGCAAGATAGATGTATGTATTTACAATTTTTATTTAGAGAAGCAGTTAAAAATAAACGAGAAGGAATCTTTTGGGTTACTCCAGAAGAATTTGAAATTTTCTCCGACAAAGATGTTAGTATAAAAATTATTGAAAAAATGAAAAACGGATTTTAAAAAGTTAAAAGGAGGATATAGCAGTTATAAAATGAAACGACAACGCCAAGATGATATAGAATTTATAGAAATAGATGGAGAATGGACTGTTCTTTACAACAGAAGAATGTATAGTATAGATATAGATAAAGAAACATTTATTCAATTAATTTCGAACGACTCTGAGAATAACATTAGTATATTTAATGGTGATAACGGTGTATTCATTGAAATCAATAATTTAAGATTAAAATCATCAAGTGTGTATAATTTAAAAGAAATTTTATAAAAAAGAAAAACGGAAAGTTTTTCACTTTCAGTTAAGTCTTGGTAATTAAATAACATGGACTCTTTATTTGAACGAAGAAACTTGATAAAAAAGGTGCATATTCATTCAAAACTTCTTCAAAAGAATATGCAGTCTGCAATTCTATCACAATTAAAAATTCTTTATGAAGGCAGATGTTCGCCAGAAGGGTTTATTCAACCAAACAGTATTACAATTTTAAACTATTCTCTTGGAAGAGTCAATTATATTAGAGGAGGGGTGGATTATGATGTTACTTTTCAAGCAGATGTTTGTATGCCACATTCTGGACAACGATTCAGCGCACCTGTTACTTTGAGAAGTAAAGTAGGGATTCACGCAGAAACTCCACCAATTAAGATATTGATTCCAAGAGACCTTCATATGGGGCAAGAAGAGTTTGAAAAAGTGAATGTAGGAGATGATATTGAATTTGAAGTTGTAGGAACACAATTTAAACAACAAGATACTGATATTATCATTGTTGGTAAGCTTCTTACAAAAATAAAAGAAGAAATTGAATTACCACTTCTATCAGCACCGGAGGTGCAAGAAATCCCAGTTCAAGTCTCTTCACAGCCACAAGAATCAGAAGAAAAGAAAATTATAGTAACACAATCTGCGCCTGAAAAACCAAAGAAAAGGAAACTTAAACAGAGCGGTGGAGAAGATATAAATGAACAGTTTCCCTCGTTCCCGCAAGGAGTGGCTCAAGGAGCATATTGATCGTATGGACTCTAACGAACATTCTCAGCTTTTTTCTATTGTGAAAAAGTACACTGACCAATTCACAAAAACAAATACTGGTATTCTCATTTCTACTGACAACTTATCACAAGAATGTTTGGTAGAAATTGAACAATATGTTACTTTTTCATTAGACCAGCGAAAACGTATTGAAGAGGACTTGAAAACCAGAAAGACATTTGAAAGAATGATGCATGACTAATTAAAAACGGAAATATTTAACTCAAATAAAACTATACCATTAGATAATCATGGAATCTATAGTTACTACGCCCACGATTGTAAACATCGCGGGATTTATTAATACTTCAAAGCTAGATCCGAAAGCAGAAATAGAATGTAAACTGCTTGCGGGTAAAATTCAAACGAAAGATGTTGTAGATAGAATTTTAAACACGATTTCAAAATTATCAATTGGGTTGACACAAGAAACAACTCGTATGACATTTTCCTATCCCGATTCTACAAGAGTTTCAGTAGATGGTGTTTCAAACATTCACGCAATTGGTGTTTCTAACTCTTTTAAAGGAATTCTTGTAAATGTTGAAAAAAAATCAAGATATTCTGGGGTTCCTCAGAATGTAATTGATATTCCAGAAATTGATTTACGATTTACTCTTAATTCTGAAAATCCACTTGGAAAAGATTGGTTTGGTAATCCAAATGACCCAAAGGCGTTTATCCGATTACTTAATCGTAAATCTTTCAGAACAGAAGATGAATTATTTCAAATTGATTTCTCTATTGTAAAAACCAGACCTTCTGGTTCACGAAAAACCATAAAAGATTTATTAAAAGAAGAGCATACTTATGAACTTGAAATTGAATTTATTAAAAAAGATTCAACTCTTCCAAATCAAGAAATTGTAAAAAAATTATTAAAAATTTATGATAGTATTTTACAGTCCTATCATGAAACTCACTTTGTGCTTCCTAATTCAATGATTGTAAGATATCAAAATGAGTTCAGATTAACAGACAACAAGTTCTATAATCCAGTTACGATGATGAGAAGACATATTTCTCCTAGAAATCCACACAACATATTACGAGATTACACCGTAACAAACAAAGCTGATGGACAACGTTCTGGATTGTATGTTTCTAGGGACAGACGAGTATTAAAAATTACTCCTACTGAAAAAGTTACATGGACCGGAATTACTGCAAATAGCGATGACCATCTTGGAGATTTCTTAGATGGGGAATATCTTGCTGATAAAAACTTATTCTGTATCTTTGATGTTTACAGATTTAGGAAAGTAGACCGAAAACAGTTACCGTTAATGACAAGCGAAGAAGACCTTGTTATTAATCCAGAAAAATCAAGACTTGGATGTGCAAAGTTATTCATAGAAGATTTGAAAACAAAGTTTACAATTGAATCTTCTTCAGAACCTATGAGAATAGAAACTAAATTGTTTATGTCAGGAGATGGAGAAGAAATGGAAAAAAGTATTAAATTTATTATGTCTCAAGACTTTGGTTATGAAACCGACGGATTAATATTTACTCCAAAATCAAGTCCAGTAGCACCAGATAATGAACGAAAAAAGAATACATGGTTACGTGTTTATAAATGGAAACCAGCTAATCAAAACAGTATTGATTTCCTTGTAAAAATTTCATCGGAAGAAACATTTGACCCGATTTTGAAAACAAAAGCAAAGAAGGGAAGTTTATATATTTCTAAAAGTGCGGGAGATGATATCGTCTATCCTCGTGAAACATTGAATGGAGAATACATTCCTCCAAAAGTTGATGCATCGTTAGATTCTAAAAGGCAAACAAACACTATCCCTGCAATATTTCAGCCAAATGTTCCACGTGACCCAGATGCATACCAAATTTTAGTTCCAGTAAATGAAAAAGGGGTTACAGTAGATAAGTATGGTCAAAAAGTAGAAGATAATACTATTATTGAATGCGTATTTGATGTAGAAACAAGACGATGGACTATTTTGAGAACACGATATGATAAAACATACCAATACCGAGTTTTGAAAAAGCCTCAATATGGAAACAATATTGAAACTGCAAATTCAAACTGGACATCTATTCATGTTCCAATTACTGAAGAAATGATTCAAAATTTCGTATCTAATCCACCCGATGATACATACGAAGATGATATGTATTACCGTGATGACTTGAAGAGAACTTCAAGAGCATTCAAAGATGTTTACGATTTTCATAATCGTGTAAAAGACAAACTTTATAAAGAAAACATCAATCCAACCGAAGATATATTGCTTGAATTAGCATCGGGACGAGCTGGAGATTTACATAAATGGAAAGCCACGAAGGTTAAAAAAGTAGTAGCAATGGATATTTCTCTTGCAAATATCATTTCACCAGCACAAGGCGCAGCAGTTCGGTATTTGAAGGATAAGAAAGACCATCCTTCCGATTATCGTCCTCCGGTCCTATTTCTACAAGGAGATATGTCAATATACCCTCTATTTGACCAAGAAGATAAGTATATGCCAATCGTAAAAGGTGAACAAAAAGCACCTACAGAATACTTGGAACAGTTTTACGATATAAAAGAATTTGATGTTATTTCATGTCAGTTCGCAATGCATTATGCATGTGAAACAGAAGAAACATTCCAAGCATTCGCTAAGAATTTAGAAAAGTATGGAAAAGGGTTATTCTTTGGAACTTGTTTGGACGGACAAGCTGTCTATTCTCTTCTTATGGGAAAGAAGACGCATTTGTTCACAAGTTCAGAAGGACAAGTTGCTGGTGAAATTACAAAAGAATATTTAGACAAGGATTCGTGGACAGACGAATTTGGAATGGCGATTAAAGTATACCTTGAAAGCTTTGAAAAACCAGAAATTGAATACTTGGTTCCATTTGAAAAAGTAGTAGATGTTTTGCGAGAACATGGATACGAATTAGTAGAAACAAAGATGTTCTCAGAAGTGTATTCTAATCAAACACAAATAACCCTTACTCAAACAGAACAATCCTTCTCATTCCTTAATAGATACTTTGTATTCAAACGAGCTCCAAAACCAGAAGTGAAAGAGCCATTGCCGGAAACAGAGATTATAGAAATACCAAAAGAAGAAGAAAAGACAAAAACTAAAAAATTAAAGAAAAAAGAAGAAGAACC
>JGI24890J29729_1000970_pt1 | contig 14527 bp, 5 predicted proteins | sample FreactcultureFD7_FD_29729 | JGI IMG/M metagenome (IMG submission 29729)
CCTGTGTAGTTAATGTTGGAGCAGCGTTAGATGATGCGTTGACCCAAGTATCACCACCGGCGGTGCCACTAGAGCCTCCTGCGCCAGTAGATACATAGATTGTACCGTTCGCTGTGATTCCAGTGACCGCTGTTGATTTTGAATACGCTCCACCACCGCCACCTTCGCCGCCAGTGCCACTAGGTGCCGGTTTACCGCCTGCACCTGCTCCTATGACTTCGACTGATACTAGTGTACCAAAATCGGATGGTACAGTAACAGCACCAGTACTAGTTACGAAAATAACTTTAGTTGCCATATTTTTCTCTTTAAGGTGTTCCGAACGCCGTAATATTATTAGATGCGATTACGTTTCCAGTACTGTTTAGACTGAAAATGTTTGCTCCACCATAACTGAATACTAGTTTTGTTCCAACTGCGGTGATTGTAAAGCCACCGACTACAACTATGTTACCAGCAGACAGATTGTTTGCCGTTACGTTGCCAGTGACACCTATGTTACCAGTTACGTTTGCTCCGCCAGTAGACGCCACAATGACGTTTGCTGTGCCGCCGACACCAACAGTAACGTTACCACCACTAGCAGCAATTGATACGTTTGATGTACCATTAGAGATATTTGAAGACGCTCCACTTGCTACAGTTGACCATACTAGATTTCCACTACCATTTGTTTGTAAGTATTGACCGTTAGTACCGCCAGTGATGATAACATTACCCACTGCGTTTAAGTTACTAACTCCACTGACTGCTAAGCTTGTCAGAGTACCAACTGAAGTGATGTTAGATTGTGCCGCAGTTGTTACAGTACCAGCAGTTGTTGCGCTTGTAGCTAAAGGTACAGTACCAGTTACGTTAGCACCCGGTATACTTGTCAAGCCGGTAGCTGCACCATAATGAGTAGCAGTAACATTAGCGCCACTAATGTTACCAGTGACCGCTAGTGATGTAAGAGTACCAACTGATGTGATGTTACTCTGCGCCGCAGTTGTTACAGTACCAGCAGTTGTTGCGCTTGTAGCTGCGCCACTTAGAGCACCAACAAATGTCGTAGCATACAATGCACCGTTGCTTGCATTAGCAATAAAGGCAGTGTTACCCAAGGGTTGAATATTACCTGTAGTGCCACTTTGCAGCGTAAGATTAAAGTTACCAGAACTTGCTACGCCTGTACCAATATAGTCTGCAACGTTAGAATATGCAACATTTAAGTTAGCAACACGTGTAGTTGAAGCAACTGACAAAGGTGCCGTACCTGTTGTTACTGTTGAAATATATTGACCAGTAATATTGGCTGTTGTGCCTGTATGATTTGTAGCACTTACGTTACCCGCACTGATGTTACCGGTTACTGCTAGTGATGTTAGAGTTCCAACTGAAGTAATATTTGGTTGTGCTGCTGTTGTTACAGTACCTGCAGTTGTAGCACTAGTTGCCGCACCAGTTAATGCACCAGTGAATGTTGTAGCACTTACATTACCTGCAGTAATGTTACCAGTGACCGCTAGTGATGTTAACGTACCAACTGAAGTAATTTGTGATTGAGCAACATTCACACTGAATGTTGTTCCAGTTAATGTTAGACCTGTTCCTGCTGCGTAACTACCTACTCCTGAGAACTGTGTCCAAGTAATAGGAGTGGTTCCTAATGTACCACCTGCGTTTGATGTACATACCCAACCAGTATCTGCTTGTGTAGTACCACCTTCAACGAATACATATGCGCTTGGAACTTCTGCCCAGTTATCCATATCTGTTGTTCTTGTCCAAGTACTTGCGGCACATAGATATAAACCATTTTCAGCCGAAGCCGTTTGATTTTTAACCAATACTCTTTGACCTGCTGTTACGGCAACACCATCAATTGTTTGTGTTCCCGACAACGTTATGTTTATCGTAGTTGCCGCTACAACACTTGCTTTAGCATCAAGACCTTGTGCTACTGAGTCAACATATGCTTTTGTTGCGGCATCTGTATCAGCAACTGGTGTTGCAAGACTAGTGATGTTGAATGAATTCATATTGACGTTGCCGCCAAAACTACCTGTACCTGTCGCAACTAAAGCTGTTGTACCCAAGTTACCAACGTTGGCGTTACCTGTAACTGTTACAGATGTTAGAGTGCCAACAGAAGTGATGTTTGGTTGTGCTGCTGTTGTTACTGTTCCTGCTGTAGTTGCTGCGCCTGTCAGTGCTCCTACAAATGTTGTACTAGTAACACTTGTTAGTCCAGCTACTGTAGTTGTAGTGCCTCCTAGTGTTAACGCAGTACTACCTAGTGTAACTGATGCATTTGCAAGTCGTGCTTGCGCTAGTGTACCACTAGAAATGTTTGATGCATTTAACGTTGTTAGTCCTGCACCGCTACCAGTAACTGATGTAAATGCACCAGTAGTACCACTAATGTTACCCGATGTAATATTACCGGTGACTGCTAGTGATGTTAATGTACCGACTGATGTGATGTTAGGTTGCGCTGCTGTTGTAAGCACAGCAGATGAATAATTTGCCGTTAATAAGTTACCTGCATTGACGTTACCAAATGAACCATTACCGGTGACAATCAATGAAGTTAATGTACCAACTGATGTAATATTTGGTTGTGCCGCCGTGTACACTGTTCCTGCTACCAGTGCGTTTGCAACTTGATTGATTACATTGGCGCCCGCTACACTATTAGCAACTGCTGCGTATGATACTTGACCAGAAACATTAGCACCCGCTACTGCGTTAGCACTTGCCGCGACTGTAGCACTAGCAACAGTACCAGTTACGTTTGCACCAGTTAGTGATGTAAGTGATGAACCGTTTCCAACTATGTACGCACCGGTAACATTACCTGTTGTACTGAGTGCCGAGTTACCGCCACTAGTCACTACTGGCTGAGAGTTGAATATCAGCGTGTTTGCCACACCATTTGAGGTACCTACCGTCAGTCCAGCTCCATTGAAGTAAAGTGTGGCATTTGATAGATACAAGTGTTTAAACTGATTTGTTGGACTACCAAGATTAGCAACGTTGTTTCCGGCAGGGATAATATCTCCTACTAGACTACCAGCCATAAATGCGTTAGCGGTTGTGTTTGAGTACGCGCCTGATGGACTACCAATTGTAAGTGCTGCCCAACCAGCTTGCGCTGATGTAAATGTAACTACCGTTGTATTAGTGTTAGCAAAGTTGATAGTTGGATAATCATAGCGTCCAGTCCAGCTATTACCAGTAGAATCAATAATCTGAATGTTAAGATATTGATAACCCAGATTGTGATTGATTGTCCAAGTTGTTGCTGCTGATGATTGCTGAAATACATAACCACCGCCTGGAATAACACTTGTAAAGCTTAAATTTCCTGTTCCATCAGTAATTATTGATTGCCCGCTTGTGCCGCCAGTGATCTTAACGTTGCCGATTGCACCTAATGTTACGTTGGCACTGTTAGTAAAGTTAACTGTACCATTTGCTATTAAGTTTCCGCCAGTTGTTAAGTTGCCACTGGTAGTTGTTCCTGTTACTGATAGTGAACTTAGTGTACCGACTGATGTAATGTTTGGTTGTGCCGCAGTAGATACGGTACCAGCAGTTGTTGCCAATGCTACTGTTCCAGTTACGTTAGCACCTGCTACTGAGTTTGCACTAGCTGCTACTGTTGCATTAGCTACAGTACCAGAGACGTTAGCACCTGCTACAGCATTGGCTGTTGTTGCAAAAGTGGCAAGACCAACAGCACCAGAGACGTTGCCACCTGCTACTGAGTTAGCACTTGCCGCTACGGTCGCTGAGGCTACTGTGCCACTTACGTTAGCACCCGCTACAGCGTTGGCAGTTGTTGCGAATGTTGCAAGACCTGCAGTTGCTGCATTCAAGTTTGCAACTTGAGTTGTAGATGTAACAACTAGTGGAGCAGTACCAGTAGATACGTTAGATATCAACTGTGGAGCCGTAACGTTTGCGGTTGCCAGTACTTGAGCAGTACCAATGTTGCCAACGTTAGCGTTACCGCTGACATTCAATGAAGTTAGTGTACCAACACTGGTCAAGCTTGAACCAACAACTGTTGACTTCAAAGTTGTGCCAGACAAGTTAGCTGCGTTTGCTTGAATTGCAACGTTAGAAGCAGCAGTCAATTGGCCCTGAGCGTTAATGGTGAATGTTGCAACAGCATCGCTGCCGCCATATGATGCTGCGGTAACTGCAGTATTAGTAACTGAGAACTGTGTACCTGTTAGCGTTAACCCAGTTCCAGCAGTATATACTTGACTGGTGCTAAACAATGCAAACGTAATGTTAGTGGTACCAAACACGATTGTGCCGGATGTGTTACATACATACGAAGTTCCTACATTGACTGTTCCGCCAGATACAAAAAAGTAATCGTTTTCACTTAAATCACCCGCTCCAGGTCCATAACTATCGGTATCAGTTGAACGAACAATTGTTGTTGTGTTAGCGTAGGTGTAAACGCCATTCAGTGCTGCGTTTGCTTCATTCTTAACAAGAATACGTGTGCCAACTACAGCAACGCTTGTACCGTCAATTGTTGTAAATGATCCTGTGGTTACAATGTTGGCTCCAACTCCTGAAGCTCCGTTGTTGTATGTTATTGTACCGCCTGTTGCAACAGCAAGTGTAGTTGTGGTGGCTGCAGAAACTGGAGTGTGATAGTATAGACCAGTAGAAGCAAGACCATCAACGTATTGTTTTGTTGCGGCATCGGTATTAGCAACCGGCGAGGCGAGATTGTTAATGTTGAATGAATTCATATTGACGTTTGCGCCAAATGATCCAGAGCCTGTTGCTACCAATGCGGTAGTACCGATGTTGCCAACGTTGGCATTACCCGTTACTGTTACAGATGTTAGTGTTCCAACCGATGTAATGTTTGGTTGTGCTGCTGTGGTGACTGTACCAGCAGTTGTTGCACTAGTAGCAGAAGATACTGTACCTGTTACGTTAGCACCTGCTACTGCATTGGCTGTACCAGCAAATGTGGCAAGATTAACTGCACCAGAAACATTGCCTCCGGCTACTGCATTGGCTGTACCAGCAAATGTGGCAAGATTAACTGCACCAGAAACATTGCCTCCGGCTACTGAATTTGCACTTGCTGCACTCGTAGCACTTGCAACGGTACCTGTTACGTTAGCACCTGCTACTGCATTGGCTGTACCAGCAAATGTGGCAAGATTAACTGCACCAGAAACATTGCCTCCGGCTACTGAGTTGGCACTTGCTGCTACTGTTGCTGATGATACAGTACCCGATACATTCGCACCCGCTACTGAATTTGCTGATGCTGCTACTGTTGCACTAGCAACCGTGCCAGAGACATTTGCGCCGGCTACCGAGTTTGCCGTTGCTGCAAATGATACTTGACCACTTACATTGGCGCCTGCTACACTGTTTGCTGATGCTGCGCTTGTGGCACTAGCAACGGTACCCGTTACATTGGCACCTGCTACACTATTAGCACTTGCTGCGCTTGTAGCACTGGCGACTGTACCACTAACATTAGCCCCAGCTACTGCATTAGCTGTTGTTGCAAATGCAACTGCGCCGCTAACGTTTCCTCCAAATACTGTATTTGCTGTTGTGGCAAATGTGGCAAGACCAACCGCACCTGAGACGTTTCCGCCCGCTACTGAGTTGGCTGTTGCTGCAAAATTGACTTGACCGCCAACATTGGATCCTAATACACTATTAGCTGTTGCTGCAAACGCAACTTCACCAGTTACGTTAGCTCCTGCCACGCTATTTGTTGTCCCAGAGGTTGTTGCAAATGATGCATTTGCAACTGTACCGCTTACATTGGCACCAGCTACTGAGTTGGCAACGTTTGCAACTGATACTGCGCCAGTTACGTTTGCACCTGCTACACTATTTGCTTCAGCCGCAAAAGATACTTGACCTGTCACGTTAGCACCCGAAACAACATAAGCAACGTTTGCAAATGCAACTGATCCAGCTACGTTGGCGCCTGCTACTGCGTTTGCAACGTTTGCGAATGATACTGCACCAGCTACGTTAGCACCTTGAATGTTTGATAAGTTACCACCGTCACCAAAAAAGCTGGCGGCAGTTACGTTGCCAGTGATGTTTGCGCCGCCGTTTAACGCAAGATTGCCACCGACCGTTACGTTGCTGTTAAACTCGGCACTAGTATCGTTACGAATGGTTAATGCAGTACTTGTATTAACATCACCGTCAGGTGTAACAGTAAATGATATTTTTCCCGGGCTACTTGTGTCACTAATGGTTACATTAGCACTATCATCAGCACTGAATACAATGCCGGCAAACTCTTTGTAGTCTGTACCAGCATATCCAGTTACTGCAATCTGGAATAATGCTTGGCCAGTCGTTACATCAGCATCAACGTCAGTATCAGTATTACTCAACGCAGTGCCCAATACTGGTTGTACAGAAGTTGAATGACGATGTAATACTACTTGTGCTACATCACTACCACCAACATCGGTTACAGTGAATGAACTATCGTATATTGTTCCGTTGACAACTATATAAGGTTCGCCAACTTCGACATTGCCGACATACAAATTATTAGTGGCATAAACATTACCATTAACTGCTACGTTTGCTTGACTAACAACAAAGACATTGCCGCCTACCGTTAGATCGCCGGTGATGTTTGCATTAGATGCGACCGATAATGAGTTAGCCGAGACGTTTGCGGTGTTATCAATCACAGTTGTCTGTGAGTTGCCGACTGAGAATCCGTCTACGCTATTAAATGTTTGAATTGCCATGTTCTTTTCCCTGGATTTTGTTATTGGTCTTACCTATCTTGTATTTATCAAATTTCTTTAAGACTAGACGATAAAAAACCCGCCAGGCGGGTTTTTTATTACTATAGTACTGCTTGGCTTACGCTTAAACTGCGTATGCTTGACAGACCCAAGCGGTATCTGCTGCTGTTGCTGCTGTTACAAAAACGCTAACAGTGTTGCCTGTTGCTGTAACTTCGATTGTGCCTGGAGACACACCTGAAGTTGCTTGACCGTAAACAATGTAATCGCCCTGTGTTGTAGCAAGAACTTTAGTTACTGACTCAGCACCACCGGCTAGATCGTTACCTTTGATCAACAATTCGTATGACTTGTTGGCTGTACCAACAAACAATGTTGTTTGTGTAACTGTTTGAGTCAAGATACTAGCTGACTGAATAGCTGACTGTTGAACTACAACTAAGTTAGAAGCTGTTAGTTGTGGAGCAGATACTCCGACTGTTGCGCTAACGTTACCGCCGCTTACTAGACCAAGCGTAGTCAAGTTACCAGCTGAAGCGTTACCTGTAACCGTCAATGAACCTAGAGTACCGACAGAAGTTAGACTTGAGCCAACTACTGTTGCGTTCAATGATGTACCAGAGAGTGTCTCAGCGTTAGCTACAACTGCTTGCTGTGATGCTGCGGTCAATTGACCCTGAGCGTTAACAGTGAATGTAACCGTTTGTGCTGCGTTACCGTATGTACCGGCTGTAACTGCTGTGTTACTGATGTTGAACTGTGTACCAGTTAATGTCAAACCTGTACCAGCTGTGTATGTACCAGTACCAGAGAACTGTTCAAACACTACATCAGATGTACCAACTACTGTTACTGCGTCAATCTGTACCCAACCAGTATTGTTATTGATTGTACCATCTTGAATGAAGGTGTAAGCACCACCAGCCATGTCAGCAGGTGTGTCAAAGTCAGTAGAACGTGTTAGAATTGTTGTGACACCAAGGTTCTGTGTTGTAACTGAGTAGATACCGTTTTCAAACAGATTTGCCTGATTCTTAACAAGAACACGCTGATCAATACCTTGAACTAGTGTTACACCGTCGATAGTGGCAATACCACCAGCGATTGTTAGTGTAGCGCCAACGCCAGTGTTACCGGGACCGTTGAAGTATGTTGCTCCAAGATCGGCGGTTGTACCGGCTTGTGAAGCTGCACGAACGCTTAGACCTTGTGCTGTATCATCAACGTACTGTTTTGTTGCTGCATCAGTAGGATCGGTTGGAGTAAGAAGAGCAATAATTTTAGCACCGCTAGCAGAAATTGATCCGCTGCCGCTTGGGGCTAGAACGATGTTCTGATTAGTTCCAGTTGCTGTGATTGTTACGCCTGTACCGTTACCAACAATACTGTTAGTGATAAGGTTACCTTGTACTTCTGAGTTACCAGAAACAATTAACGATGACAATGTACCAACGCTAGTGATGTTAGCTTGTGCGTTTCCTGTAACTGTAATTGATGTATCTGAAACAACTGCGTTAGCAACTTGACCAGAAACGTTAGCACCAGCAACACTATTTGCGACTGTTGCGTAACCAGCTAGGTCTGCATATGCCGCATTAGCGACTGAACCAACAACGTTAGCAGCGGCAACTGAATTAGCAACTGCTGCGTAAGAAACTTCACCCGAAACATTACCACCAGCAACTGCGTTAGCGGTTGAAGCGAATGTTGCAAGACCGGCGTTTGTTGCATAACCTGCGTTAGCGACTTCACCTGAAACGTTTGCGCCAGCTACTGAGTTAGCAACTGTTGCGTAACCAGCTAGATCAGCATATGATGCATTGGCTACGGTACCAGAAACGTTAGCGCCAGCAACTGCATTGGCAGTCGAAGCGAATGTTGCAAGACCTGCGTTTGTTGCGTAACCTGCGTTAGCAACTTCACCGCTAACATTGGCACCAGCTACTGAGTTAGCAACTGTTGCGTAACCAGCTAAGTCTGCGTATGATGCGTTGGCAACAGTACCACTTACGTTAGCACCAGCAACTGCGTTTGCTGTAGAAGCAAATGTTGCAAGACCTGCGTTTGTTGCGTAGCCTGCGTTAGCGACTTCGCCTGAAACGTTAGCACCGGCAACTGCATTTGCTGTTGTAGCAAAGGCTGCCAAGTCTGCGTATGCTGCGTTAGCAACTGAACCGCTAACATTAGCACCAGCAACTGCGTTGGCTGTAGTTGCAAAAGCTGCCAAATCTGCGTACGCTGCGTTAGCAACTGAACCAGAAACGTTGGCGCCTGCTACTGCGTTTGCTGTTGTAGCAAAAGCGGCTAAATCTGCGTATGATGCATTGGCTACTGTACCAGTAACGTTAGCACCGGCAACGCTATTTGCTGTTGCTGCGAATGATACTTGACCACTTACGTTTGCGCCAGCTACTGCGTTAGCTGTTGCTGCGTATGAAACTTCACCTGAAACATTGGCACCAGCTACTGCGTTGGCTGTTGTAGCATATGCAACTGCGCCTGTTACGTTAGCGCCAGTTAGTGATGTTAGTGAAGAACCATTACCAAGAATGTATGCACCCTGTACGTTAGCTGTTGTAACGATATTGAGTGTGTCTGAACCGCTTGCCAAGTAGTTTGCTACGTCTGAGTTAGCATAACCAGCTGGAAGACCTGTGATGTTAGCGCCATCACCAAATAGTACTGACGCTGCATTACCGATAGTGCCTGCAAGCATTGTGTTTGCAATGATTACGTTTGCACCTGTGATGTTACCGCTTGAGCCTGTTGTAGTAAAGTTTGCTGCGCTGATATTTCCAGTCGCTGTTACAAAGTTTGCTGATACATTAGCGTTTGCGTCGATAACTGTTACCTGTGTATCTCCTACCGAGAACCCAGCGACGCTGTTAAATTTTTTAATTGCCATTTTTATTTCCCTTTTTTGTGTTTTTGTTCATAGAACGAACGTCACTGCTAAGAGAGTGACCATCACTCTCTTGTACTCTAATTAGTCTACTGTTTGTATTTATCGAAAATTCCAAATACTATCTTCTAATACTTTAATAATAGATCATTGCCACAACGTTGTAGTCAACGCTGTCTGTTACTGCAGGAATAACATTTAAGAAAATATCTGTTCCATCAGTAGTGACAGTAAAGTCGCCAACCGTACTACCAATCAACAATGAACCGTATTCGTTGTAGTCTACAGCTCCGTTGTAATTTATTGCCATTAACTTTGAAACTTGACGACTTGTAGTTGCTGCGTCTGTTGCCACTACGTTGAAATCAACGTGTGTTACTGTAGCGGCAGATATTGTCATCAATACAATTGGAGTTGCGCTAGCTACTGTTTGTTGTGTCCACTGCGATATGCTTACAGGAGTTGCTATTGTGCCCAGCGTAACTGAGTTAGCAATGATTGTAGCATTTGACGAGATTACATTTGCGGTGATAATGTTAACTGAGTCAAGATTGCCAGTGTACGTAGGTAGATAGTTCGCTACGTTTGCGTTTGAGTAACTACCAGTACCACTAATGTTAGATAGTAGTCCGCCATCACCGATGAAGAACGCACCAGTGCCAGCAGTGATATTACCAATCGTAGTGATTGCGTCTACATTATCTAAATTACCGGTATATGTTGGTAAGTAGTTAGCTACATTTGCGTTACCATAATCAGAGAATACAACTGGTTGACCGTTTGCAAAGAAATAGTTATTAGTCAACAGACCAGACGCGGTAATGTTACCACTAAAGTTTGCAGTATTGCCCACGTAGTAGTTGGCAGTCATGTCACCGTCAACAATCATATTGCCGGCGCTTACATTGCCATTAAATGTTGCAGTATTTCCACTAAACGAATTAGAAGAAATATCACCAGTTACAATAACATTTCCAGCATCTACGTTACCACTAGTAGAGATTGATTGATTTCCGCCAGATATTACTAGTTCTTCTCCGTTAAACGTAAGAGCATTATTGGCATTAACCGATAATGGTAAAGTGTTGAAATATATCGTAGCGTTACTGACCCATAAATCTTTCCACTGATTAGTAGCGTTACCCAGTGAAGCAAGATTGTTGCCCGCTGGTATAATGTCACCAACTGAAGCAGATGCTAGATATGATTGTACGTTAGCATTACTGTAAGTGCTGACTACTACATTTGAGGCAAACTGACGAATAACATCAATACTATCACCTGTTGTAAGAACAGTATTAACTGTGATTGTGTCACCAGAAAGCGTGTAGTACGGACTGTCAAGTAATGAGCCGTTGTAAAACAGTGTGATGTCAGTATTACTTGAGTAGGCTGACAAGAAACTGTTTGAGAATGTTTGATTGTTACCGTCAGCTACTACTGAAAAGTAAATTGCCGGAATCGCAGTGACACCAGTAGACAAGTTTGTTAGTTGAGATCCATCACCAATAAAGAACGTTGCTTGTACATTTGCAGTAGAAGTAATATTACCGGTAGTTGTGATGACAACGTTAGCATTACTTGCTAGATAGTTTGCAACGTCACTGTTAGAGTAGCCTGATGGTAGTCCTGTTAGTTGCGAACCATCACCAAGAATGAATGCACCGGTGATATTACCAGTAGTGGTAATGTTTGATGATCCGTTTGCTGATATCAAAGGAATCCCATTATAGTCCAACGTTGTAGCATTGCCAGATAGAGGAACATTGTTCAGATAGATCGTATTATTCGACACATACAGATCAGCCCACTGATTGGTAGCATTACCAAGCGAATACAGACTATCAACTGTTGGAATAATGTTCCCAGCAAGACCGCTGTTTAATAGTGATACTACGTTAGCGTTACCGTAGTTTCCATTTCCTCCGCCACTGCCAACCAAAATACCACCTGCTGTTACACCATCACCAACATAAACAAGTTGCGTGTCGATAGTGTAGATCAGTTCAGCGGTCAATGGCGTGATAGTCAGTCTTTCTGCATCGGTACCACGTCTAATTTGCAAACTCATAAGTGCTCTCCTAATTCTTTAAAAAGTTCCGAAATCAATATTCAGCGGCGCTGGCACCGTGAATGTACCAAAAGCAACATCGCCAGTTTTGGCCAGTAAATATTGAATTGGATTGTTGTATGTGTTGGGCTGCAAGTATGCAAAGTCAAAAACCAAGTATCTGATATCAATACCGTTGACTAGTCCTTCGACGTTACCTACTAAGTTTCCTGCTACTGTAATGTTATTTGCCGCGATATTGCCGCCAGCCGTGATGTTGCCTGTTGTTGTAACACTAGCAAGCGTTACTGTGTTTGACCACACCCTGGCGTTGCTGGTCGACAAAGTTAGTACGCTGTTTGGATCCCCTGCTCCTAGACTGGGTTCAGCTTGACCCAATGATAAGAACTGATATCTGTCTGCGGTCAAGTTATCGTAAGCTACAACTGGCGCTCGACCACTGAGAAGTTTTGTTTGATTGATCGACATTTTATGAGCCTGTTATCAGAGTTTCCAAGTAACTCAATGTAAGTTGAGCACTAGTGTTATCACTAGATTTAAACTGTAATTGATCGCCCAAGTTAAGTATCAAACGTCCAGTGAGAACGCTAATTGCATCATTTGCAGGTAGTTGAGCTTCATTGATAAGACTAGTTGAATTCCCAGAACGTAATACAGAAGCACTAATCTGAACTGTTGCAACGCCGTTGTTAGCAACTTGTGCCATCAATACAACGGTAGAATAGCCCAAGGGTGGGGTATACACAGTAGTCGTAGTAGTAGTCAAGTCGGCTAATGTTGTTCTGAAGTTATTTAAAGCACCCGGCATAATATTTTCCTTTTAATTTTTGTTAATCTGAGCCTAATGCTAAAATGTACGGTGTCATTTGAGCAAATAAACTTTGGTAGAAGTCAGCACCAGTAATCACGCCGGTAGCTTGATTGATTGTAAAGCCGTCTCCAACTTTGAAGTTACCTTTTTGATCAGTACTTGTAAACGTTACAACACCACCATTGGCTTGAGTTACCTCGTTAATTTCAATAGGAATTCCACCGTACTGAGGTAGTGCCGTGGCAGGATTTGTGCCTGCGCCCACGTATTCAAACGTATGAGCACTTGCAATAATACTACTGCGAGTATAGAAGTTTACAGTAGTGCCCGCTGGTAAAGAGTCTACATAGACTTGCTGAATAATAGCAGTGCTATTTGCAGTATTTGCTCCGGGCGTGTTAGGAACAATCGTATCAATCGTATAATAGTTAGGGTCGCCTACAACTTGTAGAATTGTGTTTACGTACGGTTGACCGTTACTCATATTGCTCAGTACAAACACTCCGTTTGTACTAGTTCCCACAGTAGTACCAGAGGTTTGTAGAGGGCCTAGACCTTCTGCCCATAGTCCGTAATTACCTATAGAACAGTCTGATCCGTTTAGCGTACAAAATCCACCAGACTCAACTTTGATTCCTATATCACAAGCAATAGTATAAATGTTAACTAGTTGACTGTATCCCGAGTTTAAGATACGAATACCGTAGCCGCCTCGATTGATGATTGTAAAGAAGCCTACAATCATGGCTTTTGTACCTATAGCCACATTGCCGTCAATGTAAACAGCAGTTCCAGTAGTAGTGCTTGATGTTATGTTTTGAATATAAGGACTAACATAAGCGGTAGTAGTGGTAGTTGGGTCGTAACTAAACGCACGACTAGTATAGTTCTTAACCGTAATACCCCATACATAAGTTCCTGATGTCATGTAGAACATATCACTGGAGAGCGTTTGTGGGATTACCGTTACATTTCGTAGATTGTCACCCATTAGTGCTGTATTGGGAGGTATCGTAATAGGCATGATTTCAGTATACGTACCCGGAGCAACATGAACTGATACATTCCCGCCTAGAGTTGTCGCTAGTGTCATTGCCGCTTTGATTGTCAAGAATGGCTGAGTAATACCACCATTGTTAGTGTCATTTCCGTTTTTTGCTACGTATAGAATGTTAGCACTTGTGGTTGGAAGATTACCGTAAATGTTTTGACCAGTGATATTACCAGTTGAAACTAAATTACCTGCGATTGTATTAGCAGTTGTAATGATATCAGTTGTTACATTTCCACTAGCTAGATATGCTGCTACTTTTGCGTTTGAATAGCCGTTGCTGCCGCCGTCAAATGGCTCACCGTTAGCGTAGAAATAATTGTCTGTGAAGATTCCATTAGCAAAGATGTTGCCCATTGTTGCGGCGCCAAACACATCTAATGTTGTGGTTGTCATCGCCGAAGCTGTTGTTACTGTTGTTGTTACAACGTCTGCTAAGATGTCTCCGCCGTAAATTGGCAAGTATCTTGCTACGTTTGCGTTTGAATAGTTGACGTTTGCTTCAGATACAAATTGACGAATGATGTCAACGTTTGCGTTTGGTGGCAAGTATGTGAAAATTGTAACTGTGTTGCCGTTAAGCTCGTAGTTTTCATATTCAAGCAGTCGTCCTTCAACGAACAACGTAATGTCAGCATTGCTTACATAATTATCTAGAACTGGGTCGCTAAACTGTTGACCAAATCCTGGCGTTGGGCTTGATACAAAGTATACCGGTGGAATTGCAACGATGGAGGGCGTAGGGCCGGGACCCCAAAACAAGTTGCCAAGACCGTCAGTCTGTAGCGAGAAGTTGTTAGCGCCACCAGTGATTGTCAAGTTTGCAGGTTCGCCCAAGTAAGTATGGTTTGATACCGTTAAGTTTGAAATTACAGCGTTACCGATATTGCTTTTTGTAGACAGTACTGTTTGTGTTGTTGGGTTATAC
>JGI24890J29729_1000971_pt1 | contig 14520 bp, 12 predicted proteins | sample FreactcultureFD7_FD_29729 | JGI IMG/M metagenome (IMG submission 29729)
CTTATTCATAGTGCGAATGATGTGGTTTGCGGGCTTGGGTAGATTGAGTTTTCCTAGGGTTAAAGGAGTCAAGAACGCATAATGGAAGAGATCGAGGGGTCGAGTCGTAGTAGGGTGAACAGGAGAGCTGTGAACAAAGTATTGAAGTAACCGGAGATTAGCGAAGGAACCAATTCCGTCTCTTTAAAGCGGATTCCNTTGTCGTTCCAATTCCATGTTGTATCCATTTGTTATCAATGCAAATGCCTATTCCTACAATCTACAAAGAACAAATNGCTATTCTTTCGGACCTTTAGCACCCCAAAAAGCGATCCTGGATGCCGCTCGCGCTTTCTTCTTCGCCTCAGAATTGCCTCCATTCTTCTTCTGCTTCTTGGGTGGTTCACGCGTTCGTTCTCGTTCTTCCACCTCCTTCTTCTTCTCAGCCGCCGCTCCATTGATCCGGAATCGAGACGAAGCGGGTACGAGACTCTGCAGTACTTCGTCACTCGAATCGGATCCAGAGTCGTCCTCGTCCTCCTCGTCTTGGTCGTCTGCAGAGTGTTGAGCAGAGTCGAATCGTACAAAGTCTCCTCCTCCTCCTCCGAGAACGACATCCTCTTCTTCCTCCTGACCAGAATCGTCGGAAGAATCCGAAGAAGCATCGGCAGCGTAGATTGGTCTTTGCGGTTGAGGCGATACCTTCCTTGCCCTCTTGGCGATAGCTGGCACACCTAATGAATACCTTGAGCCTTCTTCTTCTTCTTCATCTTCCGCCGCCTTTTTACCCTTTCCAGAAAACTCGCTATCTTCGTCTGGTCCCGCTAATCCCTTGAGCTTTGCTGCAGTTGCTTGGGCTTCAACGACGGCTCGAGGATCGACAACAGGTGCGACTTGCTCCGGTTCCATGCTCTCTATTTCGTCTTCCTCTTGACGTCCACGTTTCTTCTCTTTCTTCCTACTAGCTCTCTTCTCTTTCTCCTCGACCCTTCTCTCCAGCTTAGCGATCGTCTTCTCCCTTCGTTCTCGCTCCCTTTCTTCTTTCCTAGCTCGCTTCATAGCCTTCTTCCCGCCTCCTTCGAACATNCCATCGCCTCCACCTCCAATTCTGTCGAGAATGCTCTGCAGTACTCCATCATCCCACAGCCTCACNTTTGCTCCACGGGCGTCAACTCCTGCTCGAGTCATACCTATGATTGAACCCAAGAGCGATCGAGTCGATGAAGAAGGTGGATCTGAATCTGCGTTGGGAAGGGACGAGGAGGATAGAGGGATTAGAGATGGATTACGTTGAGAGGATAATAGAGATTGTCGCTGAAGGAGAGTTGCCGAGAGAGTATCGAATCCTCCGGCCAGAGTTTGTCGAACTCGGATAATGTTGTGAGAACCTCCGGAAACGTCGTTTTCTATCAAGCACAGATACAATATACTACCATTCAGCACTCGTGAGCATTACGAAAGAACGAGGCAGAGCACACTTACGAGGATCATTCGGATCTTCGATACTGAGCAAGTAAGGTTGATTCCCTCTAAACCAGCCTTTGTCATGTTTGTTGAAGTACCCACCTCTACCTTTCAAAGTGATACCAGCTTCATCGAAATTGAAATGTTTGCCGTAGTATTCGAGGAATTCGAGGAAGAGAAGACCGATATTTCGAGAGGGTTGAATCTGGGCAGATTGGATTCGAGGGTGAAGCTGGAAGATACGATCGCAAGAAGAAAGGAGTCAGCACAATCGCTATACTCTACGTAACGCATTCGAGATGAGTTGATGAAGGCTTACCTGAAGAAACGAAATGACTAGGCAAATAATCGAATAACTTCCTAATCCACCGGTGAAGACCTCATTCATTCCCCTTTGAGCCAAGAATGCTTTGACAAGAAGGACCATACTTCTCGCTGCACCATGNTCAACACTGTTCATCTCGACCTCGTCCTCCTTCGNTTGCTGTTCCTTCTCCTTGCCTTTACCAGCCTTTCCCTTGATGGACATACCAGCTCCTCCTCCTGGTTCAACATAACCTTCTTCCCTGAACGCGAAATCCTCCAACATCCCCCTAACTCGCACTGCAGCATCAACTCCGTTCTTCTGATTTACGCTGAGATCCACTGCGAATCCTCCGTATCGAGTTGTGAACTTGACGATAGGCACGCGAGCTTTTGCGATGACTACAAGCGAAGAAGGTTGAGCGATTGAGGAAGTGAGGAGAAGAGAGGCGAGACGATGTAGAAGGGAAGATGAAGGTTTCAAAGGTGGAGAGGGCATTGAGGGACACAAGACTACGAGATCGATGTCGCTGTTGCATCCGGTCTCTATACATCAGTATCATTCTGAGACCAGTTGAAGAAGCATCGACTAACCCTCCAGGCAAGTACAATCCCGTTCCAACACTTCCGAAACATTGAACGTCCGCATCTGCGTATTTACTCTTGATTGTTCTCCTTATAATCTCGATCGTCCACATACGTAGCTCGTGTTCAACGGGTGTTGGTGAGATGTAACTGATGAATGATTTAGCTTCTGCGTTGAGTCTAAAATTTGGAAACGAAAACGAAGAAAACGCGGTTCATCATCTTCTGCACGATGTTTAGACACGGGTAGAGAATGTGAAGGAACGTACTGTGATGTAGCATTGTCGTGACTACTCCANTTCACACCGGGTTCATCGCACCAAGGTGTACTTCGTTCTTTCTCTCGCTTCCTAAGTTGTCTAGTTCCTTCCTCCTGTTTAACGTCTTCCTCATCTTCATGTTTCCTCTTTGAACCAGATCGATGATCTCCTGTACTAGCTGAACCTCGATGATCCCTTTGATTGTTTCCTCTCGAATGATTTCCAGCCGGAGGAGGAGAAGGAGAAAAGTCGAACGAGATGAAGTCTTCTTGTCCGATGAATTGATTTGGATTAGGGGTGCTGTCATTGTCCTCCTGATCGTCCTTCATTGGCACAGCGTTGTCGCGAGTAGATCTTTCTCCTTCTCTTGAAGTTTCTTTTGGTTTCCTTCTCTGATAATTGCCCTTCTGGACTGGCGGTGCACTGTTTGATGGCATGGCTACCGATTGAAGCGTACAAACAGTCGTCTAGTCGAAGTGAAAGGTTGGCGTCAAGTGCAATGAGGTCGACTTCTCTTCAAAATTGAAGTTTTCGCAAATTGATTTGTTTCTCTCGACCATTTATTCGCGTTCGTCTCTACGTACTTTCTCTGTACAGGTTCCTGTATTGACACTCGTTGAATTGCGAAAGTGGCGCCGCTTTGCTTTCCGACTTCCCCTCTTCTCTTACCTCTCCCTTCACAACCACTTGATGGGTCTACTCTCCTGCTTTGCACCGCTTCTGCCGAGCTCTCGATCTTCTGNCACCTCGAACGATGCTCTCCTGGACGACAAATTCGACGAGAAGCCNACTCAAGAACGGAACACGCGGTGTCATTCAACAACCTCAAGATTATCTGCTCTGAGGGAGAAGATGAAGGAGGAAGGCTTAGATGTATAGTGAGTCGCTTCTCTCGTAACTATCACGGTATCGCTGAACATCCCTAAACTCCTTTCGCATCTTTGAATCGCTCCTCCTACTAGCGTTATCCCGACTGCCGATGCTCACAATTCCGAATACGTAGGAGAATGTGACAAANGACGAGCCTTCATCTCAGGGTGCGATCTTTGCGCTCGTGAGAACCGGTCTATTTCTAACTGATTTTTGCGTCGAGCGTAGATTCACTGGATCCGCGGGAGTCGCTGTCGTTACGTTGTCGGCTTCAGCTCACCTCTTTACGGATAGTCGCTATTGGTCGCAAGCAGAGAAAGAGATAGACGAAAATTGGAAACTTCAAAAAGTTGGGTCTTCTGAGGTGAAGAATTGGGACAAATGGCTTCTCGAGGTTAGCTTCGCGATCTTTCTCTATGTCATGTGGACTTTGTGCCGAACGCTCGTCTATTGAGCAGCTCGAAAAGGGCACCAGGGTCGGAATTGACCCTTCTCTGCTCGATTATGGTACGTTCGCTTAAACTTCATCATACCGAGCACGAAGTTTCATTCGTTAGATGGTCTCTAGGTACCGCAAAGAGTCTTCGCAGCGACCTCGATTCAGTCGGCGTCTCCCTGGAGTTCCCGTCTGGCAATCTAGTCGATGCAATCTGGGATTCTCGACCTCGTCGATCCTCCGAACCGATACAGCTTCATCCGATGAAGTTTGCAGGCAAAGCTTCCTCTGAGAAACTGCAAGATCTACGAGCTTACCTGGAGCAGCACAAGTCTACCTTTCGAACGACTTCAGGAAAGCTTGAGGAGAGTAGTTTCAGCCTCTCGTACCTCGTCACATCGCTCAGTCCGATTGCTTGGATGTTGAATAGTACGAACACTCTCTCTTCATATGCCGACCTCTGCACCTGTGCTCACCTAAATCTGTTTCGGGTAGTGCGCGGCAACGACATCAAGTTCAATCCAATGTTTTACGCATATTTGCTCGTGGATGCGGAACACTTCACAGTATGGGTCCAGCCAGACGTAGCTAGTGAGGAGGTCCATCAAGCCGTAGAAAGCATTGGGGGACGAATCAGGAACTACGATCAATTCCTCGACGATTTATCGGCACTCCAAGGGAAGGTGATCACCGACTCGAAAGTCAATATGGCGGTCGTGAANACTTTCAGCGAGGATCGGATCACCCTCGTCAAATCGCCTGTCGAGGAAGCTCAGTCACGCAAGAATCCAATCGAATTGCAAGGCTTTCGAAACGCGTACTTACGTGATGGCGCAGCTTGGGCTCGATGGGCAGCATGGTTGGAGGATCACATCAAAAAGACGACGATCACTGAATGGCAGGCAGCTGAGAAGCTCACCGAATTCCGCAAGCAGAACGATTATTTTGCAGGCGTAACTTTCAATGATTTTCTTTCGATCCGCTCCAACCTCAGGCTGATTACNAAATGATGCTACAGCTCGCCTACGANAATATNTCGGCGACTGGGGAGAATGCAGCGCTTCCTCACTATTCTCCTTCTCCAACGAATTCTACTCCGATATCGCACAAAACTCCCTACCTCAATGATTCTGGCGCTCAATATCTCGACGGAACGATCGATACGACACGTACTATGCATTTCGGTAAACCTACGAAGGAGCAAATGAGGGGGTTTACCCGCACAATGCAGGGCCACATTGCAANCGATCGAGTTGTCTTCCCAGAGGGAACGACTGGAGCGGCTATCGAGGTACTCGCAAGGCAACCACTTTGGTCTGATGGCATGAACTAGTGAGCTCTACTTTCTTANTTACCTTCGCGAGGGTTTTCGCTTATCATGGTTCGAGCTTCNTTTCTCAGTAATCACGGTACAGGACANGGAGTTGGCTCNTATCTCTCAGTTCATGAAACTCAGATCGGATTATCGGGCTCATCTCTCGCTTACTTCAGTAGGTCTTTCCCAACTCGAGTAAACTTGCTGCTGATCGCGCTCTCACGCTCGCATAACAGATACGCCCCTCGCTGTAGGCCACGTCACTTCGAACGAGCCCGCTTATTACGAAGTTGGCTCGTACGGCATTCGGCTCGAAAGCGTTTTAGGAGTGAAGGAAGTTCAAACGAGACGGCAATTCGGNGATAAAAAATGGTTAGGATTCGAACGGTTCACAACGGTGAGTCTCGTCTCCTCACATCGAGCGNATGTCGCAGTNCGAGTCTGAGCTCAAGAGATTGTTTCGACATAGGTTCCGATCGAACCTCGAATGGTTGATTTCTCGCTGATCTCTAAGGAAGAAAGATCGTGGTTGTATGAGCATAACAAGAANTGCGAGGAGAAGCTCAAGCATCTCGTTGCCGATGACAAACTAGCCTTAAAGTGGCTTGCACGGAACTCTGCCCTGTGCAAGGTCTAGAATACGTAGTTCAGATTAGCAATGTAGAATTTACGACAACATAAGTGAGACTGAGGGAGATGACACATCAAGGTTCAGGGGTGACAAGCATCTCCGGAAAGAGCTTTCCAACGATCAGATCTACAAGAGAAGCGAAGAGATGTACGTTTGCGACATGAGAGGAGAAAGGGCGAAGAAGATGTCGTGCTAGAATGAGTTGAGCGGTTTCGCTTTGGGGAGCAACAGCGCCATGAGATAGTAAAGCGGCTGCTTTAGCTGTGTAATCGTAGTGGAAGATTCAGCACGATAAAGGTGAGGGTTACAGGCGAAATTCGGAAAAGCTCACCAGGTATGAGCTTTGCGATTGCCTCTTCACAACTTCTTTGAAGCTCCTCTTGCATTGCCTCGTCTGGATCGGGCTCTTTAGAGCTTGGATATCCGTTGTTCGGAAACATCCCTCGAATGATTCCCTCCAAGATGGATCGCACGGTTTGTTCAGATCTCAGCGAGTTGGTAATTGAGCGATAGAAGAGTGCGTCAAGGGATCGTGAGGCGAGAGAGAGAGGTAATGAGATGTAGTGACTGAGGTGAGTGAGGGTTGTCGACTGGGGAAGGATTGCGAGAAGGAGGGAGAGTAATTGTAAATGCACTGGTGGGAGGGAAGAAGTGGCTTCAAGTTGAGAATCGGAAATTCTTGGGGAGAAGAGCCATCCGATAGTGGAAGTCAAGATGCTGCTCAGAGTTTCGAGTATTCGGGAAGAGGTCGAGAGGAACGAAGAGGACGAATCCGACGAGGTTGACTGTTCTTCCTTCGAGTCCTTCATAACCTCCCTTCCTTCTAGTACCCTCGCTAACACTCCATGCAGAAACCAGGGTTGAGCAACCTTTCCAAACACGCTTCCGAATACGACCCCGCCTACGACCTCGCGAGTTATGAACCGTTCCGTTTCCGCTCGATAGTCTTCTGGAGGCAATAGGAGCTTGAGAAGATGACCGACGAGGGTCCTGAGGTAGACTGGGTCGACTATGGGCGCACGGGTCGAGCTTTCGAGGGAGACTGCGAGGTTAGGGTGAAGAGAGTGGAAGATTTCGCTCGTCGAAAGTGACGATCCTTCCGCTTTCATCTCCGCCAGATCCCAATCTCGGTAATGAATCTCCAGTAATGCAGGAACCTCCCTCAAAATTACCCCTTCCCAATCTACAGACCCCATTCTCAATTCGAGCGATTGAACGACATGAACCAAAATTCCCGTAACAGCTTGTAAGAACTCCTTGTCGGGATCCCTCGATATGCCACCGTTGTACCATGGGACGACGAAAGCTCGGAGGCTGAGAGCGATGAGATCGAGGATGAGTTGGTCGAGAGAGCTGGTAGAATGTAGGACTTTCGGAGTGTTTGTCGGCGAGTTGACAGGGTAGAGGATCTTTTGGTGTAGTGGTATCGTCGGATGGATCATAGCATCGAGTGCTAAAGAATGAAGTCTGGAAGCTAGTAGTCGGGCCCAGGAGGAAGAGGAGAGGAGAGATGACGAGAGATAGGAGGAGAGAGAAGAGAGAGAGGGAGGAACGTCCTTCTTCCTCCTAGCTCTCGCTACATAACCGCTATCGAGCCAGCTCCTCTTCCATACGATCTATAGCTTGCCTACACGCCCTTGTGAACATCTAAATCTTTCATCGCCGTCACTCACTCCCCACTTTGTCGACCGCTGAAAATGACCTCTTACCACGAGCTACTAGTGAGTCCTGTACTATCTACCATGATCGATAATACTGACGCAAGCTCCTGCGTAGGCGGACTACTCCAACTCTCCCTCTTTCTCGCCGATTCTTCCAACTTCCGCAATTCAACCTCTCTCTGTCTTCTTCCTCTCTCTCGCATTTGTTGCTTCTTTCTATTACTCTACGTAAGAAACATCTCCGCTCTTATCTGCGCTGAGCCGCTAATCTGGAAACCGTGTCAAATTTTCTTTCGTGCAGACTCCGAACAAAAGCCCCCCTCACAGAAGTCGCAGTCGCATCAATAGCGTCCATTTTCGGAGGATATGGTCTGGTACTCGCTTTCTGTGCGGTTGGAGCGTGTGTGTGAGCGTGTGAAAGGCAACTTGGCTTGAGGTGAGGTTCTTTCCCAAATATTTGAACTGAGGTAGACTCTGCTGATCACGTAGGCCTTGATAGAACTATACCTTGATCTGCACACACTGGATACCATGCAATGACTGGAGATCCTCTCAAGCCTTTGCGCAGAAACATCATTTTCTGTAAAATTGGAACTTCATCAATGTGAAAGGGACGGATTCAACAGCTGGATTGATCACAGGATTGGGTCTTACTGGAGGAGTTCGAGGAATGGGAGGAATTTGTTGGCATGGGCAGCCCTGAGTGCCGAGCAGGCGACCGAACCTATCTGATTATCTGAGAGAACGGTCTACAACCCTGTTGGTGCTCCTGAGATTGCTCTGGTGCTTTCAAGCAGAGTATACTGTATAGTGCTACTCGGCACAGACTGAAGAGACTGTATCAGAGGAACGGGCACTACAGTGAAACGAGGAGGAGTCGAAGGCGCAAGGTGAAGGTAGTTGCTGAACTCTCGAGTCGGGCAATAACAAACATGAACAGAGTCATATTCCTGACAAGAGTCATGAAGAGAGTAGAGATGGGTAAAGAAGAAGAAACAATGAATAGAATAGATCTACAACTAGTTGACTGAACAATCCAAACTGTAGTCCCAAATTCCCAAATGGCAGGGTCCCAGTGGCAGCCGAATTGGGACCAACTTTCCATTTCCCCAAGTCCTGTCCGAAAGGGAGGACCAAGTCTAAGCGATGAAGAAAAGCTTAGATTTGTTCGAGCAAACAGAAACAGTGAGCGAAGAGGAACACGAGCTCGGCAATCCTAGCAACAGTAAAACGACTGGTCTTTCTTTTAGAGTACGGGAGATTGCAAGGAATACCAATGCCTGCCTTCACAATCCACGAAGAGTCCTATTTAGGGGATCAGTACACAAGGGTGGGACACTCCAATTTAGGCTCGCTCAGGCATGAGGTCTCTCTCAATTGCAACAATGCAACCAGAGGTATAAGGGAGATCTGCTCATTGAGAATAAGCACATCTTGAGCGAGCAACTCACTAGTTCTTAGCTGGGTCCAAGACGCAAGAGAGCAGGGCTAGGGAAGACCACACAAGGAGGAATAAATCAGAAGAGACTTGACCTGTCTCGCCTTGTTCCCCGTCTTCCTCACTAAGAACAACAGAAGGAACTAAGAAATGAAGGAAGCATTTGAGCAAGGGAGAGAACAGAGAAGAAACAGGGCTTCCAAGAGGGAGGGCGGTCATCTCAGTCTTGCGCTCAGGACTGTTCTCTGCAATGGAGCTTGAGTGAGCACTTTGCGTGCGGAGGAGCTGGATTGTGGGGCACAACAAGCTGAGATGAGAAGAGAGGCAAGGAACTATAATGCACTGAGTCACCAACAGTGAGCCTGAAGTGCCGCAACAAGAGCTTAGCAGGGCAAAGTCTGAGCGAAGAACAAGGTAGCCGTTGAAGTCTGGAGTTAGGACTCCACCGGTAAGCGATGTTGTGCTTGCCACGGGGGCGGAGACCAAGGTAGAGAGGGACAAAGGCGAGAGAGACAAACAGAGTGGCAACAAGCGAAGTCACGGGCTGGACAAGATGAAGCTCCCGCCTGCCTGGCCAATTCAAGTCAAGAGTGGGAGCAAAAGCCAAGACAGACTTGGGCCACTATAGCAGTGGAGCGACGCCAGCAGGCAACGTTCACTCAGTCGATGGAGGAGCCTGCCAAACTGAAGGCTGTAGCATATAGCGGCTTCCTTGTCTCGAGACCAAGCTGTCGCTCAAGATGGGGGCATGAGCGAAATGTTGACTGAGAGCAAGGTATAATGTGCTGGAGATAATGTAGCCATGCATGAGTAGATGATGTGAACCTGCACTCTGAAACAGACAGATGAGAAGCGAATGTAGGCCTTAACCGCTCGGCCATCTGGACAAACAATTCGATAAATTCCGCTCAACGATAAAACATACAAGTATAGGATTTGGTTGTCTACATTATCCGAGTCTGAAGTCCTGTGGAAAATGAGTGAACCACATTTCCTCTTCTTTGTATCGCGCTAATTGTGAAGACAGAATCCAAGTTACGCTGTCATTGATCTACGGCCAGAACAAAAGGCATTGCCAGTCCCGGTCAATCGAACTTCCCTTTGTTGTCTGAACATGTCATCTTTCCCTCTTTCTCTTTGCTGCCTCTCCTCTGTTTCGCCCTCTATACTTCAAGATCATGGAGTGGTCGACTCAGAGGGCATCCGCCTTGGAATAATTGCTTGTGATCTGTACAAACAAGCCCTTACATCAGTTTGCGTGGTACCCAAAGTTCAGTACAAACCCTGGAGTGTAAAAAGAGTGCACTACTTAGCATGATTTGACATCTATCCCCATCTCTGCATTGGCAACTCGCTCAAAAAAGAAAAACTGCTTGTTGATAGAGGCCGACGAAATTTACTCTGCTTGGTCTGAATCTGGCTCACCATGCTGGCACCGCAAGTATAAGAAGTTTACTTTATGTCCTGGTGTGCCATGCTCGAATGATCACGCAGAAGATTGTCGTGCTTAGGACTCGGCATTCTCTGACTTAGCTCCACAGTGAACTCTGGTTGAGATACGTACTTCAGTGTGAGGTGCCATGAGTGGACTGTGAGGTGCCATGAGTGGACTGCTGTTTTGCTGCAGCTGACCCAGACCCGTCTTCTCTGGTTTGGAGGACAACTCACTGATGTCTTTGAACCTTGCTCACTCTCTCGTCATCTGTATGATGTATATTGAGAATTCGACGTAATTCCTTGAGAAGTTACAGTCAGGTCCACCTTCATATGGCACATCTTGTAGGATGAACACAATATGCTCACGATCCAAAGCTCAGGTCTTTCTTCCTCGAGTATCCACTGCCCTAGCACCCGCGCGGCTTGGTCCTCCTCAGTTGGGTTCCTTCTCACATACTGTTGAGCAAAAACTGCGACTACCTCGTTATCGAATCCTGACGCGCGCCCAGTGTGCAGCGCTGGACTAAAGGAAAAGAAGTGAACCAAGCAGGAGAATGTATCACAACAAGTGACCAACTCTTGAGAGTGTTGACTGCAACAACTGTTACACTCTATTGCACGCCATTTGCATTCTGTTGCAGACAAGGGAAAGGAGGTGCGAAGGAAGTGGAGTGAATGTTACAGCAGAAAGCTGAATCTTGAGCAACAGAGGCAATGGGCAAATGTTTCATTGGCGACAGATCAATCTATGTACAGAGCAGAGCTATCAAGCACTCTGAATCAGCAAAGCTCTGACTGCAATCAGCATGACAGTGATACCTGAAGCTGCTACACTGTGACCAGTGTGTGTGTTCTTCGCACAAGCATATCTATAACCCGTGTCATAGTGAGATTGCTCACCATGATTCAGTGCAAAAAGCTGCGAGGATAGTAGTAGTGTAGATAGGCGCTATACTTTGCAAATTATCAGTTTCGAGGATCGCAGTAGAGGTGCTCCTGTGGTCTTGGTTTAGACTCTCTGCAGGATGTGTGTAGTGCCCGATGCACGCTCTAAATGTTCTTCTGCGGTATGACAGTGCGAAGTGGTGTGTGGCACAGGATTCAACATGCAACAATCGCTTCACCACATTGCACCTACTTTGCAAAGTGAGATGACTGAATCTGACCAGCAAGTGAGGCAAATATATTGTACTCCTTGATTGGCAGGTTCCATTGCTGATTCTATAACAAGAGAAACATAGCGAGAGACCTGCAGCAATAGCACATGGGTTCACATGAAGGTGTCTGTGTCCCCTTTTCTCTGTCTTACTTAATTAAAGTCAGTCCAGATTCTTGCCTGAGCTTGACCAAGTGGTCTTGTTAGTTTTGTCTGGTCTGGCCGCCCTAATGCTTCACTTACCCCCTCAGCTTGGGCAATGACACAACTGTTTCCATGTCCACCTGGTCGATTATCAGAGCCTGCACTGATCTATTCTAAGTGAAACTCCAGACTTGTTTCCACAGATGTCATCCAGCACCCTGCTTGTCAAAACACGACAAAGAGACAGAAAACGTGCAGTGAGGTCCTGTTGGAAGAGTAGGACAATGTAGAAATTGCAGAGGCCTTTTAGCCCGAAGCACCTGCTTCATGTATTGCTGTCAGGCCTTCTCTTGCTCCTGCTGGCTCTCACGAATGCGTCTAATCATCTTGATTTACTCTGACTGTAACTCATTGCAATGAAGGTCTAGCACGAAGGCAATATAGCGTTTTGTGCCAGCCAGTCTGCTCAATGTGCCAGCCAGTAGCGTCCTGCTCATCAGACGGCTTTCAGCAGAACAGAGAGGGTTTGAAAAGACAGCAAAAAGGAGATGTGACAAGTATTGCAGCAGACGCTCTCAAAGATTAATAACTTGTTGTTATACATTACATTGGTTCTTTTGTATTGTTTCTTTAGCTCCTTTTACTCCCGCTGACTCCACTTTCTTTCCCTTTTCTCCAGTGCTTCACACTGGAGAACAGCTCCGTTTACTTTGTACTTTCATCTCTGTAATCATATCAGCGCTTGACACCGGAGAACAGAGTCAGGATTCAACGACAAGTAGGAGAGTAAGTCTGAATAAAGGAGCAGCGGTACCAAGGAATATATAAACCACCCAGCCCAGGTCAGGTGATTCCATTAAGCAAACGCAAAACTACGATGAGCTCGACTCAGAACAGAAAGTGAAGTGGGTCTGGTCTTTCTTGTTACGTTTTGTTCTATGCCACCAGTTTCGCTTAAAACCATCACTGTACAATCTACTGACACTCACTTGGGCAGTCAACGGCCCTTTGCTTGGGAGGTCATCAGCTGTTCCTACACAAAGATTGAAGGCTTTTGCAAATCCACTGTAATCGAGGCTTGCAATCTCTGCCACCTTGTCAGATCATTCCACTTGAATTAACACGGAACAGCTCGGGAGAAGTGAAGAAAATTCATGTTTGCAAGACAAGTTGCGTGGGTGCATTCTCGACTGCCTGATGTACCTCACCGGACGAATAGCTTAGCGATCGCAGCAGCAAGTGTATACTCAAGAGCTGACGCCAACTCCTTCGCATGTCATAGTCTTTCCACAAGCATGCTCAGGCACCAGCAATACTCGATTGACGTCTGCTTTGACAATAGTAACCCTATAGATCAAACAAGCGGCACAGACAGAACAATATATCTTGCCATGTGTGGAAAACGAAAATACCGCTGCTCGAAATTGGTGACGCTGAACAAGGAAGACAGTAGCTATCACCACACTTCATATGTTGATGGGGCCGCACACTTGCAGTCTACGCCTCTCAATTAGTTCCTTCTGTACTTACAATTCTTGTGCACTTGTGTCTTCAGACCTCAGTGACAAGGCTATCTGACTGAGTGCTGCCAAGTTTGCTGGATGAGGCGTCTAAGGTCCTCCGTACCAGACATTGTCACTTATAGCCTCAGTGCTAGTCTGGTTGTCCCGTCAACCTCGGGGCTCTGTCTTTGACTCAGACGGCCTGCCTGGCGTTCAGGATGTCGGACAGACCGATCCCATCTCCAAATTGTTGGGCCTCGTAAGTATCAGATTCACCGAGAATCTCTTCTGCTCAATTGCCTGCGTCCTATCTGACTCTGCTACCCTCTGCACTTTCAATCCAGATATTGTCATTCAGGTATGGCGGATATTGTCATTCAGGTATGTGGCCATAACAGGAAGCTTCAGGTGACTGCAAAGTACCATCAGAATTGGACTCTTGTGAGCGTACACACTGCATTGCTCTTCCCTGTTGTGTTGAATCGTACGCGGCTGGAACAGATTGCAGCTATTGAAGATTCCTTTCAACCTATCCACTCCGAGCAAGAGAGTGCTGCCCGCACTAAAATCTATCTGCTTTCTCATTTCTCTCTCGACTCTTTCTAGCCTGATCTCTCCCTCCTTCTTTTCTCATCTGAGCTACCTACGTTGGTAGACAAAGGGATCCAGGGAGTAATAGATGAGAAGGGGGCAATAAGAGATGAGATGGGTAAAGTATTTCTGATCCATTTCTCTGTTGTATAATCTTCTCTGTCTCTTCACTCTCTCTATTTGGCACGAATCGACTGACGACCAATCCTTTTGTCTGTTCACATCCTTACATAGACGCTCCTGCTCGTACCTCTCATTGCATTGTGCAGTTGAAAGCACTTCAGTGCTGAGTGCGTATCTTTCTCGAGTTCTACAGACATTCAAGTACGGCTCAACAGCTTCCGAGGAAACGGCTGTTTCTCGACCGCAGACCAGCAAATTCTGGATCGCGCCGCTGTCGTCGGTCCTGACGTAGCCTCATGATGTACTCTCCCTCACCAGGTTACTGTTCCTTGCGAGCGATCACGAAGTGTCCCGATCTTTCTCTTGCAGCAAACTCAGATCAGTTCCTCTTGTCTTTTAGCTGTTGTAGTACTCGCTCACAAATCCCCTTGCACCCTCACGCTTGACGCTTGAGCTCGGCAAAGAAAGGATTCTGCTATCTTCGTTTATCGAACGCAGACTGCGAATCCATTCCATTCGCAAGGAACTTCACTCGGTCGTGCTCCGGAAGCGACTCAACCGACCAGTGTCGATGGGCGCTCTGTCCGAGCGACCACCAAACAGTTCGTGAGAAGTGGAGAACAGC
>JGI24890J29729_1000972_pt1 | contig 14517 bp, 18 predicted proteins | sample FreactcultureFD7_FD_29729 | JGI IMG/M metagenome (IMG submission 29729)
ATCAAATTTTGTCTGAGCTAATGATCGACGTAACAAGAGATGACCGTTCTGCACAGAAGTTCAATAAAGACCCAGCTAAGGGGCCTACAGGCCTTACGCACGTCGATGATGCGTGGAATAAGCTCGATGATGAAGGTAAAGCAGTTTACAAACAAGTGCGTGATTTCTATATGGAAACCCGTAGGGAGTACGTTGAGATTACGCTTGACGACGTACGGCAATCCCTGCTTAACCAAGGCTACAGTAAAGCTGATATTGATGCACAAAAGGATATTAATGCTAAGTTTGGTATCCCGATTAAAGCTATGCAAGCTAAAGGTAAAGCGCAAGGGTTAAGTAGCGATGTTATTGAAAACTCACTTACTACCTTCTTAAAAGGTAAAGGGTATACCGATACTGAAATTGAAGCCTATATTGCTATTCAAGGCGTTAAAGATTACTTTGCAGAGCATGAAGTTGATGTCTACTTCCCACTATATCGTAGGGGTGAATTCTCTTTGCAACTGGGAAGAAAAGATACTGACCGTGAATACTACCTGTTTGAAACTGCAGGTGAGCGTAACTTCTTCCAGCAACAACGTATAGCTGAGTTGGCTAAAAAGAATATCAAGCTAGACCCGGACGATATCATCCCACGTAATTCTAAAGAACAGCTTATGAATTCTGGCCTTCAGGATTTTGAGTTCTTTGATAAGCTCAAGAAGATGATTGATACAGGTAAGGGTTCAAATGCAGCCGACCTTAAAAAGAACCTTTTAGATAATATTGAGCAGATGCAGTTTTTACTGCTACCTGATGGCAACTTACGTAAGCGCTTTATGCACCGTAAGGGTATTGCTGGTATGGAAACTGATATGGCTGATGCGTTTACTAACTCGTCATTCCACTTGTCGTATCAACTTGCACGCAAGAAATATAGCCGTGACTTGTACAACTTAACTGAGACTGCAGCTAACGATATTAAGGCTAAGGGTGAAGAGGGTAAGGTTGAGCATGATTACTTGCAAGAGCTAAATAAGCGCCTAAACAATATCATGAACCCAGTCGATACCGGTGGGTTACCAACACTCCTTTCTAACGTATCCTTTCTTTGGTATTTAACAGCGCCAGCATCGGCTATCGTCAACATCCTTGGTGTACCAGCAGTGAGCTTGCCAGTTATGGCAGCTAGATTTGGTGGAGCTGCTTCTACTGCCAAGGTAGCTGAGTATGCAAAAACGTTCTTTAAGGCTGGTTACCGTGATGCTAATGGTAAGGTAACATTCCCATCTATTAATAATGACCTAGACTTGCTCAAAGATACTAGGGGCGGTGCTACTGCAGCGATTAAGAAGCGTGCCTACCAGCAGCTGGGTATTGATGGTTTGTTTGATATTACTTTGCACCATTCATTGGTCGACCTAGCTGAGAAGCCAAATAACGCTGCAAGTAGTGCAACAGAAAAAGTAATGCAAGTTGCATCTGCCATGTTCCACGGAGCCGAGAAGTTTAACCGTGAGATAGTCGGCATGGCTACATTTGATTTAGCTTTTACAAAGGCTAAGGAGAAAGGGTTCTCTGATGATGCAGCATTTAAACAAGCTATTAAGATAACTAAAGACCTGACATATAAGTCGATGGGTGACTACGCAACAGCTAATAAGCCTCGTATATTCCAGCACCCAGCCCTTAAAGTTATATTGCAATTCAAGCTGTTCTCTCAAAACATGACATACATGCTTGGTCGTAGCGTACTAGAAGCTACCCATAGGGAATATAGCGAAGTAGAACGTGAAGCTATGGCTACGCTAATTAATAACGACCTAATTAATGACGGTAAAGCTGCACTTACTGGTAAAGCTAAAGAAGATGCCGTTAATGCACATATCAAGGATATACAGAAAGAAGCGTTTAAGCGTCTTGGAGGAACCCTAGGTATGACTGCAATCTTTGCAGGGGCTAGTGGTTTACCATTATGGTCTGTAGTTTCAATGACGATGAATGCTTTACATGCCGTGTTTGGCGATGATGACGATGAGGAATACGATTTTGACAACTGGTTCAAAAACTGGTGTAACAACACATTTGGTGGTTTTGTTGGCGATTCTATTTCTCGTGGGGTTGTGTCTCAAGTTGCTGGAGCCGACGTTGCTAGTCGTTTAAGTTTGAATGACATGTGGTACAGAGATGCACGTAAGAGTCCAGACCAAGTTACTGCAGTACAGAATATGTTAATCCAACTTCTAGGGCCTACAGCAAGCCTAGGCGTTACTGCATTTGGCCAAATACCCCAGCTAGTTAATGAGGGGCATATTGATAGGGCTATGGAAGCTGCACTACCTGCTGCATTTAAGGGTGCAATGAAGAGTTACCGTTTAGCTAATGAAGGTGCAAAAACCCTTAGTGGTAATACCCTTATTGAAGATGTATCAGGAGCAGAGATATTTAGTCAAGCATTAGGGTTTTCCCCAGAGCGTTTAGCCCAGCGTCAAAAAGCTAATATTGAAATGAAGACTGCGGAACAAAATATAATGAACCGTAGACAGTCGTTACTAGATGCCTTCTTTATGTCAATTGATTCTAGCGATGATGACTTAAAAGAACGTGTAATAGACAAGATTGGTAAGTTTAATCAGTCGCATCCAGGGGTTGCAATTAGTGCTAATAACGCCATGAACTCAGTTAAAACACGCTATAAGCTACGTGCCCTTGCTGATTCTACTGGTGGTATGCCTATTAATAAGAAGCTGATTGGTGAGCTACAGCACATGGCTGACTGGGGTAACCCAGACTGAAAAAAACCCCGCTAAAGAGCGGGGCTAAGTATTTCTAAGGAAAACGAACTTGCAGTACCTAAAACTGCATAGTAATTCTACTACCGAATTCGCCATATACGCAATCCGATAATTCCCTTTTCTACAACAATTTGGGTTTTTATCTTATAGCGTAGCCTTTTGGTAGTCCTCTTAATCTGCACTAAGGCAGCATCTTGATCCAAACATGGGATGAAGAATGAGGAACCCACCACAAAGTTCCGCCAGTTAACCTTGAAGCTCAGTCCGTGTATTAACATCTGGTGCGTGTGTAATAACGTCTATTGGGTTAGCCCCAAAGTGGTGACTGCTTAGGTCAAATACGTATGTATCTACAGGGCCTGATGTAATCTTAGTGCCTTTGGATAGACGTTTCTTAACCAGACCTAGGTAAGCCTTGTCGATCTCCAGAGCCTTTAAAGTTTCCTTCAAGGTGATCTGCTGCTCTGAGCAGTATGCACGTAGTTGCTTAGCATTAATAAACATCTTCTTGGTATCGGGCTCCATGCGAATAAACAGGTCATTGAACTTAGGCTCGACTAGCGGTAGTTGTTCCATTCCTGACCTAGCGTCGGCTTCGTTATTAATTACCAATACAGCGGCACGATGCTCGTTCATGAACTCATTAATTACGCTAGCAGTATGGACAGATGTCGGCGCTTTGATCTCATGACGCATAACTTTAACTTCAGCAACAATCCAGTCAAACACACGCTTGATATTGAAATCAATGATGCCTAAGTCTTTAGCAATCAAAGCACCAGCAATGTTACATGCGATAGTTGCAGACCAGAAACGTTCTCTGCTTGTCAAGCCAATAGCCTTGTCTAGTTTCTGTTGGATCTGCATTACTGCATCTAAAGCATCTTCTAAGTTACCAACAAGGTACTGAGCATACTCAACACCAGCATGACCATAGTTATCGTACAAGCGGTTAAAAATTGTGTCGGCTTCTTCTTTAGTTAGGTTGCCAGTCAAGTCAATACGGTATTCTAGTAAACGCATAAACTCACCATCTGGTGTAGCTTTTAAAGATGATAGCTTGTCATAGAAGGAAGCATTAGAAGAAGTAAGAGCCATCGTGCCCCACTTAGTTGAGTTAAGGCGCTCAGCGTTCTCATGTTGTTTCATACGGTTCTTACCACGACCTTGTGAGATGCTATACGCTAGGTCAGAGAAGTGATCTCCAGATAGCTTTGTAATCTCATCAATCGTTACAGGTAGGTTATTCATTACGCCGAGCCGATGGATCATCGAGTTCATTGTGTCTTTCCACTGCAACATTAGTTCTTCTGGATGACCCCATACGCTATTACACATCTTCAGAACTGTGGACTTACCTGTACCTGATGTGTTGTTAATCAAGTTAATGATGGCACCCTTAAGGTTCAAGTGCTTAAGTAGTGGTGCACCAAACGCAGTGAAGAAGCCAAACGCATGAGGCTCAAACCCTGGCTGGTCGTATGTCTTTACAGTTTTCTTCCACTCGTCATAGTCACCAGTAGGCTTTAACCACTCAGCTAATGACCCAGTTGCAGTTGACGGCGGGCTATATGATACCTTGTCTGCTGATATTTCTTGTTCACCTACGATGAACTTAGTGTCTTTATCTGCCCAACCAAATTGTGTACGCATTACTTCTACCTCCGATGTGTGTTGTAAGTTTTTAGCCGACGATATGATATATGACATGATCGACTCCATTTGTTTTTTAGGTCCATAGACCCCGTGATATCCTAACGTGTCACGCAGTTTATCAGTGGACATTACATCCGTTGCTGGCATAGAGAACTCACGCATACCGTCTTTAGGTAAGTGCAGGCGTAGCCAGATTGACTCACCCTTAGCAGGGTCATGTAACCGCTTGACGATATACAGGTCATGCTCGTAAATATTTATTGCATCCTTGCCACCGTCATCATCACGAACTTCTATGTAAACACCGCCGTTCTTCCCCCTAAAGTACGGGAACGGATACGCTGGAATATCGAATACTTCTTCTTTACCTTCCTCCGTCGTTTCAACGATTCTAGATTCCTCAGCCACCATGACCTCGGATCCAAGCTGTATCGGAGACGAAATCTTGCCCTTGTTTGGGCATTCAGTACACGCCGAAGGATTAAGGCCCTCGAATGTCTTGCATGTATACGGCCCTTTTGTCTGATTCGCTTTGCGTTCCGTCGTGGTCGGGTCATAATCAGGGTGTAAGCGTGAGATTTTATGAATGGCTTCATCTGCATCGACGCAAGCATTTGCAACTGATAGTCCTGCTCTCCATAGTGGTTCCTCAATAGTGTCTTGTTCTGTAGCTATTTGGGCAAGCTGAGCACAACCTTTGCCGTCCATAGTCTTAATCATGATGGTTTTGAATCGGCTTATCTTATTACCCATCAATGCTTGAGTCATCTCATTAAGCTGACGTGGCACCCAGTCAGGTGCAATTAATACGCCGATAGTTTGCTTAATACCTTCGTAGTCGAGCTCTTCCGCCATAGCTAGTATCTCAACAGGCAGTGGTGGGTCTTCTTTGAAGTTAAACGTCTCAGGTACACGCAGAATAGATGCGTTGTCGGCAGTGCGTGATGGGTCACCTAAGAACTCATGCTGTTCACATAGTGCTTTTAAACGCTCAGCAACAGGCTTCCACTCAGCACGGCTGATTGTAGTTTTTAGTAACCAGTACGCATGGATACCACGACCAGAATTAACCACGCATGGCAATGGCATTCTGATAGCTTTGCAGAACTTTTTGAGTTCAGCTAGCCCTGTAGCTTGGTCTACATAACCTTTACCTGTAGCAGCTTTGTCAATACCGCAATCAATGTCCAACCAGAACGACTTAATCAAGTCTCCGTTCTTCTGAATGCGACCATCGGTATTGTTAACATACTTCGCACATGCAAAGTAAGTATTGCATTTATCTTTTACTAACTCATCAACCCTTGTGGCTACTTCCGCCAGTGTCAGGTGAAACGTTTGTGTAGGCCTAGCCTCGTCTTGCCGTAAGCCGACTATGCAGTAATACCCAGCCCCTTCGGGAGGTAGGACTGCTGTCAGTAAGTCTGTTGTCGCCATATCACCTCAGAACCGAAAAAGATAGGACAGCAGGGGGATCGGCACTCCCCTTTTCGCTCCGTCGAGCTAGCTGCCCCCGTGGGACTTAAGCCTTAGCTTTTGCTAAGTACTTTTCTATTTTTTCAACCTTGGCACTGCGGGGCTGTGATTCACCAGTAAACCATTGATAGATAGTCATCCGTGAAACACCGAACTGCTCAGCAACCTTTACGACGGGTATGCTGTTTTTAATGCAGTACTTACCAAGCCGAACCCCGATGAACCTAGGGTCGGCATTTAGGTTAGCCAAATGCAATGCGTAGCTGTAGCCTCTTAAGCTCATTCTTCTTCGTCAGTTGACCAGTCACCCATCACGGACTTCAAGTCTGGCTTAGCTTTTGGCTCAGCTTTCTTCTCTGCACGCTTAGTTGGTTCTGGAACTGCCTCTGCTTCTTCTGCTGGAGCAGCTTCGGCTTTGGGGGCAGGTGCTTCTAACTTAGGCTTTGTATCACCACCAGCGACGGACATGGTAATAGCGTTCTTAGCCGCAGCAGAATCGCCTTGCTCAACTGATTTTTTCCACTCATGCTCTTCTAAGAAACGAACTGGGCGGAAGAACAACTTACCTACTGTTGAGTCCTCATCAAAGCGCATCTCAGTAACCAGTGAATTTAAGTTGTAGCCTTGTGTGCCAACATACTTAGCATACTGATTGAAAGGCATGTGCTCTAAATCGCCAGGGGCTTTCATATCATAGAAAATTGATTTGGATTGCAATGTCATTTGATAAACATCGCCACCTAAATCGCTAGCTAATGCTACTGCAATACGACGGTTCTTACGACATGCTTTAGTAGTACCTTGTCCAGAGCCGTTAATATCCTGTGGGCATCCAACGCAAGAAGAATGCTGAGGTTCTTTAATAGACGCATCTGGCTTTTCACCATCATTTGACCAGCAATCAGGTGGGGCTGAATCTGCCTTTGGGTCCCATGCCTTAGCATAGAACGTCCGTGCGATGTGCTTAGAAGCGTTGACGATTACAACTTCTAACTTATTAGTTGGTGTCTTAGAAATTTCTGTACCATTTACTTTGAGTACGAACTTGTTAGCACCAAGCGCAATACGCTTAGTCTGATTATCACCACCAACAAGGGCTTTAGTGACATCATCTAATTGAACTGCCTTAAGGTAGTCTGGTAATTGATTATTAAAAAGGGCGACGTTACTCATTATTTACTTCTCCTAACTGTTATGGCGTATGTGCTATCCACGTTTAGACCGGCTGGATGCAAATCCGGATTCTCCTCCAAAAACTGCTTCATGTTGGATTGTTGAATTCTTCTTTCTAATAACTGAGGTGCTTGGTGCTCAAACATAAAAGCGTAGAAGCGCTCCCAATCATTAGTTGTATATCTGTTCTTCACTGTGCGGATGGCTGTGCCATGTTCAGTCTTGATGCTAGTCGCACCAGTTTCTTTGCACAGATCAAGTATGCTTTGCTCGATGACATCAAGCTGATCTTGAAGCTCGGCTTCTTTAGCCTCAGCTTCTTTACGTATTACGTCACGTGCATCACGGATTTTAATGTAGACGCCAACTAGCTTATCTATATTGGCGACTGGTGCTACCGCTTCGGTATTTGTGGTCATTTCGTTTTCCTTTAATTAAACGCAGGTCTATGCCTGTTGATTAATACTACAACTACTTATTGACTGTGTCAACTACTTCTTGTTTATATAAGTCAATTATTTTTGTGTGAATATCCAACTTATTTTGCAACATGTTATACAACCTTGTCTCTACGGGACTACCCTTAATATGCACAATAGTCATCTTGTTCTTTTGTCCTTGACGGTCAATACGTGCATTAGCTTGCAAGTAAGTCTCTATAGATGTTACTGGTGCATACCAAATAATAGTATCAGCTGCAGTTAGTGTGACACCGTGTGAGGCTGCTTGAGGCTGGATGATAAGCACATGAGGGTTAGTTTGCTCTTGAAACTTTTTAAATATCTCGGTGCGTTTGTTGACTGGCACAGCACCATTGATAACCTCGCAGACAATACCTGCCCCTCTCAAATGCGATCTGAGCAATTCTATTGTATGCGTGAACGGTACAAAGACAAGCACTTTATGGCTAGCTTCTTCAATAACCTCTTGGACAACTCGTAACCGATTAGAAACATCGAACTCAACAACAGAACCATTATCAGAATAGACAGCGCCACCGCTAATTTGAAGCAATTTATTAACATTAACAGCGGCATTAACAGTTGAGACTTCTTCGCCTGCTGCCACCATGAGCATGTCTTTCTTGAGCAGCTTGTAGTATTTCTCCTGTTGCGCAGTAAGGGGGGCGTCTCTGAATACATGGGTCACCTCTGGTAGGTCTAGGCAGTCCTTCTTCTCATATCGGATTGCTGGTTGAAGGGCATTAAATACTGTCTGATTGGCATCAGGTTTAGGTAGCCATTTGAACTTAGTTAACTGCACCATAGTCTGGTCACGGAATGAACCAAAGAATCGTGGTACGTTATCTGGTACGCATAGCTTAGCTAAGCCGAAGGCATCGGTAGGTGTTTGAGCGGCTGGGGTACCCGTCATCATCCATAGCCATGTGCGTGGTGTAAGTATATGATTTAGTGTTTTCCAGCGTTTAGTGGTGTTAGTTTTGTAGGCATTAGCTTCATCTACGATGATTAGGTCGAAGTTATTACGGGCTATGTCATTAGCCACAATCTCTACTCCGTCATAGTTAATGATTACAAACTGGGCATCGCTGTCGATGACTGCCTTGCGTTTAGTGCGGTCCCCATAGGCTACGCCAACCTTGCGGTGCATCACAAACTTAAATAGGTCGGCTTGCCATGCTGACTGCATGATGGACAACGGACAGATGATGAGCACCCGATGTATCTTTTTCTGTTCCATGAGGTAGTCTGCCGCCCAAATAGCTGACGCGGTCTTGCCAGTACCCTGTTCGTTAAAACAGAATGCTCTCTTGTTCAGCGTCAAGAAGTTAGCGGTGTCACGCTGGTGTGCCATAGGTTTGAACAACCCAGGCCACTTGTAGCTCTTCTGAATGGGGGAAGGCACGCCCTTAACTTTTAGCTTGTTCAGAGCTTGTGCTTCGTCTAGCCCCCAGTGGACTGCGACCCTGTGAAGGTCGCCTTTAGTTTCAAGAACGAAACTCTTTGGTATGCACTCAGCGATTAAGTGCGGGCGGCGGGTAGTTACAACTAGCGCTTTGTTATCGAGTATTTCCATTTTTAGGTTTATTAGTCTTTAGGCTATGGTCGGCGTTACGGGCGAAGGATCTATTTGCGGAGGCGGATTTAACAGTTAAATTACTACGGGTGGTCTTGCCACCTTTGGACAACGGCTTCTTGTGGTCGACGTCTTTGCCGTCACCTTTGTGCACAACGCCTTCAGCTTCAAGCATACGGCGAGCTTTATTGCGCTGAGCACGCTTCTTTTTAACTGCAGGAGTGCCATCATACTGTGCATATTCTTTAGCATACGGGCGGGGTTTGTTGACATAAGGCATACTTTTGTTCCTCTTTACGGTAGAAATAGACGGTTCCATCGCCTAGTACTATGTATTTTGGCATGTTTTCGGGGTCTGTTCCAGTCAATAATTTAAGGGTATCTTGAATATCTTCCTCGATAGGAACCCAGCCAGCAAAAGGGATTGGCTCGTTCATTTGCACCTCTTAGCGATTTCACGGTCAATGTACCAGCGAGCCTTGCGTAAATCCTCTACGGCATCCTTCTTGAGGTCGCACCGCCAGATGTACTTCAGGGCATTACCTAGGTTAAACCCCATGTGCTCCGTAATTTGGATGCACTCAATACCGCTAGGGTGGTCGGTGTAATGCTTGGGGTGGTTTACTGGGTCATTCATTTCACTTCTTTCTTTGGGGGGTTAAACTTGTAGTCGCAGGTATATTTAAATGTAAAAGTATCCCCGTAATATAGGTTCACACTAGACCACTCTTTGTAAAGCCTTTTCCCAATTCGTGCGCCTTCTTTTTCAGCTAATGCACGAAGCTCTGATTTTTTAACTGGTTTGTAGTCGTTCATTTCACTTCTCCTAGTAGTTGTTCATAGGTTAATTCATCCTTACCTTCTACAAACTCTACGCTCATCAGGTACCTTGATTGCCCAAAGTTAGTCACCATGTGTGGCACTTGATTGTTAAATACATAGTAGGCTTTGTGTGCGTACTTTAGTTCTACAAACTGACGAGTTGCTTCGTCACGAGTTACCTCAAATAAACAGTTGCTCTTAACTTCATTGAGTAGCATGTTCACGCATACACCACGTCGACCATCTACATGCCAGTCATAGGTTGTGTATGGATCTAGTCTAAGAATACCTACTGCTAGCTTATGGTTCATGCCTAGCTTGTGTAGTACTGGATCTAAAAACGCCAACTCAAATGGCACTTGGATAGCATCGAAGTTATGGTACTTAGTCCATGACCCAGACCCCATTGCAAACTCTAGCAACTTGAAAGCTATGGTTGATCTAGTAGGTATTTCGTAGAACGGCATCATCCAGTTTCGCCTTCCATTCTTAGTTCTGTTGACGCAACGAGCATCTGCACTCCAAGTATATTTTCAGCATCGTTGTAAAACACCTCATCAAACAACTCGTAAAGCGCTTCTCTTCTTGCAAGTAAAGCGTCTTGGTCAAAGACAACTATTTCTGCTTCGTACTTTATCTTTACTATTTTTGGCGTTTTCAAAATGGGGCGTCCTCAAATTCAAATTTTGGTTTGTTTATTACTACTCTTTTGTGAGTCCAGCCACTCCGTAGAGCGACTACTGCGATGGCTTCTTCTTTCCTCGAAACAGTACGCATCAACTCGCCTGATTCGTCGAAAATTTGGTATTGCGTTTGCGAGTTCATAAGGTTGTATGTTGGGTTTCTTAGGTAGTCGACGAAGTACATCGTCAATTATCTCTATGAGCAGTTGATTAGAGTTCCGCATACGACACAGTTCTTAAAAGTTCCGTCAGGGTTTAGGATGGTGTACACCGTACATGCAAACGCATCAAGCGCCACACCAAGAACTAGCACCATAAAAATAAATATAGCAATCCATTTAATCATTTCTTTCTCCTTGTTTTAGCTGCGACAATGCCGATTTCCTGTTCGGGTTCTTTGCTTCTTTGTACAACCATTGCATCTGCTAGTTTGTAAGCATTTTCAGCAACTTCGTTCAAATCAGTATGGCTAGTGACCCCCCTACTTACAATCCCATTAACTATAAACATCGCAAAGCAATCCCTTAAATCATTCTCGTTCATGACACATCACCTTTAAAAATTCTGTCAGTAAAACCGTTTTCATAACCTGTCAAATACGCCATTTGTACAAGCGACTTCCAAGATAAGTATTCTTCTGTTCTTTCTTCAGTTGGGAAGAGATACCATAGTTTCATAAACTGTTTTTGTTCTGCTAATTTATCCTCATGCAGCCAATCTATCCACAAATGCCATGACTGCGCCGCATTCTTATAAACCCCATCGTTGTAGTCGCTTACTAAGCCTTTTAAATCGGGCGCTATCATCTGTAATTCCCTTTGCCGTTATGTTCACAATCCATCACTGGGCAGAACTTACGGCATGTGAAGTTCGGCTTAGCGTTCCATACATTATTCTCATGAGCAGCTTCGAGCTTATCAGTCTCTTGAACCCAACTCAACCACTTCTCAGGCGCTTCATACTTAGTGAAGTCAGCCTTGATAAAGTCCTCGCATACCAAGAAAGCCAAGCCAGTCCTAGCACGCTCTACCATAGGGAAGTGCTTAAACACGGCCAGTGCCATCAACTCTAACTGCTTGGTATCAGCGTACTGTGCGCTCTTGCCTGTCTTGTAATCAACTATGTGGGCAACCTGATCGTTAATGATTAGCAAGTCGGCTATGCCTCGATACCAAACTTTCTTATCAAAGAACCCACATGGATCCAAGTCCTCGGTTAAACCCATCTTATATTCGCAGTGCTTCGTGCCCGGGATCTCTTTGAGAACATCCAATACTGGAGTAATGAATGCAAACTTATCTGGGACCGCTGTACCCTTACCAATGTAATCTTCGGCAGCTTTGTGCACCATCTCACCGTAGGTAATCGCATCTGTCTTTGGCTCAACTATATCCTTAGCTACACGGATATGGTAGTACTTGCGTGGGCATTGCTGGAATAAACCAAGCCCTGAGTATGACCAAGTGATGCTCATTTAAGCGCCGACCTTTTCATAGCATTTTGCACATACCAAACCATCTTCTTTATTAATGGCTGGTCTTTCTTGTAGTTCACGCAATGCCTTGATTGCTTCTTGGATGAGAGCACATTCTTTAGCATACGGATTGCCATAACGCTGGTCTAGTTGTTCGATCAAATCTTGTAAGTTCATTTGTTTAAACCTTCCGCAATTAAAAGTGTGGTTACTGCATCGGTGAGCGTCATGTCTTCAGGTACTAAAAACAAAGTGTTACTCCACTCAGGTCCGATATGGTTAGTGGTGTTGCGCTTAGATATTTCTAAGACCTTGCCGTTCATAGCTTGGATAATACCGATGCGTACATTAGAGCTTGACTCAACCCTATCGCTACCAACACATACCTCGTGGCTTCTTAAACCACGATTGAAGTCCCAACCCCATTTCAACATCTTTTCCCATATCCATCTAATCATTCTTCCTCCGTAGGTAGCCATGTTTTAACTGCGCCTGTCATTAACTTCATTTCTGTTTGTGCGTTCAAGCAGTGCTCGTAAGCCGCTTGAAACTTGTTGCTTGATAGTGCTTGTATTGCCATCTTTAATTCTTTTGATGCTTCTAAGTACATCGGGGTGTAATCCACTTTCATTTAATATCCCATTTCTCAATAGCTTTTTTCTTACTGCAGTCACCGTAGGATTTACCTACACCAAGTTCACATGCCAATGGAAGGTCTTGAGCCCACTTAGGTCTCCATTTCATGCACTCGTCAATATACAACATTGCTTCGTTTCGTTCTTCTTCTTTGACCACCGCCATCACCGCATCATGCACAGTCAACGCTACCTTGTATCGCTTAGCTATACGGAGCATCTGCTCACCAATAATGCAACGGGCTACGGCTTGGCAAAGGTTCTCTACTACCTTACCGCCATAAATCTTGATGCGACCACGACGGCTAGCGTAACTGTATTGGTTCTCGTCATCCTTCTGAAGATCAGGATAGTTTAAGTAAAGCCCGCTAGGCAGTAGAAAGCCATGCTCCGTAAGGGTAAGTGCCTGCGGTTGATACCCAACTGGCGCAGTCTTTTTAGTTCTGAGCGCCTCAAGGGAACTATTAGCTTGTTTCCAGAGAAGGGGGATGTGGGGGTAGGTATCACGGTAGACTTGTACAATTCGAGCCGCTTCCGCATCAGGGATTTCCACGCCAAAAGTTCGCAGTTGTATCCCAAACTTGGTAGAACCCATGCCATACCCCGCACCGAGGATTGTCGTCTTACCCACGAACCTCTCTCCATCCGTGATTTCTGTTTCCGCCTTACCGTAGATAGACGATGCCATGATCTTGTATACATCCTCACGCCTTTCGAAAGCATTAGTTAAGTCGACTTGTCCAGCAAGCCAAGCAACTGTTCTCGCCTCAATTTGTGAACTATCTGCATCAATAAGTGTGAATCCAGTAGGGGCGACGATGGATTCTTTAAGTAGTGACTTTCTAGGTAGGTTTTGAAGGTTGAGTTTGTCGTCACCTCCCCAGCGTCCAGTATGGGCGGCGTAGTAGCGAAGTGGGACAGGCATCGTTCCTCGTTTAGAGATGTTAATGAATCGCTCTGTGCGAGTTTCTTCAAGGGTACTTTTCGTGCCAAGTCTAGCAGCGACAATAGCTTGGACTCTTTCGTCGGGGTAGTCTGCAAGAGCTTTGAATCCTTCATCGGACTTAGCGAAGGCATAGGTTTCCTTTCCGTTAGCTGGGCTAATCTTCATTGGTGGCTCAACGCCTAGGCTAATCAATAACTCGGCTAGCTTCGGGTTGCTCATCAATGTATCTTTGTCTGATATGCAAGCCTCAAGTAGTTTCTCTTTGCGGGCTTTAACTTGCATGAGGTGTTGCTCAAGCATCGGTGTATCTAAGCGTAGTACAGGCTCAGAGAACATCTTGATGGTCAGGTCAATCAGTTTTAATTCGTGTTTAGAAAAGCGCTGTACTAGAACATTGAATAGATCGTAGGTTAAAGTAACGTCGTTCTTGCAGTACTCGCCATACTGATCTAGTTGAGCTTTGCCGAAGTCGGCTCTGCGTAAGCCCTTAGCATCGACCACCTCTGTACCCTTGACACCTAGGTTGTAGCGTGTCGCTAGCTTAGCTAAGGAATTACCAACTTCTAATCCGTCTGTTGCACGAGCCATAGACAGCGTATCTAACCACGCCATCGGCTTGATGCCGAAGTTCCAAGAAAGAATTGCCGAATCAAACATCGCATTATGGGCTAAGCCGAAGGAATTGCTCCAATCGAACTGCTCAAGCCACGCTTTTGTTTCAGCCTGCGTACCGCTAAACCATTGGGGAATTTCCCCGTTCACGCCCACGGCGACCCCGATTACTTCAAAACGGTCATCACGCACATACTCTTCCGTCGTGTACTTCGTGAGCGTAAAGTCG
>JGI24890J29729_1000974_pt1 | contig 14494 bp, 28 predicted proteins | sample FreactcultureFD7_FD_29729 | JGI IMG/M metagenome (IMG submission 29729)
TATAAATATATTTCAATATTTATTTTTATATTTATTTTAAACTTAAAAATGGATGTATTAAATGTCAAGTGTTAAATGCGTTCAGAAGCGCATGAAAGAACTTAATATATCATGCAAACAAATAGCATGGCACATAAAGATTCCCGAGAAACTTGTCTCAGCGTATATAGAGGGTATTAAAAAGATGCCCTACAAGCACATGTGGATGATATGTGATTTATTAAATATAGACATGGCGGATTTACTGTAATATGATTTTTATACAAAAAAACACATTGCATAATATATTGTATTTATGGTAATATTTATTATGTTGTATTTATGAGGAGATAGCATGGAAAAAGATATTCCAATGACAGATGGAATGAGAAGATTTTTTGAAAGATTAATGGAATTGAAATTATTTGTTAAAAAAAGAGCAGATGAAAGATATCAGTTTTATGAAACAGATGATGAATTGATTGCATCTCATACATCATTAAAAGAAGATTTTGTAAAAATTTATGAAGAACTAGACGAACTTATAAAGGAAGAAAAATGAAAAGACTAATATTGCTAATACTATTGCTAAATACGTCAACAGCATTTTGTACAGTGACGATCAATAAATCAAAAGATACATATGACGTTGCGCCCAACGGTTGTGTAGATTAAAAAGGAATAAAAATGGACTATATACAATTTATTACTTTACTCGGGACTATGGTAGCGGGATTCGGTTTCATGTATAAAGAGTTCAAAAGCTTTGAAAAAGATATTAGAGATGATATTAAAATTCAATCAGCTAGATCAGACAAACTCTATGAGAACTTTTGCGACTTGCTTAAGCTTAAGAGAGATTCATGATTGTAGATAGGTTTTTATTGGATGATTTAATTAATGAGCAATAATCTATACACTCACAAGACTATAAAAGGAGTTAGGAAAAGAGAGCATAGACATATCATGGAAGAACACCTAGGAAGACTCCTAGATCCAGATGAACATGTGTATCATATAAATGGAGACTCAAAAGACAACAGAATCGAAAACTTAACCGTCATAAAAAAGAACTATAAGAATCTAAAATGAGATTAATACATTATGCAGAAGAACCGATTACCTCTTTAGAAAATAGACCATATGATCAAAGTGAGATGAAATGGCAAGCTAAACCAAATGGTTTATGGATAAGTGTCGAGGGTTTAAGCTATCCTGATAATTACAATTGGAAGGAGTGGTGTGAAGCTGAAAAATTCAGGGTCGAATACTTGGTCAATCCGTATGAAGTAGTGCTGCATGATAATGCAAATATTCTTCATTTAAAAAGTGCAGGGGAGATCTTCGAATTCAGTAAGCTCTATTCAAGAGACTGGGATGCTGAACATGACACTTATCAGCTCGAATGGAACAAGGTTAAAGAAGTGTATCAAGGCATCATCATTGCTCCTTATCAATGGAAGTGCAGACTAGCACTAGAGGCTTGTTGGTATTATGGGTGGGACTGTTCCAGCGGTTGCATATGGGATTTGCAATGTATAAAAGAATTCAATCGAATTGAAAAATAAGGAAGAATACATGGATTGGACACAAGTGATGACCATAGTTGGAGCTAACATGGCTTTATTCTTATGGTCTGTAAGACAATCTAGAAGTGATTATTTGCATTGCCAAAAAATGATTGAATCTTTTAAGGATGCAATGATTAAAGAGACAAAAGACTTCCATGGTCGTCTTTGTTCTTTGGAAGAAAGAATAAAAACAAAAATCAAGGCAGATCAATGAAACACAGTTGTAGAATAGGTTATTTGCAATCAAGTGAAGACGAAGAAGGTTATTTATACCTTGAATTGAAAAAGTTTCAGGGGATTGTAACAGGTATGTTTCCAATAGAATATTGCCCCATATGTGGTGTAAAAGCAAAAAGATCAAATATTTATCATAATCTTTTTGAACCGTGCGGTATGATAAACGGAGCTAATTTTTATAATGATAGTATGAAAGACAATATATCAGAAAATGATTCTCCACTCAACAATCCACTTAACAATTTGATAAAGTCATTGTTTTCAGAAGCTTGTGAAAGTGTTTTTGAAGAAAATCTGGATGATGAATGCTATAAATTTTATGAAGACGTTATTAAAACCACACTGGTTTATCTAAAATCTAAAAGAGAATGACATGCTCCCTAATAGAATAATTTGCTATCTGTCAACCATGAATCTGTTAATTGCCATGTTAGGTTATATCAAAACAGAAAACTACTGGTATGTTCCTCCGTTATTTGTATGTGTGTTAGTATGTATAGTGTGCTCTACAATAGAATATCGAAGGAATAAGAATATAAAGGAAGCTGAAATAAAAATTGCCACGAATCGCGAAAAAGACCATCACTACTGCAATGTTTTATCAAGCAATGTAGTTTGTTTTGAAAGGGATGGAGAGCTTTGGGTGAACGAATATATCAGCTTTAAAGGTGCAGAGGGAAGAACCTATATGGTTTATCATTGTCCTTGGTGCGGATATCAAACAGAGAAATCCAAGATACATGAAAAATTTAATATGAATTATAAAGTAAAAGAAAGTGATTAAAATGAAACCTAAAATTTTTGATAAATTAGAAGTGGAATTATATCTTCATTGTAGAAAATGTTACAAAGTAAAGCCTAAGAATCAGAGTATATCTGAATATGCACGAGTGAGTGTCGGAAGAACTTCCAAAGGTTTATTGATATGGTGTGAAAGACATGAAGAACCAGTTGCTCATCTTGCTTATGATTGGAGTTCAGTTGATGAAGTACGTGGAGTTGATCAATGTGAATGTAAAAGCTGCGAAAGAAAGGAAATGAGAAATGATCAATGATATCATGAAAAAAATGCTAGGTTTGGATGAAAAGAGTGAGATATTCAATCTTTGGTATGAAATCACGTATTTAAGGATGTTTCTCAATGATATTTTGAGAAAGAATCCAACATTAGTTGAAAATATAAATGATGAAATTTTTGATGAATGCAGAAAAGATGCTCAAATATTTGTAAAAGAAAGATTCCCTAAATTTAATTTAGATTTTGAAAGATCGGAACATAGTATAAAAGAAGAGTCTGAAGACACTTGTCAAGAAGAAGAATCAAAATGTCAAGTATCAGAGACTCTTGAAGCTAATTTAGATCAGTAGGAAGACCAGATTTATATTCCTCAAGTTCTTTTAGNATAGAATTACGTTTTTCNTCTCCCATAGAATGNGCCATAACATCTAAAATATACGACAATAATTTATGAGGCTTCATATTACCTGAAGGTAANGGAATAGTATCNGGAATATTGTGATGTTCTCTAAAATCATTTAACACTTTCATGAAAAAAGGCTCATACCATTGTTTAGGAAGGATTAATGGTTCTGATTGAATATTAATCAATTGACTCACTTTTTGTGAAATAGAGGTAAGGTCAACATTTCGATCAGCAAAATAATCGTGAGATTCTGCTATGTTATTAATGTTCATTTTTAAATTCCAGTTGGTGAAACAGGTATTGTTATTTTAGGTGAAACGTTCGGTGTATTACTTGCAGTATCATCTATGGTATCTGTAGCGGTTCCTTGAGTATGAGCCATGCTAATATTGTAAGTACAGGAACTAAAACAAGTCAAAGAAAATGCGATAATGAAAACTATTAAAAATATATTCATTTAAAATCACTCCAGTTAAAATTTACTTGATGGCACATTTAATTTATGTCATAAGATCAAAAAAGATTACAAGGATATTCTATGCCTTTCAAATCAAGATCTCAACAGAAACTACTTTTCTCACAACATCCAGAAGTAGCGGAAGAATTCGCCGAACACACACCAAAGTCAGCATATAAAAATATGCCAGAACATGTTTCAAAAGACAAAAACGGTTTAAAAGCTTACAACAAAAAACACAGGAGAAAATCAAATGGATAAAAAATATTCAGATTCCAATTTGAAACCCGATAAAACAGGGCATAAAAAAAATGAAGACATGGGGACAATGGCTAAAAAAGCTAAACTACCAGGTCAGATGTACTGTCCCAAGAAGCCTGATCATAATGAGGACGATTTTTCTGGCGAGCAAAGATAAAAAGAGTTACACTTTTTAAGTGCCTAGGATCGCTTCCGAAAAGCTATTTCCGATAGCCTGGCATTTTTTATTCAATCGGATATAACAACGGAAGTTATAATGAAAAACCCTCACTACACGCATGTATTTTTCTGTCAAAATTGCGGAATTCAAGTCACAAGAAATAACAAAGATAAATCAGATCCTAAAAAATATTGTTCTCAACAGTGTAGTCAAAAAGCAAGAATTGGCTATAAAATGTGCCCAGAAAAAAGTTTTAACAACATTAAAGCATCTTTTGAAAAAAAAGTAATAAAAAAAGAAGGTTGTTGGGGATGGAAAGGGTATATAGCAAAAACAGGTTATGCAATATTGTCTAGTAGATTTTTAAAAGAACAACGAGCACATAGAATTTCTTATATAATACATAAAGGAAAAATTCCTGATGGATTAAATATTCTTCATTCATGTCACAATCCAACCTGCACAAACCCAGATCATTTAAGAATTGGTACTCATAAAGAAAATGTGAAAGATAAATGTGATGCTTTTAGACAGCATTTTAAAGTAAAAGAGCAAAAAGAAAAAATGAGGGCGATAAAAATAATTCTAAAAAATGGAACTTTTTCTATTGATGAAATTTCAAAAATGTTTAATACAAGTGAGAATAGCATTGTGGCAATCAAACGAAAAATTATAGAGGAGAAGAACGATGATAGAAAAATTCCTTGGATTATTTGGAGTTCATAGAGTTAGCATGATTATTACTGTTGCTTCACAAGTCATAAGAACATTTGAGCAAGAATTTGGTCAAGATGGGAATGCTAAAAATGCCGCGATTGACTCAATTATTGAGATTTTAAATCAGCATAAAACGGCAGTTCCTCCATTAGCTCAATCTGTTCCAGTTGAAACAGTATCTAATGTAGCAACTTAGAAAATTTACCAGGTGCTATTTAGTGGTGCCTGGCTTTCCCTGCTTCAGACATTTTAGTCATACGCTCATTGCCCCACTTTTTTCTTCCTATACTAGCAGCAACAGCGTTAGGATCATCTACACCCTCTTTTGCCATTTTATTCGCCAGCATTTTAAATCGTTTACCNGAACCAAGTTTNGGNTTTTTCATAAATTTAATCCATATTTTTTATTTTTTTAATTACTTTGAATTTATATATAAAAACAATTAATAGTAAAGAGAGGAGTTAGCCGAGGCTAACTTTATATCGTCGATGTCTGAGGACTCGATAAAATTTTAACTCTGAGGAGTTTTTCATGCCTACACCAACAATAATTAATAAATATCGCTATTCAGATGTAATAAATAGACGATATTGGGATAAATATTTTTTCTCAAATATGAGCGTTAACCCTGTTATATCTAAATTAGGAGGAGGTGCTGCTGCTGGAGCTAGTGCTGAAACCGATATTTGGACAGATGCACGAAGTATTTTTGAATATTATAATATTGTAGGAAATACAAACCTCGGGCCAACCTTGGATGGCTCTTTTGGATTAAATTTAGCTACAGATGCAACATCAACACATGGTGTAGAATATAATACAGGAACAACACCACAAAATAATTATACTTTTTTAATAGATACATCTGGAAATACAACTCCAGCATTCTTTTTGAAAGGTACTTTCAAAATGACTACAGCTAATGGCGCATTAGTTCAAATTGGATTTAGAAAACTTGCTGCAAATAATGCCACATTAGGAAATTATACTGATTTTGCAACTCTTGGTATAATAACAGGAACGTTTGAAACACAAACACAGTTATCAACTGGAGGTGTGATTACAACAAGTACCACACAAACAGGAACTGACGCAACAGCATTTGAAATAGCTGTTAAAGTGGATTCAATGGGAAATGTTACATATGAATTAAATGGGCAGCCTCCAACAGTTACTGTACCTTATCAATTTCAAAATAATATTACAGTAATGCCTTTCTTACGTATCATCCAGAATGCCACTACAACTGCAACAGTTAGTAGTAATTATTTTGAATGTGGTTTTCAGTCATAGATTTTCCGAATCCTTTTTAGGATTTTAGGGAGAGAAGGTAAAATCTTCTCTCCCTTTTTTTTTATTAAATAATTATTAATTGACAAAAACAAGGATAATTGACAGTTTCCTAAAACAAGAACACAAGAGTCCAATCCAGTTCTAATTTTAAAAATCACAGAGGATTTATTATGCTAGAAACATTGCCTCAATATAAACCTGAGACTAATATAATGCTACACAAGGATATCCGTTTTCATCCCAAACTTACATCAGGTGAAAAAATGTTTTATGCCGAAATTATGTCTTTATCTGATCAAAATATCAATAAAACGTGTCCATATTCATGTAGAAAGCTGAGTGAATTTTTTAATGTCTCACATCAAACTATTCTTAACTGGATACGAAAATTAGTAGAGGTGGATCTATTGGAGGTCGGGGTGGACTTCAATAGCAAACACTGTCGCCAATTTTTAAGGACAAAACGAAAATAATGAATCAAATGAAAATTTCGATTACATCTTCATCAGCAACACGACACAAACCTTTCAAAGTATCGTGAGAGCAAACAGGAGATAGTTCACGAGATTTTATTAAATTAATCGAAAGTAGTTCCAAAGATTCAGGACAGTTAAATGAATTACTGCATGATATTTGCCGTGATGGCATATATTTTTCTAATACCGATAAAAAATCACGCTGTGAAATTATTTTCAAATTCCACTTCTGGTTTACCTCTAAATAAATACGTCCTTTCACTCGCAAAATTTTATCAAAATATTGAGCACGACGCTTACATTCGTGATAAAATTCCGAATCTGAAAAGATCTTTTTTAAAGATGAAACAACAAAAAAAGCGTGTTTAATTGATGGTATTTTGTAAATGCCTGTAATCATTTTTCTCCATTTTGGAACTTAATTTATGACTGGCATCATAAATTTAGTTAAAAACCAAGCTCGCCAAAGCTTGAATAAACAACAGTAGCTAACGCTCCCATTTCTTTATCCATTTATGGTTTTGTCAAAGACTTTATCACTTATGTTATTTTGACACAAGCTAAAAACTTTAAGATTGGTGCTCTGGCTCATAGGAGACAAAATGGCTGTATATCCAATCAATGAAATAGAATTAGAATCGAATGAATTGCAATCTAAGACAAATTTTGATAGTGTTAAACCATTAAATGAAAAACCCTCGGCTGTTACCGAGGGCTTAAACGCAAAAAACTCAGATTCGGTGAAATCTGAAGATGATGACAAGAACAACATCATCTTATCAGAAACACCTAATTTGTACAAACAAATAGGTGTTGGCATGTTAAATTCTGGTTTTTTTTCCTTCCCTCGTTCAATTTCTTCCGATCCAAGATATAAAGGCGCACGATTAAAATATCAAAAAGTCTTACATGTTATTTTAGAAAATGCTGCGTTTAGAAAAACAACATATTCAATTGGATCAAATCTGATCAATATTGAGGTTGGGCAATTGTGTATTTCGGTTCGTGGATTGGTAGATCTTTGCAATAAAGAGGTCAAATTTAAAGAAGATTTGATAGACAAAAATATAGTGGAGCGAGCGTCTCACTTTTGGCGGAGTTGTCAATTTGTGAGACAAGAGGTGAGACACGGTAAAATAATCATAACAGTAACAGTTAAAGAGTTTTACACCAAACAAAAAACAGAAAGTGAGACGGCAAGTGAGACTTTACCGAGACTTAACCGAGACACAAAAGAAACAAGTAAAACAAATAAAACAACAAGTGCTGTTGTTGTTGGCGAAAAAAATTCGCCTGCTTCTTTTTGCGAAAAACAAATTGAAAAAAAGGAGGAGTCAATCGAAAGAGAATTTTCAAAAGATGATTTGTATTTCATGAGTAATCGAACTCAAAAAGATTGGGTTGTTCAAGAAATCGAAGAAGCGTGGGTTATATTCTTAAAAAGAAAATCAACTGTAGGAGATCCCTTTAGCTATATTGAGGGTGTCATAAATAAAAAAAGAAATTTAAAAAACTCGATAAAAACCGAAGAAAAAGGAACTGAAAAATGTCAGAAAACACAGGAAAAATCCAGAGAGATTACGAGAGAGAAGCCCAAGAATTCCAAAGAAGAATGCTTGGTGAAAGGTATGTCGGGGCTAACCTTAGCGGATTTAGCGCAGAAGAAAGGAATAGTTTAAAAATACTTAATTTTATGCAGAAAAAGAAGAATTTTCTAGTTTATTGCGGAAACCCAGGGATTGGAAAAACGCATTTAATTGCAGCTCTTTTTCCGTGGGCCATAAAGAATTTTAGTTGCTTTAGATACCATAACGAACGACAATTGCTAAATAAAGTAAGAGAAAGCATGAGTAATTTTACTGGAGATTATTTGACCGCTTTAAAACTTTTGATAGACGATGATGTAGTTTTTTTGGACGATATCGGCAGTGAAAAACATAACGAGTTCAGAGAGGATGTTATCTTTGATGCTATTGACCAGCGTTATAGCAGCATGAAACCAACGGTAATTACGAGTAATTATTCGATTAGCGAGTTTAAAAGAATATACCACCCAAGGGTGTGCAGCAGATTATTTGCCTCTGAGAATGTTATAATTGAAGTTTTGGATGGCGAAGACCAAAGACAAAAATAAAACACAAGAATGGAAAGCAAAACCCCTAATTTTCGATTTTAAGATGGGTACATTCAATTATAATCAATAAAACGAGTTTAGAGTCGTCTTGATTATGATCGTTGAAATTAGGGGTGTTTCTGACGTTTTACGGTTTTTATAAAAATAAAATAAAATTTTAGTCAAAAAAATAAGGAATAAAAAATGGACTGGATACAATTCACAATATTCGCAGGAGGCGTTTTTGGTTGCTTCTTTTGGAATAGGTCAGAATCGAGGGCTGATATTCGACACATGGATTCAAAATTGGAGGCAACTCGCGAATTGGTTAGGGCGATTCATGATGAAATGAAAGATTTTCATAATCGATTATGCAGAATTGAAGAAAAAAATTCAAACTCCAAAAGTAAATAATTTTTTTGGTCTTGGTTTAGGGGGACAGGGAATTCCCATCTCCCTAAACGCGTCGAATTTGTCGAATGGTTTGACTTGATGAATAGAAAATTTTTCTTGAGAAAAATACTCATTGACCATCATTGCGAGAGTGCAAACGTGAGGATAGTTTTTTTGAACGTCTTTTTCCGATTCTTCGTTGAGAAGATTTTGACATTCCAACCCAAAATCGGCAACATTTCGGCTGAAAAGAATTTTTTTTTTGATCATCATCTCTCGAAGAAGTGGAATGCCGCGATCTTGCCATTTGATGTCTTTTCGGCATTTTGTAAATCCCGAAACAACGTCAACAAAAGATTCGCTTTCATCCCAAACGATATTTCTAATTTTTTTTCCGCAGAAATCCTGTAAAATCTTCACTTTTTCAGCCAATTCGGGGTACATTTCCGAAAAAGCGCGGTTCCAAACCTGAGGGAATACCATGTGATCCATTACGAATAGCGTTTTTCCTTTCACAAATGATGCTAAAATGGCGCAAAAGTAAGTCGGGTGGACGGATATAGCCAATATGGGCGTTCGTTCAATATACGCGAATTGTGAAGCTTTTTGATTTATAGCCTCGATTTCATCAAATTCTACGTCGGGAAGCACTCGATCCGAACTCGAATAGCAAAGTTCAGCCATGTATTCTCGAAGCCAAACGTCCTCTTTTCCTGCTCGAATTAACTCTATTTTTTTGTTATCAAGCCACTCCTTAAGGTGCGGTAGACGAATATTATCGTAGCTGGTATAATGAAATACTTTACCGCGTGGATGAGATCCAACTCTGTCATACCATTCCTCGTACTGGTTTCTTTTCTTTGGAGGAGTTCCCATGATGATACACTGCGCGTTTTCTTTCGCTGCTAGGTTCGCATCCATTGCCTCGATGTAGTCGGGATTGCAGTCTTGGAATTCGTCAAAGATTAAGCAGTCAGGCTGAGTTCCTCTTCCTCGTGCTTCAGTCCATGTTCCAATGAGTTTAACAAAACTTCCGTTTGTAAAACGCACAATATGACGAGAATCATCAACCTTTTCTACGTATTTCTCGAACATGTAATCGTCTTTTTGATCACAGGTTTGAAGCCTGCGTTCTTCCCAGATGACCTCAATTCCCTGAGCGATGGTGGGATAGCAAAAGTAAACGACACGGTTTGGCTCGGCATTGGCAAGTCCCCACGCAACATCAATGCCAGTCGTTGTTTTAGCTCCTTTCCTACCTGCACGGTAAAAGACGTATTGAAGCTTGTCTTCAAAGACGGCTTTAAGGACTTCGGATTGTCCAGGGTGTCGATCTCGGCAGTTTGTCCAATCTTCGTGAAATTTTGAGGGCGATAGGATTTCTTTTGTTGTTTTTTCATTTTTTTCTTTTTTTCCGCCAACAAATTTAGGTTGTTTTTTAAATACCATTGTTTAATAAAGTTCCTTTGATTCATTTGCATTGTCTAAAGAACAAAGAATTCTAATGTCTGATCTTTTAACGCCAGTATTACAAAGAATATCTATTGTACTTTGAATTTCATCTGAACTTATTTTTCGTAAATTTAATAATTTGATTAAAAAATCTTGTAAATCAAATACAAAAAATTTTATTTCATCAAACATTTCACTTGTTTTTTTGTATTCTTTAAATGATTTTAATTTTTCTTCTAATATTTCGTTTTTATTTTTTTCATTTATATAATCTGAGTAGAAACTGTCCTCGGACTCGTCGTCGTAGAAACTGTCCTCGGACTCGTCGTCGTCTTCATAATCTTCTTCTTTGGAGCTTTCTTGATGCTCGGTTGAGAGTTCGTTTTGCTTTTGTATCGTTTCATCATTTTCCTCCTTATTTTGTGAAAAAGCTACATTACTAGGATCGTAAAATGGAGAGATATAATCTCTTCCTTGTGTGATATTAATTTGAGATCTTATTTGTGGATTTTTCCACGTCCAACATTCACCAGTAAAGTCTTGGATGCAAACCCATTGCAAATCATTTTCAATTCCTGAATCTATAATAAAATGGGCTAAAGCATTTCCTTTTGGAGTTTTCACTGGAATGGTTGGATTCAATTGTAATATCATAATATTTTTTTATTCCTTTGTTTGATCTGGATTTATATAAAAATCCCAAGGTGATGGAATTGGAATTTGAGGAAAATCTTTTCTTAATTGTATTAGTTTTTCGTAATATTCTTGTTTTTCTCTTTCTTCATTTGATTCGGATTCTTCATCAAATCCATTATCGAAACTTTCCGTCATTTTTTTAAATGCTTCAGAATCTTTTAATCGAAAAAAAATATTAGATTTAATTATTTGTAAATTCTCATCACGAATTTTTTTGTATTTTTCATATTCTTCTGACATTAAATCTTTATAAAGATTTTCAGTATATATTAATTTTTCTCGTGATTCTTCTATCAATTTTTCTTTTTCATTTAATAAGGAGTTTGCAATAGATATTTGTTCTTTTAGTTCTTTTACATATTTGCTATCATTCAATTCGTCAAAATCTATTTTCATCATTCGAAGAGTTGAATTTTCAGAACCTAGAACGACGGATTTATATCCTTTTCTTTCAAAAAAGCTAAGAAAATCGTACGTTTCCTCAATAGTCAGATCTCCATAAATTTCTACAATCCCATCTCTAACTTCAATTGAATATCGTTCATGCATTTTGAAAAACCTTTTTCCTTGCAAATTTACTTGACTAAATATTTCATATACACATTAAATGCAATGTAACATCATGGTAAAATCAATGGAATTATTTTTTATTTCAATTCAATTATTTCTCCTCGGCTATCTTATAGCCAGAAATAATGCTTTGTCAAAAAAAATTAATTTAATAAATAAAAACCAATTGATTTTAGATGAAACCTTATTTAAGGATACACAGGATATATCAAAATATTTGAATAGTATTAACGAAAGATTAAATGCTATTCCTGATATGTTTAAAGACGACATTTACCGATCCTTGCTGCCGATAAGAGAATCTCTTGAAGGTGCTAAACCGATGAAAACAAATAATTGGGATAGCATTCGAGAAGCTTTTAAAGGGCCAGTAAGGGTTGAAATAAATGAGCGAAATTGAACTTTCAAAATATTTCTTAACAAAAAAGATCCCTTACGTCAAACCACTTTATAATATCGATATAAAGAACGATTCTGAAATTTTAGATTGGTTTAGGGAATGTTCATACGGTCTTACAGAGTATTTCAGACCACTTTTTAGGGAACAAAAATCTAATCTAGCTTTTTTTATTGGTGCAGGTGTTAATCCTAATTGGGCATCCCCTTACACGCAGATCTACGCAAACACTTCAGATATTTTTTCTTCTACTGAACAAATTTTCATAAATGATCTTTATCGATTAGTTATGGATCAAGTCACTCTTATAATATCTCATGAACTTGTTCCTGATGTTTTACCTAATTCTGAAGACTACACGGATAAGGTATCTTGTAATGTAGTTAAGGACTGGTTGGAGTCAATGAATTACACTCTTGGAACTGAAGAGTGGCGTTTTCGTTGGGAAGTTCAGAAGAAAATGTTTGGCGAGGCTTTTGCGATCGTCATGTGGAATCCACAGATGGGTGATATTCATCCAATAGCCAAAAAATATGTCGATGAAGATATTGACATGGTAGATGAAGATGGAAATCCTATTTCAGATATTGGTCAGAATCCTGTTAGACTACAAAAGAATATGAGGATTGGTGATATTGAGATCATTAATCCGATGCCTTGGGATGTAATGATCGACCCTCAAGTTAATCCTAAAGACAGTAATTGGTTTTATTGGGTTGAATACAAAGATGTCGATTATCTAAAAAAGAAATATCCAAAATTCTCATGGGACACAAGAACTGATAGAGGTCCTGATACACAATATGACTTTTACACTAATACTGAGAAAGAAAATCCTAACAAACGATTAGTTTATTATCTTTATCATAAGTCTCATGAATTTATGCCCGAAGGTCGTTTTATTGTAGCTTCAAACGATCATGTGTTGGTCAATGAACCTATCACAATGGAAACGATCATAAATAATCAGGATCTTCCAATGATTCATTTTAAAGATCTTGATATTGGGATGGGAAATCGGGGAAGTCCGATTCTTTTCAGAAATTGTAAAAATCTATCTGATGCAAACAATCGAATTGCAAATCAGATTTACAATAATCTGGAAATGGAATCTCCTAAAATGTTTGTTCATGAAACATCTGGGGTAGATGCGCAACGTATGCCAAACGGTACAACCGCAATTGAATGGCATGGAAATATTAAGCCTACTATAGAATGCCCTCAAACGAATACTCCTTCTATTTTCAATTTCCAATTGCAGATACAAAAAGCAATGGATCAAGTGGCATTACAGAATCCTCTTGTTAAAGGGGAAACACCGAATGCACAATTAGACTCATTTGTCGCATTGCAATATTTTGAAGATCAACGCACACAGCTTGCAGCACCAAATATTAAGAGTCATATCAAATGTATGGAAAACCTCTATCGTTTGATGATCACGATTGCAAAAGATAAATACCGTCCTGATGATGGACGATTAATTAAGATTCTTGGAAAGCATAATACGTATCAACTTAAATATTTTGATCCTATCAATTTGCAGAAGAGTTATGACGTTCATATTACTACTACAGGTAATTTAGCTAACTCAAAAGCTGCTAGAACTCAAATGTTATTATCTATCAAGAGGGAATTCCCCTCTATATTAACAGATGAGGTCTTTATTGATATGTTAGGTCTTTCTCATTCTAAAAAATTTATGAATGCTATCACATCTGCTGTCTCATCTGCTGAAGCTGAAAATTACGATATGATGGCAGGTAAACAAATTCTTGCACCTGCACGTTTTGAAGATTTAATCACACATTGGGAAACGCATCGTATCCCTATGCAAACATTAGATTTCAAACAATCACCGTTAGAAGTGCAAGATCTCTTTATTGGTCATGTTGCAGCTACAGAAAAACTAATGTTCGAACAAGCTGCTGAAAATCCTCTTTTTGGAGATCGTCTGGGTCAACTTAGACAATTTCCTATGTTCTATACGCCGAAGCCAGTCAATGAACCAGTTCCTCCACCAGAGGGTGGATTTGAAGGAAATGAGAATATTGACATTCAAGCACCTCCATTAGAAGAAAATATGCCACAAGAAATGCTGGCATAAATCTTACCGATTCCATCGATTTCAATCTTACAACATCGTAACAACCTTTTAGCCGTAAGGAATTGGTTATGGATCATTCCTATGAATCATCGACTGTAGAAATGAATAAAACTGGATACTCCGCGCTTGAAGAACAACTTTTGAATAATAAATCTCAAAAGCATGATTCAGGTGGGAATGACATCCGACA
>JGI24890J29729_1000975_pt1 | contig 14474 bp, 14 predicted proteins | sample FreactcultureFD7_FD_29729 | JGI IMG/M metagenome (IMG submission 29729)
CAAATATTTGCCATGGGAGATAATCGTAATCCAGGTGCATCAATCGATTCCCGTTCAAACATAGGTGCCGTCTATACTAAAATAATTGCCGGCCAAGTCATCCTTCGNATATACCCATTCAACAAAATTACGATTTTTTAAAACTTTCCTGACGTAATATGCAGCGATTCATCTACCTCGCTATAATGCGGTTTTTCTATTTGTGCTTCTTTATCTAGCCCATGATCAATTTTATAAAAATGTCTTCGAACCAGGAAATGTATAAACGCCAGTAGTAGTAAGAAAAGCAGTACGACACCGATGACTATTCCAATCGCTACTGTCTTATTTTTAGAGCGATAGATATAGCTTCTAATTGCCAGCCCACCACTAAAATCAAATCCACCATCAACTTTTTTAGATATTGTTAGTAGTTGCCCATTTTTGAATGAAACTTGTATTGTCACTTGGTTACTTCCACCAGTTAAATAATTATGATTTACCGGATCAAGCTTTTTTGACGAATAAAGGAATGAAGGGCCATCATAGTAGTCCACTTTGGAAAATTCTGCGTTAGTAATATCATCGAGTTTATACATCTGGATATCATCAGTAGCTTTGGAGCTTGTTGGCACCGTCAGTACACCGCCATAGCTATTAAAAGTAGTGTTACAGGCGGTTGTAACCGAGCTGCAAATACTTTTGTTTGCTAGAAATAGAAGTTGAAAGCTCGCCTGATAAACCTCCACGTTCTCTTGAGCTGAATACGTTATTATAACGACACCATTCAATTTTTGATCTTTCGCGTCACTCGTTACTTTGGCCCAGTTATTAATAACGGCCGTCGTTGAGCCTATAAGCTTACAACTCATATCGCTCAAGTTCTGCAAATAAACATTAACGGGGGTCGATACTTCACTTGCTGCATTCAGTCGTATATATACCGACGCACCCCCAGCAAAATTATCGACCGGTTCGGAAACTGAATAGGGGTTAGTATCACACTGTCCGACGTTTGCTGGCATCGTAGCCTGCGGAACACTCGCTGGAGACTGCGCATAACTAGTTATGGGCAAAACTATACTAAAAAGCATTATAACGCAGAGACTAAAGATGGGGATTTTTATTTTCATTTTTTTACACTCTTTTTAATTATATGCTAAGCGGGCTAGAAATGACTCCCTGTTACACGTTATTTCGCTTACTGTGGATAACTATTTACAATATCAATATTACAGCTTATACTAAGCTCAGCTAGATAAAATACAAAAAACAAAAAAAGGAAAGATATGAAACTATCATTAAAGAAGCTCAGCCAGAGTGGGTTTTCTCACTTTGAGTTATTAGTAATAATCGGGGTGACCATTGTTGTTGCAGGGGTCGGTACATTTGTATATAGCAAAGTTCATAAATCTCACGCCGGTGGCTACAACTACACCTACGTCGGCTCGGCTATCGCCAAAACAAACCCCATAGACTTTTATGCATGCAAGCAACTTAACCAAGGTGGACAAACATTCACTTATAATTTCTTTGCACAAAATTTTTCATCAAAAATAAATCCAACAGTAACCTATACTGAAATGGCTGTTGGAGCTAATAATCTCTACAATAAAGTTATTTCATCCCACAGTTCCAATGTGTGGGTCCATAATGCTGTTTCATTTGCTCCAGTTTCTCAATATGTATCTGGAGTAGGTAACAAAAATAATCCCTCCTATGTATCCAATGTTTCGTATGCATCGTACGGCAAGGGATCAACACTTTATAGCACACAAGCATACAAAGTAATTGTAGCGCCGAATGATCAGATAAAAATAACCCTCAATGTTAATGGCGAGATCTATATTCCCCAATCAATCTACAGCCCTCTCAAAAAACCTGCTTACGTTGATCCTGGTTATGTCTCAAATTGCACGAACCAAAAGGTTACAATTGAGGGTGAAGAGTAATAACTCTATCTCTGGCAGGGATACATTAGACAAAAAATAGAGACAAATTGATATCTCAAGAAGAATAACTACTACAAGTTCAGCTGTGTATTTCCCTTGTAGTGCTCGTATGATTGTCATGCCAAATATAGCTACATACAGTAGGCCTGCTAACAGTCCAAACTGCAAAATCCTATCTAGAAATATGTTATGGCTCGATGAGAATATAAACCCATCAGCACATGTTTTTCTTAACACCTGGACGCTCAATAATTTCTGGCAGGGAATTACATGCTCGATATTCCCTACCCCCACTCCAAGTAACGGTACGGTAGGCACTTGCCTCAAGGTAATGTTCTGTAACTCCAGCCTATAACTCACACTGCTGCCGTAATCCGCTACTCCAGTAATTCGCGTAACTTGGATAGTGAAGCTAAAGATGAGGAATATTCCTACCGCACCAGCATATAAAAAAGCTAGTTCTTTTCTTTGCGCCCTAAAATACCAAATAAGCCCAAGGCTCAGAAGTATAGTAGTGACAATAACGAACCGTGTGCCGGATAAATAGAGCACTCCTGCAAGCATTGCTTCGATTCCAAAGAAAGCAGTACGATATTTATGCTGTAAAAATTTCGTATAGAAATAAGCATTGAGTAGCAGCCCAAGCCCAACAATCTCAGCTAATACATCAGACTGCTCGAATATACCAAAAAACCGTGAGAATCCTTGAGAATTAAATAGTGCTACCGGGTAACTATCTAGCCCCACAACCACAGCAAATATATAGATAAGCCCCAGGATGAATGACCGAGACTGCTGCTGTGCCAGCAACCCAAGCAATAAAATGGATAGAAGCACTAGGCTACCCGTAGGATCATAAAACACACCCTCCAGATTCATAGAACTATGGAATTTGTATGCATTTAGTCCAACAAGAATAATTAAGACTAATAAAGGCCATCTGAGCGGTAGTTTCTTCAAATCCGAAATATGGTAGCGAATCAAATAAAACAGCGCCAAAAAGCCTGCAATAATCTGTAGGCGCATACTTACGACACCAATAGACAAATCAAAAGTCAGGTGAGAGATAAAGATACTAAACAGCGCGAAGATAAGAATCAGCTTCTCCTGATTCGAGACTACTCTCACCCACCGACTAGCGACTTTCAATATCCTCATTGCTTTCAGTATACAGAACCACCCATCCACACAAAAAAGCAAAAGACCCACGTACTGTGGGTCTTTTAGGTCATGAGGTCTTGTTTTGGTTACTCAATTTTCTGAACGAGACTACCATTGTTGGCGTTTAGTTCTGTGACTGAGTAACTGTTTACTACCCAAATGTGCCCAAGACTATCTGCTGCTATAGCAGTAGTATAAAAAATATTCTTGCTTGACGCTTCATATACTTTTATGAGACTACCACTTTTGGCATCTAGTTCAGTGACTGCACCACACCCACCAGGACACCCACCCAGACTTACTACCCAAATGTGCCCAAGACTATCTGCTGCTATAGCAGTAGTATTAATAAATCCGTAGCTTGCATCGTTATACACCTTAACGAGGCTGCCATCTTTGGCGTTTAGTTCTGTAACTGAGTTTCTATTTACTACCCAGATGTGTCCAAAAGTATCTGTAGTTATATTATAAGGATTATCAAATCCGTAGCTTGCATCGTTATACACCTTAACGAGGCTGCCGTCACTGGCGTTTAATTCGGTTACTGAGTTACCGCCGAAACTATTTGCGACCCAAACGTGTCCAAGTTTATCTGCGGCTATGGGGCCAGGATTATCAAATCCGTAGCTTGCATCGTTATACACCTTAACGAGGCTGCCGTCACTGGCGTTTAATTCGGTTACTGAGTTACCATTCGCATTTGCTACCCAAATGTGTCCAAGATTGTCTGCGGTTATGCTATAAGGATTATTAAACCCATAGCTTACATCGTTATACACCTTAACGAGGCTGCCGTCTTTAACGTTTAATTCTGTGAGTGAGTTAACTGCGTTTGTTACCCAGATGTGCCCAAGTTTATCTGCGGCTATGGCAACAGGATTATAAAATCCGTAGCTTGCATCGTTATACACCTTAACGAGGCTGCCGTCACTGGCGTTTAGTTCGGTGACTGAGCTTCCGCTACCACCGCTACCATTATAATCTGTTACCCAGACGTGTCCAAAAGTATCTGTAGTTATAGCAAAAGGATTATAAAATCCGTAGTTAGTAGATGTAGGTGCTACAGGAACACTAAAGCTTGTGCTTCCACAGGCATCTTTTTGAGCGTTATATACGGCTTGTGTTTTTGTGAGTGGAATTAAACTACATAACTTGCCCCAGGTGTTTGGTCCTACTTTTCCATCCCATTGTGTCTTAGCATTCGGGAAAGCTTTTTTCTGGAATACGAGGATATTTGCTTTTGTAGTGGATCCGTAGCTTCCATTAATAGATATTTGAACGCCAGTGAATGCACCTGATAATATTTGTGCATCCTTAACACACTGTCCACTTGATCCGACTTGGAGTAGCTGACCCTTACAGTTGCTTCCTGCATGAGATTTATGCATCCTACTATAGACAAAGGTGCCAACGGAGCCTATTACTACAAGTACTACAATGAGTACGATAGCTTCAAAATGGGAGAAGCCCTTTTGGTTTAGTTTTCTAATTTTCATCTATATTGTCCTTATATTTTTTTTATTTATAGTTAAACTAATTTTAGTTAACCATAAGGAATATTAAATAGCAAAAAAAAAGACCCTTCAATAATGAAGGGTCGCTTTTGGTGAACCAAAGTAATTTATCATGGAACCAAATGCTAGATGAACTGAGAGAACTCTGGAGTATATTCAAACCAGTTAATGATGGGTTAATCTAGAATAACTACCATTAGTGTATAGAACTATTTATATTAAATATATAAACCTATCGATTGAGTAATAATACTTAATACTTATACCTTCTAATAGAAAGATAGTTAGATAACTTATAGTGGGTTATTATCGCTAATATCTTGATAATTATTAGTAGTATCGTTGAGATATACTTCACTCACCGAAGACTCGTTTATTGTTCCACCAAAACTATTCTTACCCTGTACATCTCCTAGCCCATCTCCCCAAACAGTTATAGTGTCACCCTTGCTCATTTGTGTAACATCCGCTGTTTTTGAAAGTTGTACATAAAGTAAAGATGAAGGGTCATTTGGGTCAGATACATTCATTGCCGTAGTATTACCTGAATCATCTTGTAGAAAATTAACTATATTGGCAGAAAAAGTTACGGTCTCACCGTTATAAGTACTCGGACTATTTACTAATTGACTTACAGTTGCTGTGGTTGCTGAACTTTCATAATCAGATACTATCTGAGCATGTGTTTCAGATGGCGCTGCTGGTGTTGCAGGCTTAGATTTTGTTGAGTTTGAAGTTTTACTAGTTGCAACTGCTTTACTAATCTGACTATGTGAACTTGAGCTACTACTAGACTTTGTAGTATTCGCTGTATTGGTCTTTGGATGAGCAACGATACCAATCCATATTAATACTAAGAACGCGGCTCCTACACTTGAAGCTATCTTAAGAGGATTATTCATTTTTGATTCAGACCAAATATACCAAAGTAAAAAATAAGGTAAGAACACTATAGCGATTATTATTCCCCACCATTTTTTGTACCATAACTTACTATTTTGCTTAGAGTTCATATTGCCAGCCCTCCTTTAAGGCTAATAGCTGACAGCATAGAAATAGAGCTAGCTGCCAGGCGGAATCTTTCGACCCCCATGACTGTTTCCAGTCATGGCCGACTAAGATACCTGAACAACTAGCTCAATGGCTTCTTAGTCGGTTTTATAACCATGCCTTTCGCCTATTTGGCTACTCAGTTTAGGTTAACTAAATTGTTATGCACTACAAGTAGTGTTGTTAGGAATTATACAATATGGTGAAGATATTACCTCAACAGATATAATGTAAATATGGCGTTACAAATTGATACAAATATGGATAATCAACAAATGTCATCTGCTAATTTGTCCGAGGGTGAATTATTGAATAACATTCAAGAACAGTGGATCACCTTCTGTGCATTAGGCGGACTAATAACCGATGATGAAGATCACATTGGAAATACCCCTAATATAAAAGTTATGACAATAACTAAGTTCTCTGAGCAAATAGGTGTTCCAAGACAGACTTTATATAACTGGAAACGATCAATTCCAAACTTTGGTGAGAAAGTAAGAGATAGAAGAAAAGAAGTATTTACATTATCAAGAGAGACTGCACTATGGAACAGGCTTTATTTAATTGCTATGGATGGAAAAGGACAGCCAGCAGTTGAGGCATGCAAGCTATTGCTTGGTCATTTTAGCGACCTTAGCTTAGCTCCCACAAAACAATCATCAACAGATGATTATTCTAATAACTGGGTTGACTTAATTAATTCAGCAAATAAGCGTCATATTATAGAATCTTAGGCTTATTGAGATTATTTTTTATCTTATAGTTTTATAGATATGATTTTACAAATAAAAAGCTGTTGGTTATCTTGCTGGTTTATCCATAATCTCTTTTTCAATAACCAACATTTTGTTAAAGTTATCTTCAACATTTTCCAAAAACGTATCGATTATTACTGGAAAATCATCTTTTTTTAGTAATGCGCCATTGTACAGTTGTTCAATTATTAAAGTTCTTTTATTTTTAGGAAAAGAAACTTTAGTGTATTCGATTTTCTCCTTTCTTGAAGCTGTATAGAAAGGCTTATTTGCCATTGCAACTCCAAAGTCAAAATCCATTATTATTTTCGCTATCTTGATGCTATATATCCTTAAGATTTTATCTTGAGGTTTATTTAATGACATAACTTTTATCTTTATTGATTCAAGTTTAGATTTATATTCCCTGTTAAGAAGCAAGGCTAACAAAGTACCTGGTTTGGGGAAATCTTTGTCTTCAAAGTCTATGTTTTTTCCATAAAGCAAAACTCCATCTGACCATATAATAAAACGGTCTTTCCTGTGGCTTTCTGTGAATAGGTCTTCTTCTTTGATAAATGTTGCATCGATTGGGTATTTACCAAAAGTTTTTGTATATCCTTTAGTAATTATATAAAAGTTTATATCAGATATATGACCAATAAACTCATCTCTAGCGGCACTACCAACAAGATAAATCGACGTTACCATATCTCCTAATTCTGTTTTAGCAAAGTCAATTAAGGGGCTTATCATAACATCGAGAGGCGGTTTAATTTTGTCCTTACTAGCCTTATTTTCTATATTAAGTGATCCTAAAAACTCAGTATATCGAGCTGCGATTTTTGCAAGTTCAACTCCGTCAGTCTCTATTCGATAATATCTAATAAGAGCATTAGCTACATTTTCGATTGTATCTTCTATTTCAATTATTGTTCTCTTTTGTTTTTCGGATATATCAGATTTCCACTTTTCAAATAACTCTCTACTCATACTCTCCATCCTGGACTTACCATATTCAGTAAGCTGATTTTTGGGCAATGGCTGTAGCATAAGTTTAGACATTTTTATCTTTTGGTAATCACTGTTAAGAGCCAATCTACTTGCAAAGTGATGATGATGAGTTCTTCGTTTTAATACAACACCTATTGAGCTATCTGATTGCTCTAACTTATTAATTGATTCATAAATATCTAGCTCTAATAACTTGTTATTGTGCTTTCTAATAAAATTGGCAAGTTTGATCTTCTCTGGTTCGGAATAAACTTTAGTGAAAGGAGGTTCGGCAAACATAAGGTCTAATAGTCTTAATAGCTTATCTTTGAACTGGTGAACAAGATCAAGAAAAATGCCATTATAATAATTGATTACTTCCTCAGGTTCGTAAGATTTAAGTTCGGTTTTGAGCTTTAGATTAACATCAGATAGTAGTTGAGAAGTTAACTTTAGTTCATCAATTACTCTTTCAATTTCCCCAGCGTATGAATGTCTAGTTTCATACACTTTACGTTCAAAAGTTATTCTATCAATGGCAGCATATCCTGGTTCATCCATTTCTTTTTGTAGGTTAAGCATCAACAATCCCAGTCTTAGCTTAGCTAGACTATCATTTAATAGAACATTAATTTTAGGTTTCGGTGGTTCGCTCATTTTTATAGTATAGACTTGATTATATGGTTAACATAAAGCAGCTTTATGCACTAGACGATATATTTAATAAATTAACTAGTTACTTAAATAAGTACTCAAGCTAAATGTGTTATATGCGATTATTAAGTTCCGTAAATGTTAACTTAAGGCGATCTAAAACAATTTTTCTTTTTTCGTCTTCGTCGACACTAGCATATCTTTTAACTCCTGCATCTTCGTATAGCTTATCCAACACAGGCTGGTATATAGCCATTGATTCTACAGATTCTAGAAATAACTCTGCTGCTTTGTGTGGTCCGTATTTTCTAACAAGCGCTACCTGACCCACAGATGCCAATAGTGCATTATAGTCAGTATTAGCATTTGCTTGTGTTGTGACTTTCTGTTCATGTAAGAGAATATATACTATCGCTACAATAGAAATCAGAAACAAAAAATAAATCATTACTATTATTTAAGCACTAAGAATCATTAATTTATACTCCAATTCATAATTTCAATAAAAAATAATTGTATTTCATACAAATAAAGCCTAAATTATACATACAGGTATAATTTATGAATAAACAAAACTTATCAGGCGTATATATTAATTCTTCTGCTATCAACAACCTATATATAGCAGATTATCAAACTGGTCTTATGGACATGATTGAGAGACCCCAATTCAGAATACCTATTGAGTTGCTATCATATCGTTATATCAGCTCTCTGCACTCTGATTTATTACTTCCAGATAATGTCCAAAAAATAGAACGAGGATGGCGTAAGTTTAGTGTTAAAGACTTCATTTATTTAATGATAATCAAAGAGTTAAAATCATTCGGAGTAAAAAATGCAAATATGAAGAACTTAAAAGAACTTTTTTATGAAAAAGAATCCTCAAAAGGTACAGAAGCTATAGGACTAGTTTTTGGACATATTGAAATATCAGTTTTGTACTATTCTGATGGAACCATAGTTGTAACAGATATTCTTAATGCTGCAATATGGGAGTCCCAAAATCGACCAAATGATACTTTCATAAAAATTAGCCTAAATAAATTAGTAAACAACGCATTGGCTAATTTACCTGTCTTAAACAAGTTAAGCCCAATGAAGCCCAATGAAACATCTACTGCAAAGTTACTTAATGCAGATTTAGATACTTTATCCAAAAAAGAAAAAGAAGCAATAAATCTTATTCGATACGGAGATTATGAATCGCTGACTATTAGCATAAAAGATAACAGCCCAACCCTGTTAACAGGTAAAAAAACTATTTCTGAATATACTGAACAAAAAAAGATCACAGGATTAATTATAGAAATGATGAACACGAAGGACTTTGGTGACATAAAGATTAAAAAAAGAAATGGGAGGTACGTTCATGTAACTAGCGAAGATACTATAAAACTATAACCTAGCAGAAAGTATCTGCATTTAATATAGAATTACTCGTTTCGTATCAAGAAGTACTTGGGCAAAACACTATAGGGTGTTTTAATCATGGAAACATTAGATACAGAGAAGCATATTAAAAAAATAACTACTAAGCTAACTGGGCTTCATCTATCAAATAAAGAAAAAAACGATTTAGCAAAAGAAATAAATCAATTAGCAATTACACTTATTAGTATGTACAAAGCAAAGAAAGAAGTTAAATGACTGGAATAATTTACACTAGAGTTTCAACGAAAGAACAAGTTGAAGAAGGTAACAGTTTAGAGACTCAGCTACGACTATGTAAACAATTTGCCAATAAGAATGAAGTTACAGTTATCAAAGACGGCATATTTCGTGAAGAGGGAGAAAGTGCAAAGTCCGTTAATCGTAAAGTATTAAAATCAATGATGGAGTTTTGTGTACTTCACAAAGGTAAAATACAATGTTTGATAATATACAGAATAGATAGGTTATCCAGGGATGCAGGTGATTATAATCAACTAAAAAACTTTTTCAATGGTTTGGGCATAAAAGTTATTTCTGTTTCAGAAAAGATTGAAGATAATCCTACAGGACATTTTGTAGAAACCATTTTAGCAGGTGCAGCACAGTTGGAGAACGAGATTAGAGGTGAACGAAGCAAGAATGGGATGATTGATGCTGTAAGAGAAGGTAGATACCCCTGGAAAGCTCCGTATGGCTATATTAACACCAGGGTGAACGGTAAAAAAAACATAGCCCCAGAACAAAATGATGAATTATTAAAGTTACTTCGAGAAGGCTGGACTTTAATAGATTGCGGTTTTGGTGAAACAGAAGCCTTGAAAACATTACGAAAAAAAGGGCTAAATGGTCCAAACGGAAAACCAATGAGAATCCAAACATTCTCAAAAATGCTTCGTAACCCAATTTATAAAGGCTTGATAAATAAGTTTGATTTAAGTGTTGTTAGTCAAGATATAGTCCCAATAGTAGAGCAAGACTTATGGGATCGAGTCTATGAAAAACTTGAAGGTAAGCAAAAAAGACCTCCTAAGTATAAGAAATTAAACCCAGACTATCCACTTAGGGGTGATCTTATATGTATTCGTGGACACAGGATGACAGGAAGTGCCTCTAGAGGAAATGGTGGGTTGTATGCAAGATATCATTGTCCTAAATGTAGAGGCGGAGGAACATCTTTTGATAATGTTGAACTAAATAACTTATTTATAGATTTCTTGAACTTATATGAATACCCAAGCGGACTTAATGAAGCATTGAAAGAAGCATTTATATTAAATCTAGAATCTGATCTAAAAATAAACAATAAACATCGAAGGTCGCTTGAGAAACAAATATCTGAATTGGATGCTCTAGATTTATCGATAACTAAGAAGAATGTCGCAGGAATCTATAGTGACAATCATACATCAAAAATGTTATCCGCTAACGATCTCGAACGTACACAATTACAATTTCAGTTAAATGATCTAGATACAGGTTTAGATGATGCTGAAGAAATTATACAATTTGGATTTAATACTATGTCTACACTTGGTGAAACTTGGAAAGAAACTGACAATATGTTTGTTAAACAAAAGTTCCAAAAATGGGTATTTCCTTCTGGGTTTAGCTACGATGGACAAAAGTTTGGAACCAGTAAAACTGCACTGTGTCTATCTGTAAAAAAAGACTTCTCTAATGAAAAGTCCCTTGTGGTGATCCCAAGGAGAATCGAACTCCTATTGCCAGGATGAAAACCTGGTGTCCTAACCGTTAGACGATGGGACCAAAATTGCTCAGAAAGTGTATCAAAACAGAGGTAACTTGTCTACCCATAAAAAGAGACCCCCTTGTGGGAGGGTCTCGATTTATTAGTTTTCACTAGAGTTTTAGAGCGGTCAGTCGGTGCTCAATCACTTAAGATAACCATAGCATGTTTTTAACAAACATGCTAGTGGTTATCCACAGCTTCCATTGAATTACTTCAGTCTTACTTCTTAGAAAGACGTCGGATCATCCAGAAATGGTAGCCGATTGCACCAAGTACACTCGCACCTACGAAGAGGGCGATTGTTTGACCTGGACCAGTATCTGGCATTGTCGTTGTAACAATAGGAGCAACAGGTGTTCCTTGTTGGAACGTTACTACCTTCGCACAACTTGCACTGTCAGCAGTCACCGTTTTACCATTGACGCTAAAGCTTGGTGTTGCACGAACAGTGTAGGTGCCATCAGCAGCAAAGGTGTAGTCAACCGTCGTCTTGTTAGTTATAAGCGGCGTCGTATTGTCACCAAAGTTATAGCTAATGTTGTTTANGGTTGCACCGTTTGTTGCAGAATACGCNGTCGTTACTGTCACCGTTCGCGTGCCAGTAGTGGCAAGCGTCAGCGCATCACAGCTATACGCTGGGATGACCGGTGGAGGAGTAGGACAGTTTTTAGTGATCGTGATNGTTGCAGTGTCAGTAGTAGCTTCACCGTTTACTCGAGCTTCGGCAATATTCGTTATGGTGTTAACACCACACTGAAGGTTGTCGTCACTCGGAGCGGTTGCTTTAAACTGAACATAGCCATTACCCGTTGGACCATAGTTTCCTATGTCGATACCACCATCACTTACAACACCATCAGATCCAGCAGAAATTCCGCTTGGGTGATTAGCATTGAAAAGATTAGTAGTACCGGGAACGATAGTCATATGAGCGGGTAATTTATCACGGACTACAACATCATTAAGCGTTGTGTTTCCCTTATTGGTAAAACCAATTTGGTAAGAAACAACTTCNCTTGGTGNTGCNGTTACGTTTTTGCTCCACGTTCCAGAACCTGGNATAGCAACTTGCTTCGTAACACTAAAATCAGTGGTCTGCATATGCACCTTAACCTTAAAGGTTACGATGTTTGCATATTGGAAACAGCCAGGGAAAATTCCGTTCGCTGTATTGTATCCAAGTGGTGCACCAGTTGTGACAATAGAGTCAGCAAGTGGCATACCNGTTGGATGTGCGTTGTTGTAATCAATTGCACTACCGGGAACATAAGAAACAGTAAAATTACTGTCACCATAAAACGCAGTAGAGTCAGTGACTACTTGGGGTTGTGCATTATCTGCACTAACGTATGCGTTGGACTGCAAAGCAGTACCAGCTGCAGTTGGAAGATAGACACGAATTTTCGTGTTCTTGGCAACTCCTGCACCCTCAAAGTTTGCACCATTGAGTGATGAGGCTGCGTTATTGTGAACATAGGCTCGAACTAAAATTTCTTCGCCGTCTGTTACTTTGTTATTGTCGTTATAACCACCACTAGTAGTGTTTGTTACAGGCTTTGCATCAAAGAAAGCTCGTTCATCACCATAGTTGGGGTTATCTGTTATTGAGTCAAATGTAACATGGTCAGCTGGATGCGCTACCGTATAGGTAGGGCGATCTGGAGACCATGCGCCTACTGCAACACTCACACCAAGTGAGATTCCTGCAACAAGTACAAATGCTAATACTTTCTTGGGCATAAAGGATATACGTCGCTTCATACTTCACCTCCTTATTAATTTGGGGTTGTTATTCATTATTTACAAAGGTTAGTTAGTACCTATTTAAAAGGTAGGTATCAACTAACGTTTTTAGTACTGATCGTTACTCTAAAACTAATTGTTAAGGAACCTGAAGTGTGCAGCGAATTACTTCACCTAAGCCACACTAATGACAAATTAAATGGTTGAGAAGCGCAGGGAGCGCTCATAAAGAAAAACTTCGGGGGCGTTTAAAAAACGCCACAAGGTTATCGATAAAAGGCTCAACCTGCGCAACTAAAAGTTACGTTATTCATATTTACTATCTTGGAAAAAACATCACCCATGGGGTGGCAGAGACCGCTGACGCGGTTATGTGCATTATCTGCACGCTCTACCACCCCGGCTCAAGGAACCTCCGGCGTCTATGCAGACGGTGGAGGTGGTGGCGAAATCGGGGTCGTGACCGGAGGGTCATGACTGATTCCCGGAATCGTCACCGGAGGAGTAGTTGGGGGCGGCAATGTTACCGGCCCTGGACCACTCGGTGGTGCTGTTGGTGGTGGTGCCGTTGGACAAGTAGCAAAGCCACAGGGTGAATCGACCGGCGGTGTTGCCGGACCGGTCACGCCTGTACCTGGCCCTTTTACTTGATCTGGGACATTGGGGTTAACCAGTGGATCATGGGATGGACCATCCTTACAGATGGGCCACGTACCATACGGCCACTGGGGTGGACAACTATGCCTCGGGGGTACCACTGGTGTTGAAACCGGTGGAACTGAAGGCGGTGTTATCACACCATTCGGGAAGATGTCATGCGGCTGATAGCCACAATTCAACTTCAACTCTTTCACCACGCTTCCGTGACGAATCACAAACACCGTTGCCGGCGTTCTGATCATCGTTGAGGATGCGAGCTGCGGAATCACCCATGCTGATGCTCCCTTTTGGAAGTACAGCGTCTGGTAATTTGCCGTAGATTGTGAAAGAGTGAGCGAGCTTGCTGAAGCCTCATAGGCTTCGATAGCTCGCACCCGATTTCTCCACACCACCGTGGGGTGCTGCAACTCGTCCTGGACTGCAGCCTGAAACTGCAACTGCGACATCGGTAGGCTGAGCCCATCGACGCCGTAGTATGCCGCGTGAGCAACAGTCAAGGCTGGGTCAGTGCAACGACGAAGGTGGAGGTCAGCTTCGACCAAAGCCACGTTCGTTGCCGTTGAAGACGGACCAAAATTCTGGCCCGCCGTAGCAGCATCGTATGCAAGGAACGTTGGCTTGACGCCAACATCCCCGCACGCGAATTGCACGCCCGGAGGGTGATGTACTGCCATTGCCTTCGCACCGATGAACCCGAGGGCTACGATAACGAAGGCAAGAAGCCCCGCCAACATGACGAGGATGGGACCTTGCTTGCGTCGCATTTGCGCTTCCTTTCCTGCCCCCGAGCTGGGGGCGAGATGGTTTTCTCGCCCCCAGCCGATTTGGCTAGAGGATTATCGCACGC
>JGI24890J29729_1000976_pt1 | contig 14471 bp, 18 predicted proteins | sample FreactcultureFD7_FD_29729 | JGI IMG/M metagenome (IMG submission 29729)
ACCGAACCGAACAAGCTCTCGAATGCCTTCGACAAGTGATGAGAAATGAAGTACTCGTAGACTGAAAGAAAGGGGAAGAGTGAGCAGACTAGTCACGAATTGTTTCGTGCTCAAAGATGACTCACCTTGCATCATCGTAGTCCATGACGCTCGAGCATTTGATAGCGATGTTTCACCACAGAGACCGATGACTGTCGAAGAAAGCAGAGATCAGCTTCGGATCAGGAGAGGGAGAAGCAGAGGACGCACTCTTTCGATCTTCGACGAAACCAGCAACAAGGTAATTGAGTCCATAGGGATCAACAGTTGTATCAGCATCAACCATGAGCAAGTACTGCGAATCGACATGGCAAGCGGAGTCAGCATCTCTTTTGACAGGACGAGACAACTCAGCGTGAAAATCGACTCACCTCGTAGAACGAAGGATTGACACCGATGACATTCTTGATCTGATGATACATCTCGAGTTCGGCGGGAGCCATAGGAGAATCATGGTGGACTCGGTTGAGGAATCGCATGAGAAGCATTTGAGAGTCTCGCTTTCCTCGGTTACCGGGACGAGATCGTTCAGTAGGTTTACCGACTTTTACGACGACCTGCGAGGCGCCAAGCGCGTATGAGTATGCGGTCTACAAGAATAGCACGGAGGGTAAGAGACTCACGATGTAAGGAACGATGTGACCTCCAGCTTCGTGAAGACCGGAATAGATCTTGGCCATGTTGTGTTGTTTCGCACCGTCTCCAATCGAGAGGAAACTGAGAGCTTCGGGGTCGAGAGTAGGGTCTGCACCGAGGATGTCGAGAACGATTTGAGGAGTAGGTCGGTCGTTTCCGGATCCAACAATGTTTCCGTCACAGATAATCATCAAGAGTTTGCGCTTGTCGTCGTACTTGAGTTTCGTGAGCGAGTCGATACAGTTGCGGAGTGATTCTTCTCCTTCGGTGTAACAGGGAACTTGGAGGATAACGAATTTGTCGTATTCTTCGGGTTTGCGCTTTCGACCGAATTGGAGAGCGGCAAGGAACTTGAAACCGATGATGGCGACCATGACACAGGAAAGAACGATGAGGATGTACTGCGAGAACTGACATTGAGCCGAGTTGCGGTTATCGGTTTTACCGATGAAGAAGAGGTTGCGAAGACAGATCTTTTGACGAGCGAGAACATCGGCGCCGATGTTGAGACTATTGAGCGAGTTGGTGATATCTTGTCCGGACTTTTGCTGAGCCAGGTTGACGACGAGGTCGGACATAAAAGCTCTGTTGATACCGCTTGGTGCGGCAGCTCCATCGGGGACAGCGATACCTCCTCTGCAGAATGGAATCATACGAATTAGCTACGAGAGCACAGACACGCGTGAGAGGAAGCGAACTCACCCTCCATTCTGTACATAGGTAGTGAGATCGTAAACTCCATTCTCGTAAATGAAGATCGTGTTTCCCTTCTTCGCTTCTTTCTTGACTGTTCCGTGAGAGTAACCTTTGAATCCTTTACGATAGTTGTATCGCATGTAGATCATCACTGAAAAGGTGTCCTGGGATGTCAGCTGAAATAGCTCGAGAAAGAAGAGAAGAGTTTAGCTCACTTTCGTAATACCAATCGGGTCGGACATCGGTGGTCGAGGCTCGGAAGTCGTGATACTTGGCCACGTCGATGACGGAAGACGATACGTTGCTTGCTTCTAGAGTGACCCAAGGGCTGACCTCTCCATCGACACCGTTACAAAGAGCGCTAACTTGAACTGGGAAATAATCAGTGAGATCTTGTCCTCCGAGACGTTGAATCTTGGACTGCAAAGGACATTGACCTAATCAGCTAGCGTTCAACCATATGTACGGTGTCGAGCAGCTTACAGTGGGAACAACGTTATTTCCTGGAACGTGATGAGGAGCGAAAGAGGTGAAGTCGAACACTTCCCCTCGAATCGAAACGAGCATGTGATCGGGATCGTTCGCGAAGGACCCATCGTTTAATTCTTGTGTGTTGAAGACGTATTCTTTCGGGCACTGTGCGCAGGAAAAGGAAATATCAGCTCGATTTCGATATTCACTGTTCATTCGAAGACTCACGATCAGGTTACCGAGTACGGCGATGACAAAGATAGCGGAACCACAGAGGAGCCAGATGAGCATGCTATCGAAGGAGACCGGGTGTCAGTATGGTCAAGCTCTCGAGCATAAGCGAAGGCATGAGAACTCACTTGATGAGTAACTTTTCCCTCCACGCCATTCTGATATCTTTTCGCTTCATACCGCCACACCATTTGAGGAAAGGACTAGGAATCCAGAACGTAAACAACCAAGTGAGGGCGAGCCAACGTTTTCGTTCTTTACTCATCCTGATAACTTCGACAGTTTCCTCGTTCTTCGTCTCCTCCTTGCTACCAACCTTCTCCGGCATATTTCGATCATCAAACATCGGTCGAGAGCTACCGTAGCCTGATGGTGCGAGAGAACGTTCTTCGTCGACGAGTTGGTGAGCGGGATCGAGGAAGTAGTCATCTTGATCGTTGAAAGTTTTCCTATCGTAATCTTCTTCTTCTCCGTAATCTCCTGCCATGGCTTGTTTCGAGTCGAAGAGAGGGAGAGCGGCAGTCGAGGTCGTCTTGGCGAAATCGGCATTGTAAGATTCGAGAACGGGAGTGTCGGGAGTAGCGTAGGGAGAGAATCGATCTTCGACCGCAGTAGATTGTCGACCTTGAGCGTCACGAAGACGGGCGTGTTCGTCGGGATCTTCGGCACGAATGAAGTCTTCGAGGTATCGGAAAGCGGCGTCGCTCAGGAAGACCTGCGATAATGCATAGAGACGTTGGCGAGATGATCTGAAGGAAGAGGAAAGCAGATGAACTCGCCTTCTTTTGACCGATACCCATCTCCTTCTCGCTGAACCCGAGAATCTCTTTCACCCTGATCGCCTTGTCCCGATAGACGAGAGCGCTCAAAGCTTGATGTTCCTCCTGTAACACTTCGATATCGCCATATCGATCCCACCATTCCTTCAATTCCAAGTTGATCGTCCACTCTCCTTGTAACCGTTTCGCGAGATCAGCGAGACCGAGAGATCGAATCTGGTGTTTGAGAAGTTTCGCGTCGACTTGATTCGGTAGTTGAGCATCGTTCGGTCGTAGGCAGAAGATGAACCATGATCTAGTCGTATTGAGGGTGTTGACAAGGAGAGAGAGGGAATCGTTGACTTCTTGCACGATCGAACGACCTTCCGCTTTTGAGGAATCGGCAGCAGGGGAATCTTCCTCATTGGTGGCCTCGGTGTTGGTCGAGTCGGTGAAGGGGTTGACAGGAGCGTTCTTGCCTCTTGGTCGACGAGTCGAAGGTGCACGTCTCGGTCCAACTTTCTGACTAGCTCCTACAATCGTGTCTTCACTCTTCGGATGAGCCTTGGTTTCGACGGCACCATTGGCGAAGAGTTGTCGAACGAAACTAAGACTTGATCCTCCAGTCGATAACGCGTCCCTTGCTCCAGGAGTCGTTCGTCCATCTTGACCGACAGCGGGTGTTGATCCACCGAGGAGAGTGACGAAGACGGAGGAAACGGCAGCCGAGTTCGCTTGAAGGAAACTCTCAGTCGAGTAGGTGACTTGTCCATCGAAGTGAGAGATGCTGAACGTTCCAGGTCGACCTTGAGCCTCATCTCCTTCCTTGCTCGCGAACGAAGGATGACTTCCCCATCTCTTCGTCATGGCCCTCAACATCGTAGCATCCGTCTTTCCCTTCCTTCTTGACTGATCATCGATGATGTGAACGAGTCCTCCGGGAGTGTTGGTCAAGAGTCGAACGGTTTCCGAATTCGAAGGGCATTTGTGGTCGAGTCCAGGAAGATCGAGTCCATCGGATTTGTATTCCGCCTTGTTGGCTTCGCAGAGTTGTTCGAGAGCGAACGCTTGAACCCTTTCGGTCGCCAGGTTGAAACAGAAGGCTTCAACTCCAAGTCCGTCGCGATGGGAAGAGAGATGTTGAATTGGTCCAGGGAAATCGACGACGGAAACGAAGGTGGTGAAGTCATCACGGCATAGCTTCTCGTTGAGGAACTCGCCAATCCAACTGAAGACGAGACCGTAGAGGGATTGAGCGAGATCGTCTCGATTTGAAGCGGATCCTTCGGCATCGAGGAAGACGGCGCAAACTTCTCCACCTAGAACTGCTGACTTGTTCGTCAAGGTGTACTCGAGTTCTGAAGCGTCGACTCCNAGGAANTCTGCGGCGATGTCGAGGACGTGATTGTTCTTGACGACTGCTGAATCGGCGTTTCTTNGTTTGTCCATAACGAATTCGATGTTTCCGAGGTGAAGGATTGCGGCGAGGAGTTGACAGATCGAGGCAACGGCCTTCTTCGGGAANCCGACTGCCTTGAAAGCATCTTTGAGTTGTTGGAAGCGGGAGGAATCGGAAGAGAGGGAAGCGGCAGAGGATCGAGAGTGGGAGAGGTAGCGGTAAGCGGAGGCGTTTGATTCGAGACGAAGGTGTTCTCGTTCGTCGGATGAGGCACCAGTGACGAGGTAGTGGAAGATGTGGAAGTTTCGCTCGCCGGCGGGAGTATTCGATACTCGAGACTTTTCGAGGAAGTATTCGAGACCCTTCAAACCCATCAATCGCCCTTTCTCATTGAACTGAACCTCTGTATATCTCCCGAATCTTGAAGCGTTGGCATTGGCGAGAGTAGTGGCGCTGCCGAAAGTGTCGAGGATGAAGAAGGAAGCGGGAATCGTGGTCGAGAGTTTTGATCCTTTCTTTCCTGGAGCTGGTGCGGCCAAATCGATCAGCGCCTTCAATATCAATCTTCCAGTCTCAGTCTTTCCAGATCCCGTTTCGCCACTGCGAAAGACGCGAAGAGGCGAGAGTCAGCTTTCGTTCAACCTATTTTCTCATTTTCTCGCAAAGACCTCCCTCGGAAAGGTGACTCACCTCAGTACAAGACTCTGATCTTGTCCAGTCCTCCTCATATAGTAATAAGCTTTCTGTGCGGTTGCCCAAACATGAGGTCCCAATCTCCCTCTAACTCCTTCCGAACCACAATCTGCGTATTCTGCTGAATATTCGAGGAGACTTTGATCCGAATTGACTTGAATGAATTGGTGAGGGTTGAGACTGAGTGTGAGTTTAGGAGAGAGGTTCGTATAAGGTAGTCCTTCGAGGAAACGAGCGCGAATGATGGGAACGAGGTCGTCGATCGAGAGAGAGGGAATTCCCGTTGGTAAATCACAGACATCTGGTAGATTGATCGGGTCTAGTTCAATGTCATGTGCTGGAGTAGGTGGAGCATCAGGATACGCCATGTTCGGCTACCTAGGAGATGGGTGTGTCAGGTTTCGAAGGGTGAGAAAGGGTTGAGAAAGGGAGTGGAAGAGTGCACTAACCTCCTTTTCGTAAGTCCTGTAGGGTATTGAGCGAGTCTATCGAGTGCCCGTAAGTCGTAAAAGTGGCGTAAAGTGGGTCGAGGGGAGGGGAATCTCTTGGGTTGGAGGTTTGAAAATAGAAAGGGGGATCGCCTGATTGGCCTGATCTGTCGATTGGTAGGGAGGATGGCGTGTCTTGACTGCTGGGGAGCAGTAAGAGGGGTATCGAAACGGTTGAAAGTGAAGGGGAGTCGACTTCGAAACGAACTTCGAACGAACTTGGGGAATTTCGCATCGTTCGCAACCGAAATAGTGTCCTTCTCCACAAGCAAAGTCCTTTGTCAGACATTTGCATTCATCTCTCGATGAAGTAATGTCCCTAATCGAGTAAAAAAGTGTCATAGCAGCTCCGAATAGAACGAACAATGAACAAAATCGTCAAATTTCAGAAGCTCGTACCGGGGGGGATCGTATACTGAAAGAGTGGGAACAAAAAGGGTACAGATGGAAAGAGACTAATGAAGATGGAATAAAGATAGTAAAACGTTCGGGAAGATGGCTCCTTCTGTCGTCGTCGCGTCGCAAAACCAGTTCCGACGGTATTCTTGCTTGATTCGTTGCCTGCCTCTACATGAAGAGGCCAGTGGCAGCGATGGCAGCTCCACCTAGAGCGATTGTCCAAGCTCCAATGGCAGCAAGATCGAAAGAGTGAGGTCGAGAGGCGGCAGAGGTAGGGGAAGATCCGGATGCGGCCGTCAAGGTACCGCTTTGAGATGCGGCAGGCGCTGATCCTCCTGATGAGGAAGAAGTCATCGAAGATCGAACGCTAGTCGACATTGAGGAAGCGGCGGAAGAGGAAGAAGCGGAACTGCGACGAAGGGAAGACGATGTGAGTTTGACGCTTGTGCTTGACAGAGCGCGCGACAATGAGGGGGCGTACGAGGCGGAAGTTTGTTGGGCTTCTGAAGTTGAGGAGGCAGCGTTAGTCGCTCCAGCTCCACCAGCACCAGCGAGTCTATGGGACAGATAGCAATGTTAGAGTTTTCCGTGAATGAGGAGAGTTACTTCGCGACTCACTGAGTAGGAATGTTGGTTAAGCATGAGGTAGCTCCAGGGAGAGGAGTAGTGACGGTACGGGTAAGTTGAAGAGCTTTTCCTTCACCGTTCGCAAGGAAACCGAAGACCTATCGAGAAGGAAAAATGTCAGAACTGATCGCGGAGTACTGCCCACGCCAAACAGTCAACTCACCTCGAAAGCTTCGCCTTCAGCAATCTGAAGTTGGAAGTTGTATTGAGCCGCATCAGGAGTTGTGATTCCATCGAGAGCCAAAAGAGGAGAGTATTGTTGAGCCTGATCGACAGTGATGGTTCCACTTCGAAGCGAGTCGGGGACTTGCGAGCTAGGTAAGAAGAGGACGCTCAAAGGACGGTCGTTGTTCGAGTCGAAGAAGAATAGGTTGGTATCTTCGCACTGTCGAAACGAGGAATGTTGGGTAAGTTCATTTGGAGCCTACAAAGTAGATTTGGTATAACAAACCTGATGAAGGGAGCCTATACAGTATTGACATTGACTGCCTCAGTCTTCTGCTCTGCGGCAACGCGAGGTAGAGAACAGGACTCACCAGGAATGGTTGCTCTCAATCCATTAAGTTGAGCAGACGCGGTTGAAGCGAGGATGGCGAGAGGAAGAGCTAGAGTGTATCCGAGCATGATTGTGTGTAGTCTTTGTAGGTCGTAAAATGCGTTGTAGAGTGAGAGAGAGACGTGACAAGAAAGAGAGTTGAATTGTTTGGTGATGAAGTGTGAAAAGGGAGATGCGGTTCAAGGAGTGTGAGTCGTAAGGTGTTACGGTTCGTTGTCTTAGATTGGGTTCTGCGAGTGAGTCGGCAGTTATAAAGAGTGAGGGGAAGCGTGAGGGAAGTCCGGGAAGAAACTGTGCAGCACTTCGCAAATATTGCAAGACATTTCATCGATTCATCCCCTGCGTGATTCACCGAAATTGGTCTCGTAAGAAGTGGGTTACAAAGGGTTAGAGACCTGGTGCGTAACGGCTTTCGAAAACTTAGCACGAAGACTTTGAAAATTCGATCCAATTCGAGTTTTGCGAAGACGCTTTGGCGCTTCGTTCAGCTGTCCTGGGTCCCTGTGTAGCAGTGTTTGCTCGCTCGATAGTCGGCGATTCTCAGGTCATCGCTAAATCGTCAAAAGTCGCTTGCTCGGTTTGTTGACGTCGGTTTTTTTGGAATGCTCGATGAGGGTCTCTCGCTCTCTCTCCTCCCTTCTCTTCACTTTTCTCGCTCAAACTATGGCTTCCCTATCATCTCACCTTCTCGCATCCAAGCTGTTCTCCGTCAAAGGCCTTGTGTGAGTCTCCACTGTCTTTCCTCGATTCCTCCACTTTCTACATCCGAAACAGCCCCACCACCTCATGTATCTTTCATTTGGCGCTCAAGACGTCAATAAGCGTTCGGGATTCGGTGCTCGCTCCCTTGACCACCGCTCAACTCCCCAGAAGCTCAGATCGCAACTGAAACTGACTCTTCGCCTGGTTTTTTTTTCAAGTGCCGTCGTTACTGGAGGAGGTTCCGGCATCGGTCTCATGATGACGAATGCGTTAGCCGCGAATGGAGCTCGTGTATACATTACGGGAAGGAGAAAAGAATACCTTGCGACTGTCGTTGAGAAGTACGGACAAGGTATCGAGGGCGAGATCATCGCGTAAGCTCGCTTGATTGTTATCTTCTAGACATAGACCTGACCTATCGATACCTGTAGTATGCCTGGAGACGTCACGAACAAGGACGATCTGAAGCGAATCGCGAAGGAAATCGGAGACAAAGAAGGTGGAATTCACATTGTACGCTTCTCTCGTCCAATCTTTGATCTCGTAGCAGCTGCTGACGTTCTCGTGTGCTTCTCGTACTTGTAGCTCTGTGCGAATGCCGGAATTGCCGCGGGTTCCCTCCAGTCAAAGACAAAGCTTGATGGATTGGAGACGGCCCAAGACTTCTCCGATGCTCACCTCAAGGAAGAATTCGGCGGTTGGGACGACGTTTTCAGGACGAACGCTAGCTCTGTCTTCTTCACGACTATGGCTTTCCTTCCCTTACTCGAGAAGTTCACTTGGGGAAGGGATCCAGCTGGAAAAGCCATCTACGAGAAGTATCAGACTGGTGTGATTTCAACCACTTCCATCTCGGGGTTGGTCCGAAAGAGTCAGAATCACTTCGCTTGTACGTCTTCAAACTCCCACTTTTAAGAGATTTCGTCGGTTTCGCTGTGTTCACCTTTCGCTATCCGCTCACTCCTGATTTCTCCCCTACTCTTCCATCAGATAACGCTAGTAAGGCTGCTGCAAACCACATTCACCGCATGTTGGCAACCGAAGTTGGCGCAAAGTTCGGTGTTCGTTTCAATTCCATCGGTTCGTCTCCTCATTCGCTCTTTCTGTCGTTTGCTGTTTGAAAAGTTATCGTATTCTTGTACTGACTGTCCTAATCGTCTGCAGCTCCCGGTGTCTTCCCGTCTGAGAGTAAGTCGACCATTCCTTTACCTCATCCTGAGCTTTCTCCAGGATACTGACGACGAGTTTCTCTCTTTACAGTGACCGGCAGTGGATCCGACGAGAACAATAGGACCTCACTCGAGAACCAATTCGATCCCAAATCTCTCGGTGTCCCGGCAGATCGCGCGGGAATGGAGGAGGAGATGGGAGGGTTGACTCTCTTCTTGAGTTCGCGAGCTGGACAATACACTGATGGAGTCACTAATGTCATCGACGGAGGAACACTCTCGACCAACCCTAGCTGTTACTAGAGCAAGAATGGGAGTCTGTAAATAGCTGAATCTGCGAAATCGTGAAATCGTGAAGTGACCTTTCTTTCTCGCAGTCTTGTATGAGCTCCGGAAGAGCCGCTACCTGCATACTCATCACTCTCGAAGAAGATGGTTTGCTGCTCGAGACCTCATCCCCTGCAACGAGAACGAGTCGTTGGGAAGAGAAGGCACAGATTCGGAGCGAAAGATGCGAAAGCCCCGCGAGGAAACGAAGGCTCCTTCCAGGCCACGGTCATCGATCGTGTAGTCTCTTCGTGTGCTCTGGCGAGCTGAGGTATCGGAAGTAGCATCAGCAAACTTCTTGTCAAACTTCAGGCTTCAAATTCCATCGGTAAGGCCACTTCTGCGCCGAAAAAGTGAAAAGTCAAAAGCTCGCTTTCTCACCCGTTTCCCATCGCTTCTGGCTCTTCCTTTGTCAATAATAGTACTAATCGTGCTCAGCTACAACGCTATGGTGTTGGAATTCCCTATCACAATGTAGAGATTGAGATCAGAAAAGTCGTGCCTGCTTTAGGCGCATCGTTAAGCTTATCGCTAATTAACGGCGCACTTTGATTTTGAGCATTTTCCACTTGTGCGCCGAATGAAGCGCAAGGCTCACAAAAGTCGCAGGCCGATCGGCGCATGTCGAGCTGTTTAAGGTGCGAGTTTTGACAACGAGTTCAGTTCTTGCTTCGAGCAGACTTTTTGGTGCTGAAGGCTGCGTGCTTATCGGATCGCTATCTTTGCGCGACTTTGTCAACTCTACTTCATCATCACTGGCCTGAAAGAGGCTGAAATGCCTTACAAGTGTTTTTGAAGCCTTTTGCGTAGTGAGAAATGGTCAAAAGTCGTAAATTCGGCGGTTTGGACGCTTTGACCTCAAGTTCTCTTCCTTATTGACACTCTGTTCTAATTCCGGCTCCATAGCTATACAACACAAGTTGATACAGAGCGGTATCTTCAGTCTCATTGCCGCTACAAGCTAATCGGAACGAGATCTCAAAATTGCCTCCTCTGCGCCTTTCGGCGTACTCGGCGCAGAAGAGGCGTCTTTTTTGCGCCTATGCGCCTTACCCCACACACGTCTGCGCCGAAGGATTTTCGAAAGTAGCTCACAACGCAGTGTGTAGACGGATAAAGAAAAGCTCTCCATACAACGGTAGTGCAAAGCGTGAAGTTTCATTCCATGGTGGGGATTTCCAAACTTATGGTTGATAGGCAAGAAAACGCTGCGACGCCTCGCGAGCGAAAAAGGCGCAGGTTGAGCCGCACCGAAATTCCATCACCGCTACAGATTGTCTCCATCTTTTGTAGGCACGGTTTGACAGCCCTGCGTCGCCGGCACTTCTCTTCCTTCCTTGGGACAGAGAGTCGATTTCTAGTCTAGCAAACGGGAGAGTTGGCCGCGGAGTATTCTGGGAGCAAGGAGGCGTCGGCGCGATCTCGTCTCCCCGCTCCCGCTCCCTCTCCTTCTCTCTCCCCTCTTCCCTCCTCTCCTCCCGCGCGGCTCCAGATGCCTGGAAAGACGAGATCGACTGCCAGCAAGGCCACAGCGCAGAAGCAATCGAACAAGGTAAGCTCGTTCCCCTTCCGGTATCCGAATGAATGCAACTCTGACGGTTTTCTTACCTTAGCCTCCTGTAGTGGCTCTCAGACGTAGTGCACGACTCAACAAGCCAAAGGAAGGGGACAAACCAAAGGAGGAGACTTGTGCTGTCGACAACGAAATCGATCAAAGAAAGTCGGAAGTGGGTATGTCGGGAATCGGATCAATCAGGAGATATGGGCGACATGTTGACGCTCTAATTCCATGTACAGCTCTGAAAGTCAGCAAGAAATCGAAAAAGAAGTTCGTTCGCATCGATAAAATCGATTTCAGGTGTCGTCTCAAAGGCTGCTGTCAAGATCAACCAATCGCTTTCAGATCACTCCTACTTGGTCAGAACGTCGGGTGAGCTCTTCAGTGCCTTCATCTCCAGTCGCGTTTCAAGGGAGTCATGTAGCGCAGTGAGGACTCAGTTGACATTTTTCCCGTCTCCGCTTCGGCATTCGACAGTGTGGTGCTCAACGACGACAACGAAGAAGCTCTCGTCATTCCAGAGCTGTCCTGTCATGACTCCGGAGCCAGTCACAGATCTTGGGAAGTGCTCAAGGGTTCGCATGTTCAACGTCGAATTGGTTCAGACGAAGTCAGGACCTCTCCGAAGAACCCTTTGTTCCTCGACATCGACCGCCTCAACAGGTTCGACAACCAGAACGCTTTGAGCTTGTCTGCCTGGACTCGCAGGAAAAACCCGTACGAAGGATTTGAAGATGAGAATGAGCAGGACAAAGAGTATGGTTCCGATTCATCCCTAGTATCCTGAGCAGGAGCCTAAACCCTCGATATACTCTCGAAGACCTCGGCTCGACTCAGTCTACTTCGACCCAAAATTCTGTCCATGTTCTCCTTCAGTACTTTCCCTCCTTCGTTCACCAGTTTCGTAGTCTTTCAGTACCATCTCTGTAGGTAGCCCTCCGCTCTCTTCTGTGCCCTGTACATTCCTCTCTCCTTCTAGATTGCCCTTCGGTGGAGCAACGCTCAACTCGAGCAAGCAGTTCCAATCAATGTGTACATCGAGCGAATAATCCTCCATTCTCTCGCTCGCTCGTATCATCGAGATCGGAGTGGTTCCGTGAGAAAGGCGTGTTACAATACATGAAAGTATTCGAAACAACCGAATCGGAATAGGATAGTGTGAAAGCTGAGAGGGAGAGACGAAAATTAGGTTGACTTGCGAGCCTTCTTCTTTGCGGGCTACATAAAGAGGGGAACACCATCAGTATCGCAAAGTGAGCCCACAAGAGAAATGAGACGTACCCCTGCGCCTTCAGCACTCTTTCGACCCTTCTTTCCTCCCTTCTTTCCCTCTTCCTTCGCGACAACTTCCTCCTTCTTCTCTCCCTCGACAGTCTTTCCGGCGTATCCGGCAAAGTCGTACTCGATACCGAGTTCGGCGAGTTGCTTTCGCTTCTTCTCCTCTCGAGTCAACAGACGTTTCTTGATCGACTCTTTTTGTTCATCACTCTTGGGCTGTAGAACGTCAAGAACGAAATCAGTCAGTCCATTGTCCATCAGAGAAACTGAGACAAGCGCGAAGACGTACAGCGTTTCTCTTTGCGTTTTGTTTTCGACCTTTGGGGATCACTCGGAATTTTCGGTTCGCTCCAACCCAGAGTTTGGGGTGAATTTGATCGTCTGGAATTATCTTGCACACGAGGATGTGTCCGGAGAGAAGGTAGTTATCCATGGTTTCTTGAACGATCGCTGCGACTGAAGCGTATTGGAATTCGATGAATGCGTAATGTTTCGAAGCACCGGTCTGCGAAGAGCGGGATTGAGGTCAGCCTCCATTTCTGACAGCTAGGGCGATGGAAGGGAAGCTCACTTGTTTGTTGCGAGATAGACGAAGACGAGTAACTTCTCCGAATTGAGAGAAATAACTCTTCATTTCCTCCTCGTGGAATCCGTGAGGTACTCGACCAAGGTAAACAGTTCCGGTCTTAGCCTGTACTCATATGACGTCGTCAACACTCATCCAGTACTGCTAAAATAAAGGAATCGATACGTACATTCTTCTTTCGCTCTGCTTTCGCCTCGAGTTTCTTCTGAATCGAATCTCCCTTGACTGTCGGTAATTCTTCCACCTTGAAAGGTTTCTTGTTCTTCTCGTCTACTTCTTCCTCCTCATCTGAACTATCTTCTCCCTCCTCTCCACTCTCGAATCCCTCAAGGAAAGCCTCTGCATCATTCTCCTCATCATCTTCCTCTTCCTCTTCTTCCTCATCTAATTTGATCTCCTCCTCTACATCTGCCGATTTCTTTCCCTTTCCCTTGAGTGCACCCTTCTCTGGTTGAGGTGCGTCTTTACTCTTGAATTTCTCAATTTCGTCCAACTTCTTCTCTTTCAAATCCTTCTTCTCTACTCCATTCTTGCCAGTTTTTCCACTAGTATCTTTAGACTTGGTCTTCTTTGCTGATGCAGGTGCTTCTTCTGTAGTCGAGGCTTCCTTTTCTACGACTCTAACGCGTTTTTTGGATGAAGATGCAGAGGGAGAATCTTTGGCGGGAGCTGAAGTGGAAGGGGTAGCTTTGGGTGTGCTACTTTTGGTTGCTTTGGGAGTAGATTTAGCCATGCTTGGAATGAGTGGTAGGGTTGGAGAGTGGAGCAGCCGTTCAACTTTCTCTCTCTTCTCCAAAAAATAATTATCGAGCTCGCAGGCAAAACTTCGCAAAGGGAGCTACGGTCTTCCCTGGGATGATCACGTTAAGCGTCAAGAGTATCGGAAAATTACAAGAAGGGCGACTTTGTAAGAAGTAAAATTCAACTATCGCAACGACGTTGAAGAATGGTCGAAGAACGCGATCTTTCACACACTCGGTCTCGCATAAGCACAGGTAGAAGAGCGTTCTGTGGTGTCGATGGTAAGGAAGAAGGGCGGCGCAGGAGGTGTACACCAACTGCAGTCAGCGATTTCGATTTCGAGAGTTTCGCAAAGTCAACCGTAGGCTTGAGATCGAGGCCGATATACTCGAGACAGCTTAAGTAGGTCGTCAGATACCTCAACGACTGTGGTCTGACGTTACGAACTGCATCCACGAGGAGCTATAACGCAGATTGTAGTCCTGCGAATCTCGCCGATTTCGCAGAACGACTCCAGCTCAACTCTCCAAGAGCCAATACTTCGGCCACGTGGGATCAATCACCTTCGTACCTGCTGACCACAGGTATGAGGAGAAACGAGAGTGAACGATCTGCTGTGAATTCTGCTTGCTATTTCGCAAGCTCACTCGCTCTTAGTTGACTCTACAGAGAATTCATTCCAACGACCGTCTTGCGATGGATCTGTCGCTTCGGGTGTTGTTGGAAACCTTTGATCAAGGATGAATTAGCCCTTCGCGAAGAAACAGAGAAGTCGAATAGAATCGTGAGAGTGTCGAATTCGCTTTGAGTCTCTCGCTTTCGTCACTGCTCACTGAAGTAAACGCTCTCGAGAAGAAGGAAGAAAGACGAGAGAACTGATCGTCGACAATGCAAAAGGTACTGATTCAAAACTTACAAGTGAGGGAAGCAAACAAATTCACCTCCTTTTCTTTTCTTCTCCTCAAAGGCGGTAGATACTCACGCCTCCCTTTATCTCCTCCTAGTTCCCTCCTCCGTGCATGAGAATGATAGGAGCATCAAACTTTGAACGATTCTCAACTTCCTTCCAAGCTTGGTTGATTTCGTTCTCTTCAAACTTGTATCGATTCGTAGGTAC
>JGI24890J29729_1000977_pt1 | contig 14471 bp, 8 predicted proteins | sample FreactcultureFD7_FD_29729 | JGI IMG/M metagenome (IMG submission 29729)
AGTGATGGGCCAGGAAGCCTTTCGTTTGATCTTTGATTTAATAAACCATAAAATCCGAAAGAATGCCAGTACGAAAATAATCCTGGAGCCGCTCGTTATTCTTCGTGACTCTTCTCAAAGATCGTACAAAAAAGGCCAGCGTAAATAAAGTCCACGAAAATTGATCTTGGCTGTTAAGTCTGGCCTTTATGATCCGGTTAATTGACAGCACGAACGTTGTAACGAACCCCCTTTTGCGTCAGGAATACAGTAACAAAACCAAATTCCGTTTTTTCGGATTTCACCGATACACCCTGAATTTTGACCGGCCGGTCCGACCGGATTGAACATCGCTCGCCCAGCAACGATGTAATGGAAGCCTTCTGAAGTTTGTGATCACTCCATTCCATATCAACCTCAAATCCGCCACGTGCCTTAAATCCTTTTACAGTTCCTGTCGACCATGCATCCGGAAGCGCCGGCAGAAGGTGAATGATCCCATCCTGGCTTTGTAAAAGCATCTCTGTTATACCGGATGCGCCACCAAAATTTCCATCGATCTGAAAGGGAGGATGTGCATCGAATAAGTTCGGATAGGTACCGCCTGCGTTTGAATGTTCCATTCCCTCCATGCCCGTAATGGTAAGTTGTTCGCGAATCAATTTATAAGCGTGGTTTCCATCGAGAAGCCTTGCCCACACATTGATCTTCCAACCTTTGGACCAGCCCGTTCCACCATCTCCCCGAAGTTCGAGTGATCTGCGTGCGGCAGCGGCCAGCGCAGGCGTTTTTACCGGCGATATTTCATGACCGGGGAATAATCCGAACAACTGGGAAATATGCCGGTGCTGAACATCTTCATCGTCAAAATCTTTATACCACTCCTGAAGATTCCCCTTCTTTCCGATCTGAAATGGAAAGAGCTTTTCTTTTTTCACGACCAGCATTTTTCTAAAATCTTCATCGATGCCGAGCTTCTCTGAAGCAGCGATACTATTCGAGAACAGATCTTTTATAATGGACATATCCATCGTCGAAGCGATCGATACGGTACCTTTTATTCCTTTCTCCGTAATAAAAACATTTTCAGGAGAGGTCGATGGCGCTGTTACGAGCCTACCGTTTTTATCCTCCACTAACCAGTTCACGCAAAATGCCGATGCATCTTTCATCAACGGGTAAGCGGTGTTCCTGAGGTATTCAACATCGCCTGTGAATTGATAGTGTTCCCACAGGTGTTGGCAAAGCCAGGCGCCACCCATTGGCCAGTTGGCCCACATCGGACTACCGCTCACGGGATTCGTCGTGGCCCAGATATCCGTGTTATGATGAACCGTCCAGCCCGGCATGTTGTAAAAATTTGTCGCGGTCTCCTTTCCGGTTATCGACAACGTTTTAATGAAATCAAGCAGCGGCATATGGAGTTCGGATAAATTGCATGTTTCCGCCATCCAATAATTCATTTCCGTATTGATGTTTGTTGTGTAGTTCGAACTCCAGGGTGGTCTCACTTCATTGTTCCAAATTCCCTGGAGATTTGCGGGCACACCCGCTGTTCGTGATGAAGCAATTAGCAGGTATCGTGCAAACTGAAAATATAATACTTCCAGCGCGGGATCATCACCTCCTTTTGTGTATTGTAACAATCGTTGATCCGTGGGCAGATTGATCTCCGGATCATTATTCAACGAAAGGCTGACACGGTTAAAGAAATTCCGATAGTCCTGCAGGTGTTGCTCTTTCAATTTTTCAAAACTCAATGGCCAGGCTCCGTTCAAATATTCTTCGGCGATCTTCCGCTCGTCTTTACCGTCATTATCCGGACATCTTTCAAAACCATTATAGCTTGTAGCGGCCGACACATATAACGTCACATCCGACGCATGACTGATCCGGATGCCGGATGGTGAAGAAACAACTTCGCCGTCTGCATTTTTTACTTTTATACGCAACTCAAAGCGCATGCCGCGGCAATTAACCGCGTCGTTGTATACCACGGCCTGCTCCATCGTTTGCAAATAGCTGGGGTCTGTATGAGACGGCGCCCTTCCGTGCATCGCCAACGCATTATTCCCGATGATCTCGTTCGTGTAAAATAACGGGCTCTCCGTTTGTATCTCAAAATTCAACGCACCTTTCTCGCTCGCTGTTAAATGTATGGCTATTATCTGCTGAGGTGCCGACGCCAGAAGCTCGCGTTTGTATTCAACTCCCTTGACGGTGAACGTGGAAGAGGTGGATGCCGTCGATATATTCAGGTCGCGATAATAGGCTGTTGGCTGGTCTTTCAGATCATACTTTAAAATAAGATCCCCCAGCGGTTCGTATGATTCTGTAAAAGGCCCTTGCATTTTTTGCGATAACTTTTCCGCCAGCGGATAATCTTCCTGGAACAATGCCGCGCGAACTTCCTTCAGGTATTGTGACGCAAACGGATTGGGATTTGTGTTGACAGGGCCACCCGACCACAGCGAAGCTTCATTAAGCTGAATTCTTTCTTCTGCAATATTCCCAAACACCATGGCGCCCAATCTCCCGTTACCGATCGGTAACGCCTCATTCCAGTTTCTGGCAGGCTTATTATACCAAAGTTTTAAATTTTGCTGAGCTGACAAATCAGCTACTGCTATGAAGAGAAGTACAAAAAGAAATTTACAGGTCAGGCATTTGAGAAAGGTAGTATGCGACATGGTCATATCGAACAGATTTTTACAGAAATAAAAAATAAAAATGCCTTCTGCAAGACATCGTAACGATTTACCGAAACAATCTGGTCCGGCAACAACATTACACGCTCTTACACGAACAGCGCAACACGAATTAGAGTGTATCAATCGAAAGCACGCTTGAGAAATAAGCAGGTTTAACCAAGCTCAGAATTTCTATTTAATAAACTTACTAAGCCTGTCGACACCTTCTTTGAAGGTAAAAGGTTTTTCGACATAGGCCAGGGCGCCTAACTGAAGGCAAAGCTCCATATCCTGAGGATTATGGCTGGTAGAGTATATTACTACGGGAATACTACTGAATTTTGAGTCTTTCTTTATGAACTTTAAACACGATCTGCCATCGACAAGCGGCATATTAATATCCAAAAAGATAATGTCCGGAAGAATAACGGCGCTTTCTAAAAAGTCCAGGACTTCCTGGCCATTTCTCACATTTACCGATTGAAAAGACGGATTTAAGATCTTGACGATGTCGCTAAACATGTCAAAATCATCGAGGTCGTCTTCGGCATATAGTGCAATCATAGATATGTTAAAGATACAGAATTATAATCAGAAATTTCATCCGCTACGGCTGCACCGCGCCTATAAGGGGCGAATTGCTGATCTGGAAGTACTATTAAAGAATATAGCGGTCCCAGGACTACCTCAAACCAACGTGGTATGAAAATTTTACATACCAAAAAAACTAAAAACTAAAACAAAAAACTATGTTACGCTGGGCTGCTATCTTTTTCGTCATCGCTATTATTGCTGCTATATTCGGATTCGGTGGCGTCGCCGAAGGGGCTGCGGATATCGCGAAAATTCTATTTTTCATATTTCTAGTATGTTTTGTCGTTGTCATTGCATTTGGCGCTTCGATTTTCAAGAAGTAACCTGACAAAAGTTGTCTGGAAGTACAGATAGTGTCAATAATATTTGCAGGAAGTGACGTAGACACAGGAAGTATCTATTTCTCATAATATTAAGACTTTATCAAACAAAGTCCCGGATTTGAAAGAAATAGTGCAACTTTACTAAATCACTGTACCGAATGTTATTTAAGAATCTTCTTCTTATTGATGATGATGAGGACGATCAGGATATTTTCTTGACCGCCGCAAAAGAAGTATCGGATACGGTTAACTGTATCGCTTTTCTGGACGCAACGGAAGCATTAAAAAAATTAGAAGTAAAAGATATTATTCCGGATGTAATATTCCTCGATCTGAACATGCCTGTTATGAACGGACAGCAATTTTTAGTTGAAATAAAGAAAAAGGCTGATTTAAAAAATATTCCCGTTGTAATATTCTCCACTTCATCCAACCGAAATACCATTCAACTCATGAAAGAATTCGGAGCGTATGATTTCATTACCAAGCCCGATCGATACGATCAATTGATCAATATTTTGAAGCCACTCCTGACCTGATCCGATGACGGAATCCATCAAAATTTCCAACGACTTTTACTTTCTCAAAGGTGGCGGAGAAATGGGGGAATTGATCCGGGCCACCGACTGGAGCAAGACTTCGCTTGGCCTTCCGAAAAACTGGCCGTCAAGTTTACGAACGGCCGTAGCGATCATGCTTGATAATCCTTTCGGAATGTACATCGCGTGGGGAAGTGAATACATTCAATTATACAACGACGGCTATCGCCCTATTCTGGGGTCGACCAAACATCCGCAGGCCCTGGGAATCAGTACACGCGAAACATTCAAGGAAATATGGCATATCATCGGTACCATGTTCGAAGGTGTGATGAATGGGAAGGCCGTGGGCTTTCCTGATTTTATGCTTCCGCTTAACAGAAATGGATTTGTTGAAGAATGCTATTTCGATTTTTCATACAGCCCTATCAGAAAAGACGATGGACAAGTAGGTGGCGTTTTAGTAACCGTTATAGAAACCACCGGAAAAAAATCGGCCATTGACGCTTTAAAGGAAAGCGAAGAAAGATTCAGGATGATGGCTGAAGCCTCTGATATCTTAATTGCCACGAGCGACCAAACCAGCAATGCTACCTATTTTAATAAAGCGTGGAGCGATCTCACGGGCAGATCGATGGAGGCGTTGCTGAATTTTGGCTGGGCTGATTTAATTCATATAGAAGACAGGCAAAAATTCGTCGATATCTATTTAAATGCATTTACAAAAAGGGAAAATTGGAAAGGCGAGTTTCGTATGCTCTCTAAAGATGGAAGTTACCGGTGGCTCTTGGCAAAAGGAGTTGCCCTTCATGCCGATAAATTTTTTTCAGGATACATTAGTTCCAGTGTCGACATTACAGATCAGGTAAATTCTCTCAAAAAGATCGAAGAAAGTGAACAAGATCTGCGGAGCCTGGTGTTGCAGGCACCCATCGGTATTTGCGTCATGCACGCACCTTCCCTGATCAGTGAAATTGTAAACGATAGTTTTATTGAAGTTGCCGGAAAACCCTATGAAGAAATTGCCGGTAAATTCTATTGGGATACGTTTGCAGAAGCGAGGCCTTATTATGAAGAGGCTCTCAAACAAGTGGTAGAGAAAGGCATACCGTATCAGGCCAATGAGGTTGAACTTATGCTGATCCGTCATGGGAAAGAAGAACAGGTATACGTTACGTTTGTTTATGTACCCCTTAAAGATGCCGAAGGTAAGGTGATAAAAGTAGCCGTGTGGGTGCTTGACAATACGCAACAGGTCGTCTCCCGGCAAAAAGTAGAGCAACGTGAACAAGATATCCGTGCTCTTATAGAAGCGGCTCCTTTTCCAATAGGGGTTTACAGAGGCAGAGAAATGCTGGTAGCATTTGCCAATCAGTCCATTTTGGACATCTGGGGGAAAGGCGACAATGTCATTGGAAAATCCTTTAAGGAAGTACTTCCGGAATTAGATAACCAGGAAGTATTTAAACAGTTGGACGATGTGTTTATTTCGGGAATTCCTTTCCATATCAAAAATCAGCGATTGGATCTGATCGTCGATGGAAAAACAAAACCTTATTATTTTAATTATAGTCTTACGCCGCTGTTTGATGCAACCGGAAAAATCTACGGCGTCATGAACACCGGCGCCGATGTAACCGAACTGAACATTGCAAAGCGAAAGGTAGAAGAAAATGAAAAGAATCTGCGAAACACTATTTTACAGGCTCCTGTAGCCATGTGTATTTTCAAAGGTCCCGAATATGTAGTAGAGATCGCCAATGATCGCATGGTGGAATTTTGGGGGAAGAAACATGAAGATGTATTATACAGACCGATCTTTGAAGGTTTGCCCGAGGCCAGGGCACAGGGTTTTGAGGCGTTGCTGGAGGGTGTTTATACGACCGGTGAAACTTTTTCTGCAGAAGGAGTGCCCATTGCGCTACCCAGAAATGGCACGATTGAAAGGATGTATATAAACTTTGTTTACGAAGCCTACCGTGAAGCCGACGGATCCATTTCCGGGATCCTGGCCGTTGCTATTGATGTTACACCACAGGTATTGGCGCGTCAGAAAATAGAGGAAGCAGTGGCCGAACGCACGAAGGAGTTGGCCGATGCCAATAACAGCCTTCAAAAATCAAATGCTGAACTAGCGCAGTTTGCGTACATCGCTTCTCATGATCTGCAGGAGCCCCTCCGAAAAATAAGCACCTTTGCGCAAATGCTGGAGAATAGAATCGGCAGCAAACTGGATGATCACGCGAAGAGTTATATCACTAAAATAAATAATTCATCGTCACGGATGAACAAACTGATACGAGATGTCTTAACGTATTCAGAACTGGTAAAAGAAAATGAAGTATTCACGGAGGTCGATCTGAACCAGATCGTGGAAAATATTAAAGCCGATTATGATCTGTTAATTGAACAAAAAGGGGCGACGATCAAGTGCAGCAACTTACCGGTGATAGAAGCGATACCGCTCCAAATGTATCAGCTCTTTGGTAATATGGTGGGGAATTCTCTGAAGTTTGCCAGAAAGGATGTAAAGCCACTCGTAACAATCACCGGGAAAAAATTAGCGGAATCAGAATTGCAAACATTATCACTTGACAACACCAGGACATATTACACTATTCAATTCAGGGATAATGGCATCGGAATAAAACCGGAATACAAAGAACAAATCTTCAACATCTTTCAAAGACTGCACCGAAAATCGGAATATGAAGGTACGGGCATTGGATTAGCGATGTGTAAAAAAATAGCCTTGAATCATCACGGCGATATCAATGCATCCGGAAGCACTGAGAATGGAGCGGTGTTTAATGTAATTTTACCCGTGAGACAAGCCCCTTTATAATCCTTCTCCATCGACCTCTCTTCTTTAACAGGTCACTCTTCAGGAAAATAAAGGTAGAACGTAGATCCTTTACCGGATTCACTTTTGACCGTAATATAACCGTTATGATTATTCATGATCTTTTGACACAGCGCCAAACCTATTCCGGTTCCCGAAAACCTATCTGCTCCGTGGAGTCGTTGAAACATGGTAAATATTGTTTTTTCATATTGCTGATCAAAACCTATTCCATTGTCGGTAAATGAAATTTCAGTATAATTCTTTTCCTTTATAACATCGGGTTTGTTGATGGTTTTGCCGTTGACAGCCCTGCGGGAAGTAATTTTAATCACAGGCATTGATTCGGAAAATTTCAAGGCGTTACTGATCAGATTGCCGAAGAGCTGATTTAATTGGAGTGCCATACCTTTTATCGCAGGCAATGGATCGCTGCTGATAATTGCTTTTTTCTCCTGTATGAGCAGTTCAAAGTCGGTTTCAACATTTGCCAGGATTTGATTCAGATCAATCAACGTTATTTCCTGTTCTTGAGAAAGCTTACTGTAACTCAAAACAGACCGTATCAAATCGCTCATTCTCTTAGCAGAAGAATTGATCTTTAACAAATACGTTTCCAGCTGAGATTTTCTTTCGGGAGCATTCAGAATTATATCAGAAAACGTCTGGATCTTGCGAAGAGGCTCTTGCAAGTCGTGCGACGCAATGTATACAAATTGTTCCAATTCACTATTACGGGTTTCCAGCTCGGTGGCATACGCTACAAGTTTTTCTTCTGCCGTCTTTTTCTCCGTCAGGTCCCGTGTAACTTTTGAAAACCCGATTGGCTTTCCGGTCGAATCATGCAGGGATGTGATAATAATATTTCCCCAAAATCGCGTTCCATCTTTCCGTAGCCGCCACCCTTCATGGCTTGCTTTACCAACCACGAGCGCTTCGTGAAGAAGCTTTTCAGGAAGTTTATTTTGCAGATCGGCGGGCGTATAAAAAACGCGAAAGTTTTTTCCAATGATCTCATCCGCCGTGTACCCTTTTATAAGTTGCGCGCCTGTATTCCAATTTTCAATAGTACCATCAATGCTTAAAAGAATGATCGCATAGTCCTGAACTTCACTGATCATTTTGTGGTACCGCTCTTCGCTTTCCTGCAGCGCCGCATTTCTCCGTGTAAGCTCGTCTGCATAATCCCTTAAACGATCATCCACTATTTTTCTTTCTGTCAGATCCCGTGTAACTTTTGAAAACCCGATGACATTATTATTATTATCGTGTAGCGCGGTAATGGTTATACTTCCCCAGAATCGCGTTTGATCTTTTCTTAACCTCCATCCTTCATGCGTCGCTCTCCCTGTTTCTCTTGCTTCCTGTATCAACCTTTCCGGCAACCGTGCCGCACGGTCTTGTGGTAAATAGAAAATATGAAAAGATCTTCCGATCACTTCTTTATCCGTATAGAGCTTTATTCTTTCAGCTCCCTTATTCCAATTTTGAATGATGCCGTTCTCATCCAATAAAATGATCGCGTATTCCTGCACCTCAACAACCATTTTATGATAGCGCTCTTCACTTTTTTGTAATTCTTCGTTCCTCTCCTTCAGTGCCGAAGTTCTCTCCAGGAGTAATCGTTCAAGTTTATCTTCCTGCGTTCTGTTATCGGTTACATCGAGGGTTGTGCCATACATCCGAAAGGGCTTCTTGGACGCATCGTACGAAACTTTTCCGTCCAGCCGGACCCAGTGAATCGAGTTATCAGGCCAAACTACGCGCGCTTCGTAATACAACGTTCCCGTTTCAAACGCTAGCTGATGAGCCTGCATTCTTTTTGATTGATCTTCCGGATGGATTCTATCACCAAAATCTTTCTGGACTAAACCAGTTGTTTCCGGGTAGCCAAAAATGACAGCAAGCCTGTCGGAGTATTGAAAAGCAGAATTCTTAATATCCCAATCGAACGTACCGATTTGCGCGGCTTCAATAGCTAATCGTTGGCGGGTTTCGCTTTCTTCAATTTTCTTCCGCGCATTAACTTGCTCGGTAATCTCATCGGCAATGGCCATCACGCCCGAAATCGTACCGTCTTCTTCCCGCAAGGGCTCATAAATAAGTTTAATGAAAAAATCCTCATGCTTCCCGTTTCGTATTAAGCTTAGCGGTCTTTCTTCGAAAATTACTTTTTCACCGGTTTTTAGCACACGGTTCAGCAATTCCTCAAATCCCTGATCCCGGGCCTCCGGTATAGCTTCAAAGACAGGCCTGTTCATTACTGCACCGGTAGGTTTACCCCATATCTCCAACATCCGGTCATTCGCGGCCTCTACTACAAACTCAGGACCCGAAAGTATACACATGGCAACAGGGGCCTGTAAAAATAAATTCTTGAGCTGCTTATCGCGCAGTTTACGGATATTTTGCGCATCTAAAATGATTTGCGTTGTTTCAGACGCTAAAACAAAAATTCCACCCACATTTGCCCCATTGTATATAGGACTATAGGAAAAAGTAAAGTAACAAAGCTCGGGGTATCCTCTTCGATTCAATGTTACCGGCCGGTTTTGCACATGGTGCGATTTCCCCTCCCGGAGAACTTCATACAGCATCGGACTAAACTCATTCCAATAGATTTTCCAATTGTCTTTTGCCTTAGAACCGTACGCATTCGGATGCATGGATCCAAGGATCTCACCATACGCATCGTTATAGATCTGAACCATATCCTCACCCCATAAAATAAGGATGGGAAACTTTGCATGCGTACACAGATCAAGGGACACCCGAAGCGCTTCCGGCCAGGTCTCAATATTCCCCAGAGAGGTGGAAATCCAATCGAATTTATGCAATAACGCTGACGTGCTCAAATTCAAAATGTTTTGCTCTGAAGGCATGTCAAAAATTGTTTGTGTCAACTTTTATTAATTAAAACCTCCAGGATCATCATAGACTACCAGGTTTTACCGGATCGATGACAATATTATGAAGGTCTAATCGGCTTTTCCGCATCTCAAACTATCGGAGAAAATTCGGTACAATTTGTGAATTCTGGCTATTTTTTCAGCAGAATTTTCAAAAAATATGGAATCGACTTTGAAAAGAATATTGAATACGCAAAAAAAACCGTGCCTCCCTAAGGCAGGGAAATACAAGCTATATAACGAATCAGGGCGGGTTTACCTTGAGGACTTCTGTACTTCAGGAAGGTTCATCAAATATACAGGGAATTAATGAATGTAGGAACAAGACGAAACAGAAAGCCCACAGAAATCAGGTTAGCCGTTCAATCTTGCAAAAGCTTTTTGAAAGTCCTCCGGGCCCGACGTCGGCTTCTTTCTGTCAGACAATCCTGTAATTAAAAATTTTGTTATTCGCGATTTCATGCGCTGTGGTTCCTGATCAGGGACAGCATAACATCGTTACCGTTATTTAAATCATAAGTTTACTTTCAAAGACAGATTAAACACCCTTCCATCCAAGGGCCCCCAAACGGGTCGAAACGTTGGAGCGGTAGCGCTACCTTCCACGAGTTTCGAAAACTTCGCCTGCCGCGCATCCAATAAATTTTCGACATTCACAATAACACTTCCGAACTTGAATTTTCGTTCGATCATAGCCGCCCAAAACCAAAAGTTAGGAACACGGATGCTATTATAAATCGTCTGGCTGTTATAATAATATAAACTGTTGTATACATACTGGTTGGCCAGATAACTTCCTTCCATGCCGGTACGCCACTTACCTGCTACCGCATACGCGAGCGTGGCAGAGAATTTATCTTTTGGATTGAAGGGCATTGGATTGTTTCCACCTGAATACTGCTGAACGGCTTCGGTGTGGTTGTAGCCCAGGTACAACTCCCATCGTTTATACGTTGACTGCACGTAGGTATCCGTTCCCAATGTCTTACCGGTAAAATTCTGATTTTCCATGTACGTGGTGCGACTCAATGTGTCGGTAATGATGCGCAACGGGTTTCTGATCTCCGCCAGATAAAATGCCTGGTTCAGACTGATCTCCAATTCATCGAACAAAACAATATTATAATTGATATCCGCATTAACGCCTACCGAATATTCAGACTTGATGGAGGAACCATTGTTGATCAACGTCGGATTCGGATCTACGAGTGAAAGAACATTTGGTGCCTTATAACCAGCACCGGATGCCAGGCGAAAGGAAAGCTTGTCTGTTGGCTTATAGAATAACGCGATGCGTGGCAGAAAAAAATAGCCGTTGATATTATGGTGGTCTAACCGTAGCCCTGTTTCAATTGTAAATTTATCCGTTACTTCCCAATCGTCCTGCACGAATAATCCCACGGTTACGTAATCGTAATTATGAAACCTTACGCTGTCGGATGTATTCTTCCTGAAAGACTCTGTGATCAGGTTTGCCCCCAGAACAAGTGTGTGCTTCCCCAACAATCGTCGGTCGCTTGCTTCCGTGTAAGAGGAGTATTGAATCCCTTTAAATCTGAACCCGGGTACGAATCTTACCGGCACATCCAGTTCGCGTTGATACGAACTGACAGCAGTCTTAAAAGAGACCACATGCTTATCGGAGTAAACATGATTGTATTGGAGATCCAGAACATTCCGGAATGTTTTCTCCTGTCGCAGGTACGAGTGCTGAAGGCTTGTGCCATCCTGAACGGCTGTCATATCACCGGTTTTTCTGTTATCAATAGTAGAAGTGATGCCCACGTTCAATTTAGTTTTATCACTTAACTGAAAGAAAAACCGGGGATGCACGGTATAATTCTGATGTTCCGGTATCTCGCTGAAGCCATCGTTGTTGACATCAACAGCCGATTTTATATTGGCACCGGCAAACAACGTATATCCCGTCTTCGGATTGATCTTACCCGAGAAGAACGTATTCAGATTTTTCTCTTTCAAGGTTGATGCATTGAAGAGCAGCGTTCGCTGAGGCTTTGCTGAAGGTTCCTTTGAAATAATATTGATCATGCCGGCAATAGCGCCTCCACCATACAACGTCGAGACGGACCCTTTAATGATCTCTATCTGCTTAAGATCGAGCGGCGGAATGGAAAGAACGCCGAGGCTACCGGAAAAACCGCCGTACAACGGCAGACCGTCACGCGCCACCAACGTGTACTGCGGGTCAAGGCCCTGCATGCGGATGGCATCATTGCCGTTAATGGGATTTGTTCGCTGGATGGTTATCACAGCCAGGTCGCCTAAAATACTGGCAACATTTCCCGGCACAAGTGTACTTTCTTCGTTCATCTCTTCCAGTCCGAGCACTTCCACTTTCAAGGGGAGATCTTCAATATGCTGATTCGTGCGCGTGGACGATACAATGATTTCCTCCAGATCCTCTTCTTCGGAGGTGAGACTAACATCCAGTATTTTATCATAGGGTATTGCAACGTCGACCAGCGTATCACGGTAGCCTACAAATGTAATTTTCAAAATAAGGTTACCCGGCGTAAGATCGCGGAGTTCAACCATCCCATTTGTATCACAGGTTCCTCCTTTTGAAGTATTGTCAATCCGTACATTGGCGCCCGGCAGCACGTCGTTCGTATTGCTGTCATGAACTTTTACCTGGAGTGTATGCTGAGCCTGTAGAGAAAGAAAAGCGGTGAGCAATGCTAACGTTAAAAATATCTTCATACGTACGTTCGGATGTCTAAAGAATAATATGTAATGGCTGGAAGAAACCGAAAAGTACATTATAATTCTGTAGACTTTTGGGATCGCCGGATCTGACAATTCAGAATTTTTACAGAATATACTCGTTCATTTATAGTGTTAAGAAAAAATAAGCCAGTCTATTCCTAAATTAAACAGTAAATTAAAGTTCCGGTCATCCTGTCTTAATGTGCGGTGAACATGGAACCCGGTTTTATTCAATAACATATCAAAAAGCAATGTTAAAACGAGGGTTGATGCGCGCATGAAAATTCTGATCATAGAAGATGAAAAGGAATTGGTGAAAAGCATCGCGCAATTCCTGCGTCATGAAAGCTATGTGTGCGAGATAGCCTATTCGGAAAATGAAGCCAACGATAAAATATTGATCTTTAACTACGATTGTATCTTACTCGACATTAATCTTCCCGATGGAAGCGGTCTCAGAATCCTTAAAAAATTAAAGGATAACAACCGGGCCGACGGTGTGATCATCATTACAGCGAAAAACTCATTGGAAGACCGGGTGCAGGGCCTGAACATGGGCGCCGATGATTATATATCCAAACCATTTTACCTGGCCGAATTGAGCGCGCGGGTATCCGCCGTGATCAGAAGAAAATTTTTTGACGGAAATAATATCATTTCGTTTAATGAAATTACGGTAGACCTATTAGGAAAAGTAGTTGCCGTAAAGGGAACATCCGTCGAACTGACACGTAAAGAATATGATCTGCTCATTTTTCTGATGGCCAACAAAAACCGGGTGGTTTCCAAAAACGCTATTGCCGAGCATTTATCTGGCGACAATGCCGAACTTCTCGATAAATTTGATTTTCTTTATTCGCACATGAAAAATCTGAAGCGAAAACTGGCAGACGCCGGCAGTGAAGATTACATAAAAACGATCTATGGCTTAGGCTATAAATTCTCTACATGAGACTTCTTCAGGTAAGTTTACGCAGTTCTTTACTGTATTCATTAATACTGGTTCTCGTTAGCATTCCGGTATCGATCGTTGCACTGCGTGAACTTCTGAAACACGAGACCGATGAAGCGCTGGCGCTGCATGCCGATCAGTTTTTTCGTCACATCAAAACGTTCGACTACCTGGATGATCTTGAAAGCGACCTTGGCGTATTCGATCAGCTTTCCTACGATATTGACATCAAACCTTACAGCGGAAAAAGAGTTGTCAAAGATTATGAGTCCGTAGTACGTTACGACAGTTCCGAGCAGGAACTTGCGCCCTTTCGTGAATTGTCATCCAGCGCTGACATTAAAGGCAAACATTATATCGTAACGGTACGCATGTCAATGGTTGACAATGATCAGCTCATCATCGCCATCGGTATTGTACAATCAGCGCTCATTACCTTACTGGCAACTGGATTATTACTTCTCAATCGGTCACAATCACGAAAACTCTGGCGGCCATTTTATAAAATGATCGATCAATTAAAAGCCTATCAACTTGACAAAAATGAATCTATCCAGATTGAAAAAACGAACATCATTGAATTTGATGATCTGAACAAAACGATCAGCCTGCTCATCGAAAGCAACCGGAAAGTGTACTTAAATCAAAAGGAATTCATTGAAAACGCTTCGCACGAACTGCAGACGCCGTTGGCCATATTTCAATCGAAGCTGGATATTCTGATGCAAAAATCGTCCATGTCGGAATCTGAAGCCTCCACTATTCTGGAGCTTGAGTCTACTGCGCAGCGCATGGCCAGGCTCAATAAGAATCTGCTGCTGCTGAGTAAAATTGATAATGAACAGTTTTCAGAGAAAGAAGAAATAGAATTATCGGAACTCATCGGTGCTTTACAAACGGATTTAAAACCGATGGC